>Ga0307948_1004210_pt1 | contig 10623 bp, 10 predicted proteins | sample OrgLakmetagen280_FD_201824 | JGI IMG/M metagenome (GOLD analysis project Ga0307948, IMG submission 201824) | Saline water microbial communities from Organic Lake, Antarctica - #280 | ecosystem: Environmental > Aquatic > Non-marine Saline and Alkaline > Saline | place: Antarctica: Organic Lake...
TGTACACCAACGCAAGAGGTTGACCCAACTCTACACCCCACGCAATAAGGTACTTCTTTGGGTGTACGATGATCACAAGCGCAAAATTTCAACACCTTCCTCCACGCACTAAGGTACTTCTTTGGGTGTACGATGATTACAAGCGCATGAGGTCGACACCTTCCTTTACGCAACTTGCTACTGCTCAGTGTATGATGTGCACGAGCGCAGAGACAGGCGCAAGCGATGGACCCTTTCCACACCCCAGGTAATTTTTTACTACCACTCAATGTATGATGTGCACGAGCGCAGAGATTGACCCTTTCCACACCCCACATGCAACAAACCTGCCGCCCAAAAGAGCCTCTGATACAGAATGGCCAGATGTGTGTTTGCATGCCATGCATGACCTTTTGCTTTCTTCAACCTCTCTGCACAAAAAAATACTCCACTGATGCTCCTGTGCTGATCCTTATTATGTGAGCGTGCGTGTGCGTGTGTGTGTTTATGTGTGTGTGTGTGTGTTTGCGTGCGAAATGTGTAACTGTGACCTTGATTGTGTAGGCGTGAGTAACTCGTAAAAGCATGCTGTGATCCCCCTACCTGATATTACAGCTTCCTGTTGCCAGTATTGAATGTGTGTGTGTTTGTTCGCTCGAGCATGTGTGTATGTGCAAGTGTGCGTGTGCATGTGCGCATGTCTCGTATGTGTTCATGAGTGTGTGCATGTGTGTGTATGTGTGTGCTAGTGCGTGCGCGCGCCTGTGCTGTGCGCCTCCGCACCTGATCTCTCAGTTGCTGCTGCTCTGGAGTGAGTCCCTCCTTTCCTTCTTGCAACTGTGCCTTGATCTTTTTGTCCAGCCTCCTCTGCTCCAACTTCCTCTCTTGCTTCTCCTTGAGCAGCGTCTTGCGGTGATTCCTGCAATGAAGTCGAGACGTGTGTGCACATGTGTGTTGTTCATGTGTGTATGTGTGTGTATGTGTGTGTTGTGTGTGTATGTGTGTGTTGTGTGTGTTGTTCATGCGTGTATTTATGTGTGCGTTGTGTGTGTCTGTGTAGTGTGTGTTGTGTGTTGTGTGTTGTGTGTGTGAGTGTGTGAGAGAGGGCGATGCTGCTTTGCAGTGCTGTGTTGTGCACGTGTTTGAGTGTGTATGATGTGTGTGTGTGTGGGTGTCTATGTCAAACCGGATTACAAAAGCACCCCAGCAAAATTTGTTGTCTATACGTGGCCTCATAGAAACACCCCCTCTGCCTAAACAGGCTATCATTGTTTTTTTATTGTGTGGTGTGTTGCGCGTACGTGGCCTCATAAAAGCATCCCCTGCCTAAATAGTCTAGCACTGTTTTTGATTGTGTGTGTTGTGTGTTGCGCGTACGTGGCCTCATACAAGCATCCCCCGCAAGCACTGTTTTTGGTGGTGTGTGTTGTGTGTATGTTGTGTGTAGCGTGTGGGTGGCCTCATTACCGCAATCCCTGCTGGAATAAATGTGGGACCCGTAATGAGCACGCTTTGTTGTGTCAGATCAGATCAGGGTGCAAGCAGAGTGTGTTGCCCTCCAACAGCAATGCTGAGGGTACATACAGCATGCTGAACAACTAAGACGTATGGTATTCCTGCCGGGAAGATGTACTACACAAGGTTGTAAGGCTGGCCAGAACCATATATATATTCGGTGTATACACGGTATTGTTGGCAGGGAAATCACCAAATATACGGTCATATACGGGGTAAACATACGGTCCTGGCCAACCCTATGAATAGCGTGTGTGCAAGTGCTCATAGTTCTGGCAGGTGCATGTGCACAAACACACTTGTAACACAGTGTCTGAGTGCCAAAGGCCTCAGACACAAAAGCTGTTTGAAAGACAACAAACATTTTAACCCATGCACACGCAAAAGCACACCCATGCACACGCTCGAGCACACATACACACACGCACACACACAACCGCGCGCGCGCATGCACACATACACACTCACAAAAACAAACGTACTTGTCGATAACGGAGTGCAGCGTCAGTGCGGCTGTGCTGAACACCATGACCACACACATCAGGCCCTGCACCTCCTGGCTGAAGTTGGTGGTTGCGTCTGAGGGGGTGGGGCTGCTTGAGATGCGGCTGAAGAACTGCACAGCACACACACACGGGGATGTCTTTGTTGCCAAGCATGCTGAGAATGTATTAGGCCTGTTTGAGATGCCAAGGACAAAAACAAGGCACGTGCAGTACTTAGTGCGAAAACAAACTAGTGATGTACAGGAGGCGCAGGCAGTCCTTAGTACTTGGTACTCGGTACGAAAACAAGGCGCAGGAAGTACTCAGTGACGTGCAGGATGTCATGTAGCGGACCTAGAGGAGTGTGTAGTACGAAAACAAGGCGCAGGCAGTACTCAGTGACGTGCAGGATTTCGAGTAGCGGAGGCCAGAGGAGTGTGTAAGTAAACGAATAATGAATAATGGGTCGTGGCTGTTGATAGCTGGTAGCTGGTAGCTGGTAGGTGCGGCGAGTGGCAATTGGTGGGGCACTGTGCCAGAAAGCATCAAGCGTCCGTGGCAGATCATGTGTTGGATGAGAGAAAGGATGCATCAAGTGTCCGTGGCAGATCGTGTGTTGGATAAAAGAAAGCATCAAGTGCCCGTGGCAGATCGTGTGTTGGATGAGAAAAAGGATGCATTCAAGTGTGAAAGGAAGCATCAAGTGTCCGTGGCAGATCGTGTGTTGGACGAGAGAAAGGATGCATCAAGTGGGAAAGGAAGCATCAAGTGTCCGTGGCAGATCGTGTGTTGGATGAGAGAAAGGATGCATCAAGTGTGAAAGGATGCATCAAGCGTCCGTGGCAGATCGTGTGTTGGATGAGAGAAAGGATGCATCAAGTGTGAAAGGATGCATCAAGCGTCCGTGGCAGATCGTGTGTTAAATGAGAGAAAGCATCAAGTGTCCGTGGCAGATCGTGTGTTGGATGGTTGGACCCTAGCACCTACAGAAGAAAAGGAATGGAAAAAAAAATTACGCAGGCAGCAAAACAATCCCTGCATCAAATAAGGAAAAGGATACACATTGGCCCGAAGTGCCGTGAGTCTCCCCCACCAAAAAGAAACCTAGAAAACCTACAGGTTTCTCCTATGGAAGCAGAGGACCTGTGCACGTGTTCTGCTTGAAAAAAAGAGTATGGAAAGTGGCTCCTTTTTCTTACTCAGTGTGGGGCGTGGTTTTCTACAGCCTGCATGTTTTTTTCTTCCTTTTGATGTCGCTCTTAGCACGACGCTCTATGTGACCTGACAGACCCTTGTGACACCTGAGTTCTGGGGTATATGTTGAATTGTTGGAGTTAAATGTTTGTGTATTATTGGTGTCATATGTTTGTGTAGTGGTAACTGTCTGGCAAGAGGTATGTGTGTGCATGGACACACAGCTAGCCTGACACAGACTCACACACACACACACAATCGTTCACACACATACACAAGGGATTACCCATGCATGAAGAGTGTGTCAGTTTTGTCATGCATGCTTTATTGCACCCATCGTGTTTACCAGTAGGATGCCTTTCTGGTAGGCAAAAAGTTCAGCAAACACACAGACTGACATACATACACACTCATAGTCCACACACACACAAGCACACATGAGCAAGTGTGTGCACCCACTTGGAAAAAGAGCACTCAAGGCATACAAGACATACCACTACATACAAGACATACCACAAAAATAGCACTCAGGGCATACAAGACATACCACTACATACAAGACATACCACAAAAAAAGCAATCAAGGCATACAAGACATACCACTACATACAAGACATACCACAAAAATAGCACTCAAGGCATACAAGACATACCACCTCTCACCTTCAGAACCGAGCCTGCCAGGGCCTGCGCCAAGTTGGCTCCCAACCCAAAGAGTGGGTACATGAGGCCTGCACACACAAATGTACGTGTGTATGTTCAGTACACGCCACGCATGCAAACATTTTGTAGCATGCGCCAAATTGACTCCCGACCCAAAGAGGGGGTGCATGAGGCCTGCACACACACACACACACACACACACAAATGTACGTGTATGTTCGGCACACGCCACGCATGCAAACATTTTGTAGCATGCGCCAAATTGACTCCCGACCCAAAGAGGGGGTGCATGAGGCCTGCACACACATTGCATCATGCACACATTTCGCACACACGCCACACGCACACAAAGGGGTTGCAGCCAGCGCTGGATTGCATCTCAGCCTCTAGGGTTGCTCACAAAAGGGCGCATGCATCCTGCACACACATGTTAACGTGTACGCTTGGCACACGGCATACACGTGAAGATGCTACACACGGCATACACACACAAAGAACTTACACACGGCATGCACGTGAAGATGCTACACACGACATGCACATGAAGATGCTACACACGGCATACACATGAAGATGTCACACACGACATACACATGGAGATGTTACACACGGCATACACATGAAGATGTCACACACGACATGCGCACATGAAGGGGTTACACACGAGATGCACATGAAGATGCTACACACGGCATACACATGAAGATGTCACACACAGCATGCACATGAAGGGGTTACACACAACATACACGTGAAGATGCTACACACGACATGCGCACAAGAAGGTTACACACGGCATACACGTGAAGATGCTACACACGACATGCGCACATGAAGGGGTTACACACAACATACACGTGAAGATGCTACACACGACATACACATGGAGATGTTACACACGGCATTCACATGAAGATGTCACACACGACATGCGCACATGAAGGGGTTACACACGAGATGCACATGAAGATGCTACACACGGCATACACATGAAGATGTCACACACAGCATGCACATGAAGGGGTTACACACAACATACACGTGAAGATGCTACACACGAGATGCGCACAAGAAGGTTATACACGACATGCACGTGAAGATGCTACACACGACATGCACATGGAGATGCTACACACGGCATACACATGAAGATGTTACGGTCAGTGCCTCTTGGCACCCAGCCACGACCTGCAAAAGTACGAATCAATGGTGCGCAAGCAGAAAGTACAAGCGCATCCGTGCTTGATGCCCAAGGGTGTCTTGTATTGATCTTTTTAACTGCAGCCTCCAAAGAGGTACATGAAGCATGCACACACTTTCTTCATGCTCGACCAAACAGATGTAGCAGCTTGCTTTCCACACATAAAGGTGTTTGTCCAAAACAGAGCAGCGCGGATGAACATTTTTGACACAAGCATCAGTGCCAGCTTCAGGACAGGAACATGCAATTAACCACAGACACAGCACACACTGCTACCAGCACACAGCTACCAGCACACAGCTACCAGCACACTGCTACCAGCGCACAAACGACACATATTCAGACTCATTGAGCAGCAGCACCTTCAAGGACTGTGCATCGTAACAACGCAATGCACATAATGCACATCCATCATGAAACACAGTACATCCAACGACCGCACACTGACGACACATACACACAGAAATGATGAGCACCAGCACCCTCATGAACGTGATGTACTTGTTCAAATCCAGAGCGGCAGGCGGAGTAAACGCAATGCACAAAGCGCTGCTATTTAGACACCAAACACACATACACACACACATACACACACACACACTGGTGATGATCACTTGCATCCGGCTCAAGGCTTGTGGCTTTACTGGCCAGGCCCCAGACAGCAGGCAAGTAAAAACTGCACTGCAAAGCACCGCTATTTACACACACACACACCAAACATGCACACACAGACTATGATCACCTGCATCCTCGAGGCTTGTGATGTCATTGGCCAGGCCCCAGAACAGCAGGCAAGTAAAAACGCACTGCGAAGCCCCGCTATTTACACACACACCAAACATGCACACACAGACTATGATCACCTGCATCCTCAAGGCTTGTGATGTCATTGGCCAGGCCCCAGAACAGCAGGCCCAAGCACACGTCACCCCAAAGCTCGCTCATGCAGAAAAAGGCAGTGAAGGTCCAGTTGCGGATCATGCCCACCAGCCCATCTACACCGCTTGGTAGCACCTGTGCATGCGTGCGTGCATGTGTGCGTGAGAGCAAGCATGTGTTAATGTGCAGTAGCACTTGCACTCGCGTGCGTGCGTGCATGTGTGCGTATGAGCATGTTTATTGTGCAAAGCCATACAGACGTCCGCGTGTATGTCAGTTACTCGCGTGGGAGCATGTGTGTGTGTGCGTTTACGTGCAAAGCCATACAGATGTGTATGTGTATGTGGTTTCATTTCTCCATCCTGATGTGTGTATATTTTTGTGCATTCCTGTGTGTGTTGTATGGGAAGTGCATCACGTGTGAGAGAGACATGGGCCATAGTATTTAAACACCACATTTTAGCCTGGACAAAATAGTCGCTTACACTTACGCAACCCCTCCATTGCACACGTCTGTACCTTCATGATTTTTGGTGACTAAAGTGTCAGCAGCACACAGCACGTGCTTTCTCATGCACGCGCCTCTCACTTACTGAGCTCTGGCCTCGTGCAAATTTGCCGGAGGTCGAAATGACAGTAGTTCAGAATTCATACATGAACAGAGCACACAGGTGCCTACACCAGGTGCCAGCATCATATGCATTTCTCTATCACACCAAAGGTTCTACCATTTCACAAACAGCAAGCTCAACATGTGCGTGCGCCCCCCCACAACACACACACACACATACACACGTACACACGACCTCACCTCCGCCAGGGCATCTGCCACGTCGTGAGGGTGCAGTGTGTGGTGGTTGGGGTACATGAAGAACGCAAAGAACGCAAAGAAGCTCATGAAGATCATGATGATGACGTTGAACAGCTGCCTGCGGGAGTTGTGTGACAAAGAGTGGGCAAATAGATGGGTTGTTCAAGTAAGACATGAGAAGTCTCGGAGAATGGTTCAGCATGACTGCAGCCTGAGCCTCTATACATTTTGCCATGCCTCTACACACTCACACACACACACACACAACTCTCTCTCTCTCTCTCTCTCTCTCTCTCACACACACACAGAACACATTCAGTGTGTACTTCATACTAATTCATGCATCTCCCCCGCAGCAGGCTCTGTTCCGCTCCTTGAATTTCTTTTACTGCCGGTTATTAGGAAGTTGTAAAGAGTACACATATTGTAATGGCAATGAGCTACACATATTGTAATGGCAATGAGCTACACATATTGTAGTGGCAATGAGCTACACGTATTGTAATGGCAATGAGCTACACGTATTGTAATGGCAATGCGCTACACGTCTGATGACATCATCCTGGCAAACTTCCTAGTTCAGATTAAGTGAGACGCAGGACAGCAAATTTAGGATTGAGAAGAGGAAGCTGCTTGCAAGGAATAAAGAGTCACACCACATAACAGCCCCGAGTGGCAAGCCAACACTGCTTTATGAGTTTATGAGTGATCAGGCGAGTGCCCACTGAAATGGATTATGAAAAACAGATGGTGAACTCTGAAGCCTTGCTGAAACATTAGCGGGTGTCCCAGCTGCTCTTTGAGAGGCTATGAACAGGCGTGGTTTGGGCCTCAGCCGTTCATTCACATGTAGCCTTTCTTATTACGCTGTGTTTTACCGCACATTTCGGAGGAGACTCGTGCTACAAACTCCATACATGTATGGTTCTGGGCAGCCTTTCGACTTTGTGTGCCAGCCCATCACATGTATGGTTCTGGGCAGCCTTCCAACGATGCGTGCTAAAAACATATGGTTCTGGGCAGCCTTCCAACTATGTGTGCCAGCCAACCAACTATGTGTGCCAGCCCATCACATGTGTCTCTAAGCGATGGACACGTGCGCACATCTTGTGTCTCACATGTTATAAGGTTGGCAGGAGCCGTGCATGTAAACTGTATGCAGCCACATAATGCGGAAACCCCTGCCCAAACGAGCGTATATACGTAGGGTTAGCCCAAACCTATCCCTGGTACACACACACCACATGCATGCCTGCCCGTCCCCTCCTGGAAGTAACCCCTGAGTCTCAGCTTCTATGATCACAACACAGCCAAGAGGAGGAACAGCAGGACACTACTCAGGCAGCGATGCCTCAGCAAAGAAAGCACCTGTGGTCCAACCACACTCATCCATGCAAAATGCCCCACCTCTCTGGCACCTGGCAACGCGTGAGAGACGTTGCTAGAAAGCGTGCTTTGTATATATAGTTGCTGAAACTCTCAAGGCACACCAATCTGAGACCTTTCAGCTGCTGTCAGTATACACACCCGAATACACACACTACACACACGCACGCACACGTGCACACACACATACACAGACGGACACACACTACGCACACACGCACCCGCGCGTCAGGCGTTGGCTTGCAAGCGAGTACGCAACCAAGAAGATGATTGAGGAGGGCAGCACAGCGTACACCGTTAAGTAAGGAATGACCTGAAGGGGCACCAAGCACACAAGCGTTAGCTTAGTTGGTGGCGTGTTGTTGTTGTTGTTGTTGTTGTTGTTGTTGGTGGTGGTGGTGGTGGTGGTGGTGGTGGTGGTGGTTATGGTGGTGGTGGTTATGGTGGTGATGGTGGTAATGGTGGTGATGGTGGTAATGGTAGTTGTAAATATGGGTGTGTGTAGTGAGTACACGGTGGCACGGCCCAGCAGTCATTGCGTGACTGATGGCTTGGATACGTCACTTTTCACCTTACATATGCGTGCTCACGTGCAGCACCCTTCTTTTGCTGCGTAAACCGTCCCTCATCCCAAACGCATACTATGTGCTTTGTGCGCTCATAACAAACGAGGAACAAGCGCGAGTGGTTGTGGTGCCTTATCCATGGAATAAAGACACACATATAAAAACAACTACGTGCCCATGTGCCCACGTATTCGCGCCTAATTTCGATCGCGTAAGGTAGCGTACGTACCTGGGCCCCGCCTCCGCTTGCAGTGATCACTAGGGTGTCCTTCAGGCTGTCGAGGATGGTATTAACGAAGGAGAGGAAGAAGAAGAGACAGACCATCTGCAAATTTTGGTTGAGGCACGCGCGTTTACATGTGTGTATGTCTATGTGTGTTGTGTGTGTGCGTGTGTGCGTGCGGATGTGTGTGCATGTGTGTATTTATGTGGTGTGTGTTTATATTTTTGGTTAAGGCATGTGAGTTTCTTCCTGTTTGTGTGTGTGAGTGTGTGTGTGTGTGTGAGCATGTGCGTGTGTGTGTGTCGATTTGTGAGTATTTATGTGTATATGTGCATCTGTGAATGTTGGTCGAGGCATGCTAGATTAGCACGGGTGTTTGTGTTTGTGTGTGTGTTTGTGTTTGTGTGTCTGTATGAACACGCCAGTGCTGATAATGCTTTGGGAAAACACCTTGAATACTTATTTTCTTGCTCAATAACACTTGCAAGGAAGGCTGCCCGAGGTGAGCTAGCTCATGGCTTTGCGCTTGCACACAATACATGGCACGACATACTTGTGCATGCAACACACAACACACAAAAGGGCACACCACAATTGTAACCGGCACAAGTTACAAAGTACTTGCGACGCAAATACTCACAGGCATGAATTTGCCCGCCACTTTGGTGAACCGTCCGTATGCATTGCGTATGGCCTGTGCGAAAGTGGAAAAAAAGGAAAGGGCGCTAAAAGCTCGTTCCATGGCTGCGCTCTGACGCAGCACAAAGCACATGGTGCACTACGACTGGATGGGTTGACCAGGCGTGCTGCAGCACTGCCCCGTGCAAATGGGCAAGAAGCATGTGACAGGTACAACGTCTGTTTCAAAAAGGAGTAAGTCTGGCACACTTGGAATCATTCACACAAGGGATGCAAATACCTCCAGAAAGCTCTCTTTCTTCTTTTCCTCAGGCAACGGAGTCGCACCGCCAGCTGCACTGTTGCAGCGTACACCGCCATCTCTTTCGTGGCTGCTGCTGAAGCTGTTGCGCACACTCAAGGCTTGTGGGACCCTTAGACTGCTGGCTCTGCCAGTGCTGCTGGTACTACCGCTGTTGCACAAGAGAAAGGCACGAGGGGCACGAGAATGACTGAGGACCGTAGCCTTGACAGGGTGCGCTCGCTCAAGAGCGGGAAGTGCGCTTGCTTTGCTGAGGCCAGCCATTGAAGTTCCCGGCATGTTATATAGGTTTACTATGGGTCTACTATGCGTCTCTGCGAGGAAAGACAGCCAAGGGGGAAGTGAGGGGGAAGTAACTTCAGTGTTCAAATGCCAGATTTGGACCACCAGGCGTGTGAAGTGAGATGCTACAGCTAAAAGAGCTTAAGGGAGATGTGCATTACCATTGGGTGCTCAGCAGAGGTATTATGTCGGTCCACAGGTAGCAGCTGTCAGTGGTGAACAGGTGAACACGGATTGTTATGGACTCGTTACATATATAAATTTTTTACTCATCATTTAGCATATGGACATACATCTAGTACTTGTCAAAAATCCCCGCTGAGAAATATTTCAAGGTGTCAAGTTGTTCGTTCACCTTGTGTGAGACGACACAGGTGCAGGTCAGTTAGTTATACACACACATGCACGCACACATGCACGCACACGCAAGCACACACACTAAATACACATGAACACACGCACACACACACACACACACACACACACACACACACACACA
>Ga0307948_1004223_pt1 | contig 10609 bp, 8 predicted proteins | sample OrgLakmetagen280_FD_201824 | JGI IMG/M metagenome (GOLD analysis project Ga0307948, IMG submission 201824) | Saline water microbial communities from Organic Lake, Antarctica - #280 | ecosystem: Environmental > Aquatic > Non-marine Saline and Alkaline > Saline | place: Antarctica: Organic Lake...
AGGTAGGTAGGTAGGTAGGTAGGTAGGTAGGTAGGTAGGTAGGTAGGTAGGTGGGTGGGTGGGTGGGTGGGTGGGTAGGTAGGTAGGTAGGTAGGTAGGTAGGTAGGTAGGTAGGTAGGTAGGTAGGTAGGTAGGTAGGTAGGTAGGTAGGTGTGTATACATGTGCTCTTACCTCTAACACCCTATTCAATATGGTTCTGTCTTGCTTTCTGGTGTGAAATCCATTTTGTTTTCACCTGTCCATCTGCTGTGAACACCTCATACCAATACTACATCATTACATCATGTCCCACAATCTCCCTGCCACAGGATCGCAAATTACCAGGACCCCAATTTGAATGTGGGATTGCCCATCTTCACCATCCACGGAAACCATGATGATCCTGGAGGGGCAGAAAATTTGTCTGCTGTGGACATCCTGTCTTCTTGTGGCCTCGTCAACTACTTTGGTAAAATGGTGAGCACGTGTGCTTGATGCCTTGCTCAACTGTATGCTTGTTGGTGTTCGGTGCTGTGTGTCATTTGTCATTTGTCGTTTGCAGGCGGGTGTCAAGTTTTCCTAAACGTCGGTGTGTGCAAGAAGGTGTGCAATTTGTAGGAACCAGCTTCCAGCAAAGATGTGTGTCCATTGTTGGTGTGTGCAAGAATTGGCGAGGCCTTTGCAAACAAGATTCCAAAGCCGTTATCCCATCAACCATCAATAATGTGTGCGATAAGGTTTACGGCTTGTAGCCAGCTTCCAGTAAAGGCTATCTCTCCTTTTCACCACACGATTTCACCTGCCAAATTTTTTATTTGCAAGCGCATGTGAAATTATTTCTGTGTACGGCCACCTCGTCTTGACTCGCAGACCATCAGCGGAGAGAGCGCCCACACTGCTGGTAAAATCAATATCGGGCCCATCCTCATGCAAAAGGTCAGTGCTTGCAAGCAATTTTTTTGTTCTGCGTACGTGCACAGTGCACAACGTAATTGCAGGGCCCCCCTGCTAGGTACAAACGTCAGCTGATTTCTGTCCTGGGTGCCTTGCAAAATATTTGTGCCAATGGTCTGGTGATTCCCGTAGATGCATTGCCGTTGCGACTAAGCGTGTAATTAGCCCGCTCTACCGATCATTTGTTTAGGCTGGAAAATTTTAGCATTATAGCTTCCTTATTGCATTGCACATGTTGCTTGATATTATTCCCATAATGGGATGTGTCATATGGCGTATTCGTATAATACGCCGTATCGTATTTAATGCGTTTTTACCGTATTGAACAAATTGGGCCATATTATACGGTTGCAAAGATTGCCGATTTATGCCGATTTTTGGCATTTTTGGGCTATTTCCACCACAGAAACGGCCTTTTAGCGAGCTCTCAATTCTTCTACATGATATAGTAATAGTATATACTATATTGGAAAAGAACTGGAAACGTTTTGGGTTTTGGGTAATTTTGGGGCGAATCGGGTCCAATTTGGGTCAAGTGTTTAAAAATATGATCGTATTGTACGTACCTTTCGTATTTGGCACGTGTTTTACCGTATTGAACGTCCCAAGTGACCGTATGACACATCCCTGTTCCCATTTTAAAAGTCGTGCATCCTTTTTGCAACACGCAAAGCTAACAAGCCCCTTCACAGGACAATACGCTCGCTTACCCTAGCTAAAACCTCAATGAAACTCTCGGTGCATACAAACTCCCAGGGCGAAACAAAGCTTGCTCTGTATGGCCTTGGCAACATCCGTGATGAGCGCCTGGGGCGGCTATTTCAGACCGCAGGTTCTGTGACATGGTAAGATCAGGTTGGTCATTTAAAATAATGTTGACTGTTTGGAGCTAAAAGCTGCCTGGGGTGACTTTTTCAGACCGCAGGCTGCGTCACGCGTCATTTGGTGAGTCCAGGGTCTGAGGCTTGGTTTGGGGGGGGTATGAAGGTGAGCGGTTCTTGTTGTAGTGTTGTAGGCTCTGTGGTCTGGTGAGGTCAGGCAAGGCGAAACGTGTAGGGCTGTATCAAGGTGAAGAGTGACTAGTTGGTGGCTACTCACACTGCAGGGCCCAATGCTCAGTCAAAGTCAAACTAACAAATGGTGTCAGTTGTCAGAAAAGGACACACCCATAAGACGGCGCTGCTCCGTCCTTCGTCCAAAAAGGAGCGAACGCTGCCAGAGGACTTGTCTAAAGGAAAGCGTGCTCTTTTGCAAGGAGACGGAATTGAAAGCCTTTGTAGCCTTAGGGTGGTTGATTATTGGGACCCAGCAAATATTGTTGTACTGTTGAGTTATCATCGAAACAATAAACTGCTTATCGATCATTACAACAGGTATATTTGAAACTGGTGAAAGTAGACAAGAAAATTACAGAGGGGGCTAGCGGAGGAAATGCCTGGAAATGCGCATTTTTGCATTCAGAAGGCAGCCACTCATAGCCACTTCATCCGATCGACACCATTTTAGTACCCAATTGTAGCTGGCATTGAGAGCTACCCGAGCATGTGCCCAGTTTTATGTGGGCCACTTTGCGTGCTGAGATTGACTGGATTAAGCACACATGGTGCATGTAATCCCTAATGTGGTGATTTCCATGGGGAAATGGCTCAAATCCTCATAAAACACCAACCACTCAGCCGTTTTCTTTCATTTTTATTGCAGCAATGTTCTTTCCTAATAAGGATTCTATACCATTAAAATTGGTGCAGTGGGTGATCTGGTATGAAGAATTTGTGGTTAGAATTGGCCTGCACGCCACAGCAAATTAAGCACATGCCCCTAAATTTGGCAAGCTCTAAATTTTACATCCATGGACATTAGTCCAAAGCATTTTTATGTCACACAAGAAAAAGAATCGTTCCCCAATTTACATTTCCGTAACCTTTTGATTGTGCACCTTACCTTGCCTGCATATGCAATCATGTCTGTCAACAGAGCCTCCTTTCGTTCATCACTCCTGATTCTGGCTAAGCCTGTCTTTGCACTTGAGGCTTTGATAAGGCACGCGCTATTAAAAAAAGAAAACAACGTTACCGTCAGGTGGCATGGTAATAGTTGTTTGGGAGCATCGTCCGCCTGCAAACAGATCATGTATACATGTCCTGTACAGGAGATTTGTTATTATTTGCACGCATCTGTGCAAATTTTTGGGCTGTTTTTAGACCATACTCACACTATGCCAAAAATAGAGTCAGGGCCAGCACCTAACGAAGGTGTTTTTAATATCAAGTGCCTAATTCTTCCTAATTATAGAGGTGCAAGGTGTCTAAGCCCTAGGCTGCAGCCAGCAATGATGCATATTCGCTCAAACGCACATTGACGACAAATACCTGGGAATTATGACCAATTGACGTGTTGGAGCAGTTCACACATCTATACATGTAGACATGGGTGACACACACAGACATGTGTGGTACACAGTCAAGGCTGCACACATGTTCGTTTACGCATGAACGACACATGCGTGTCCACACACATGTACACATGCTATCCAGGCTGCAGCCTGACGACGCCCCAGGCTATCCAAGGGGTGACTGGTTCAACATCTTCACACTGCACCAGAACCGAGTTACGCATGGACCAAAGGTGCGTTCTATCATTTGCACAAGCATCCGAATGCCTGTCCATATGCAAAAATCTTTTCAAACGTGAAGAGGTCCGCATGTCCTCCTTTTTGTCTTGCTTAATTTTTTTCCATCATCAGTAAGAAGCCGTCAGCAACTGGCCGAATTTGTGTGGTTTTAGAAAGAGTTGCAAGGAGGGTGTTTGGTTTGACAGTAAGCAAAATGTGAAAACTTCTGTGGCTGTTCTACACCAAGCACAGTATCTTGCGTTGGAACTTATATTGAGGAATATTGTAGAGGAAGAGCTGACTAGCATATCTGTCGAAGCTCTCAGCTGTATGCACATCGTCATACCCATTCTCACGTAACAACAGGCTCGGAATTATGTACAAGAGTCCCAGTTCCCTGGGTTTCTGGATTTGGTGATCTGGGGCCACGAACATGAATGCAAGCCGGACTTGGAGGTGCGCTGGATTTGGTGATCTGGGGCCATAAACTTGACTGCAGATTGGAATTTGCGGTGCGCTGCTTATTTAGTCAAAAGGAGGGAAAAGGAGGGGATGAGCCAAGGCATGATGGCATGATGCTTGTGGCTCACTGTGTGTATGATCAAATAAGTATGCCACTTGTTGTGTTCAAGGAGGGGGGGACGAGGTGGGGTGCTGCTTGTGCGAGGAATAGGCTTGCTGCGTGCGTCATTAACAAATAAAGTGGCGGTTTAGTTAGGGAGAGGCATATGACGTTCAACATGTGTTAGGCGCCTGTTCAACCTGTTCAACAATCAAATGGTGAACAGCAACATGTTCTAAACGCCTATTCAAAGACAAACACACGCAGGCACACGCACACGCTGACGCACACTCACAACACAAAAATGTACGCATGCACACGCACACACACACACACACACACACACACACTCACGCAAACTCACATTTGCAGGCAGTGAACAATGCAAATGTCAACGCCGATGACAGAGCACAACCCACACAGATACTGCAGCCTGGGTCTACTGTGGCCACGGCACTGAGTGAAGGTGTGCAAAGGCTGCGCAGCACACCACAGCACACACACACACACGTTGACCTACATGCACCAAAAGTGGACATGAGCGTGGAAGAACATGCTTTGTTGCGTTTTAGTGTGGGCCCAGCAAAATTTCTTTGAGTGTTCCTTGCGTATGCATAGCAATAACGGCAATCCATGATTTCTTTCATAGTAACTCCCCACAATGTCTTTTGAGCGCAAGCAAGAGCGAATTACTGTGCTGGATTGGTGCTGCTATTAAGATGGCAAGCAACATAGCTTACACAGCTGCGTGTTCCTCATGATAACGAGAGTGTAGGTGTAAGTAAGTCAGGTTGAAGCCGTTCCTGATGCATGGTAATGCACCCTAGTGCTTGTAGGCGCAGCTCTGAAGCTCAAAGCACACGAGCATCCCACATACTAAAGCACTTGGGCATCTCAGATGGTGATTTACTAGGACCGACAGTGTGATGTGTATCTTAAAAGTTCAATACTGTGAGGACGCTACTTCATGTATTCTTTTTGTCATAATAACAATTCCAGGAGAGGCAGCGCGCAAGCACTACTTCGTGGTGGACATCAAAGGCCAACAGTGGCGGCATGTGAGTGGCCCTCCTCTGACACTGCTGCAATTGGTATGCCTTGTGCTGTAGCCTTGTGTTTTGTTTCGAGCAAACTTGAACTTGGTCTGCAGGATGCCACACTAGCACCCACACACGTGCACTTAAGGCCAGCACGTGTGCACAGTACGCAACTCAGAACACCAGGACACGAGTTAATGCTCAGATCAGTCTTAAGCTGCAGCCACTACTCACACGTTCGCACAGACCAAGTACGCTATGCAAGCCCAGCGGCCCTTTGCGTACGAGGCCGTGTCCTTAAAAGACGTGCGCCTTCCAGCGCCACTGCACCCTGAGAACCCGGACAGCATCAACGCATTCCTTGAGGCAAAGGTATACAACCACGTACCTTTTAGCTGTGCACCTATGATTCCGTGTAAAGAGACGCAATGACCTGGAGAATGGAGAATGGAGAATGGAGGTCTTTGCGTCTCTTCACGCGCTAAGACATTGCCTGATCCTTGTTTTCTGCTGCTCCCTTGATTGCTAAGTGTGAGGAATGACGCCTTTAGTCACAACATATGTACCTGACACTATCGCACCTGACATTGTTGCATTCCGCATGCGTTGGACAATTTCACTGCTTAAAGTCATCCACAAATGACGTCAGTGCGATTGCAATGGAATTTACAAGTGAAGTACCTAAGTGCTACTGTGCTACCAAGATGAGTTTGCACTGAATAATGCTGATGATGTACCCAGAATGTCTTGGGCCTTATTACGCACCAATGATCGACCGCAGGTGAACAGCTTAATTAAAAAGGTGTCCTCAAACCGGCCGGAAATGGGAGCTGCGATGCTCCCTCTCATCCGCATCAAGGTAAGCTCCCTCTGGTCGTGTGTGTATTTGTGTATGTGTGTGTGTGCATTGTGTGTGTGTGTTTGCTAGTGCTTTTGTTGGGCGCCCTTGATGTGGCCTGTACGTAGAAAGGAAAATAACTATTATACGCAGACGGCGGTGAAAACTCCAGGACAGGAATGGCTCCCTTTTTATGTATATGGGGCGTTACCACCGCTTGCGAATCTGTATTAGAAGAAGAGCGTGATATTTCATAAAGCCTTATTAAAGCATCACTTAAGTTTACTACCTAGTAATTTAACCAATGCCGTTATTGGTTGATCAGGCCAAAAAGAGTGTGCGTGATGCTTTGAGCTGAATTTAAGGCTCTGTGCAAACTCCTTACCGTTTGTATGGATGGGAGTGCAAATGAGTAGCTGCTCCTGTCATACACAGCTGCCTCTGAAAGTCTAGTAGTGGCCGCTTGTAGCCCGTCTTGTTGCTGCGTGCTCTATCAGCAATCTGCTGCCCCTGAAAGTCTATTGGCTGCTTGTGGCCCATCTTGTTGCTGCTTGCTCTATTAGCCACTTGATTTACAGCAGTCTATCTTTGCAATGGTACGGTTACAAGACAGCCTAAGGCACGACGCAGTTCGCCACCCTCTTCGATGTCTTTTGTTATGATGTTTGCCCATGCCCTTATGTCACTGCTTTGACCATAACTATGCAGCTAGAGATGGCCCAAACCATACATTCCTTGGTATTTACGATGTACATACAGTATTTTTAGCAAGAAAATCACCACACATATGGTCATATACGGTGCAGATTACGGTTCTGGCCAACCCTGTGTATAGCTGTACCTGGAAGACACAACATGTTAGGGGAGCACACTACTCGTTTGCACTGTAGCCAGCATATGCAATACAGGCAGTGAGAGGGGATTGGCCAACCTACGTAATCTCTGTTTATTTGTAGCATTGCCCTTGTGCGTGAGCTCAGGTTGACTACACGGGCTTCTCCACAATCAACGCGCAGCGCTTTGGCCAAAAGTTTGTGGGCAAGGTGGCCAACCCTCACGACATGCTGACTTGGACCAAAGCCGCGCAGCGCAGGTGCGTTTTAATGTCACCTTCTACCCATCCAACTGCTCCTAGGATTATTGCGAGTAGACGTAATTACTTGGGCACTCGCAATGCTATAAGAGCGGTGCGGTAACTTAAATTGCTGCAATATTTAATTTGTTATTGATACCGTAAAAATAGGTCCTCTCACTAGGTAGCATCTTTCACGTGTGCCTGCATTGTTTTATGTCTGCTCCATGCCTGGGTCAAATTTGTGTGTGTATATAATTCTTTGCCTACACCATTTACATATTTTTGCTGCTGTTTACTTTTCCTACAATTTAAACGTCAGGACTCCCATTCAGCTGTCATAAATTTGAAATTCACTAGCGATGCCGCAAGCTTTAGCTGTACCGTACAAGTTTCTCTCCGACACTCTTGCGCAGGGAAAAGGTGGAAAAGGGGGAAGAGATCTCCCCTGACTTGCTGCGGCCTGAAGCCATGGATCAGGTACGTGTGTGTGCTGTGCTTGTAGACAAGCTGTTGTAGGAAAGCAGTTCCCTGAAGCCAGCGCATGGGGAACAAGCAGCGATTTAGCTGGTTGAAAAAACGTTGGCTTCATTTAGTCTGGCAGGCAGAAATTTATGCCCACCTTGCCTCAATTCAGTCTGGCAGGCAGCATTTTGCACCCACCCTGCCTCAAATTTGTCCAGCAGGCATCAGCGTGTCTTCACCCACGGCGCCCACGCCTTGAGCAGAGCAGTGGCATTCTCCCTTGTTTTGGTCTTGTGCGCCTTAGATCTCTGCTGTTAATTGCCACTTCTGTGCTAATTTTTACAACTTTACGATATTTGAATCATCGTGTCACAGGCACGGATTGAGGACCTCATCGCCGAAAACCTGCACGATAACTTGAGGGTAAGTTACGGCTTCAGAAAAAAGGAGAGGGATGGGAGTGAAGAACCATAAAATAAAAAGTAGCGCATGCAAACGGGCAAATTATCATTTATAACAGCTTTCTGGGTCGAAGATGACATAACTAGTAGCCAACATAACTAGTAGCCACCTTTCTTTGGAAATCATATTGCACTCTGCAAAGGAAGGGGTTGCACTACTGCTTGCTGATGTACAGCGAAAATGTCTTGCATCACAGTCTCATAATCGCTACCACCCCATGCGCCACACCATCCTCTGCTGCAGTTCTTAAAAGAGGAGGAGCTTGCCATGGCACTGCAAAAGTTTGTGGAGAAGGACGAAAAGGTGCAGAAAAAATGTGATGCATGTCCTCTTGTTAGAACATGGGCATCTACAATGACATCCCAGAACCACGACGATGTTTCTTCCTTCCCTTGCTTATTGAGGGAGCTGGTTTTCACTGCCCACGTATTCTTTTCTGTTGTGCTCCAAGTCGTACCCTGTAGTTGCCAGGACTGGTTCCTGACGCGTCTTCTCCTTTCTTTTTCTTCATCAAGATCGAAGGAGTGATCTCTCCCTCCAATCGCAATAGTTCACGGCAGCAAGCTGAAGGCAGCACACTCTTTTGGAGCACTTAACACGTCAGCATTTCCCCGCCCAGCAACTCAGTGCACTGCGCTTTGCAATCCACACGTCCACAGCAGCAATTATTCTGGAGTGCGTGCTCTCTTTTTGCAAGTCTTTGTTTGCTGAAGCAGCATTCATTTCTGACGTGCGTCCTGATTGTAGAGCACTGTTGGAATACGTAACACAAATTTGCAAATCACTTTGTCCCACCTCAGCTAGCACTCCCGTTGACGTGTGTGTGTCTCACTTTCGCAATTCATTCTGTCCCACTCCAGCATGCACTGTCGCACACTGTGTAAAATACACTTTTGCAATAATTTTTTCCCACCCCAGTTAGCACTGTCGGAATGTGTAATACACTTTTGCATTTCATTTTCCCCCACCCCAGTCAGCACTGTCGGATGTTGTGTCCCAAGAGCTCCGAGAGCGTATCCAAGCCTCAGAGGCACGCAAGGTGTTTCAGCAGACACAGGTTAATGATGAAGACCTACGCAGCCAGTTCTCTTCAATTGTCAAGGAGGAGCGTGATCGTAAGGTGTGTACATGCGTGTGCATTGTGTATGCGTGCCAAGTGTGTTTTCCAGGTGTGTGTGTGTGTGTGCCACGCGAGTACATGTGCGTGTGCGTGTGCGTGTGGATGGGTATATATGTATGATTTACACATGCGCATTTGTTTGCATCTTTTGGGCAGTGCAAATCCCCGTACACAAACCTTTTCAAACCGTGCCAGGAGTATGTATTCTTCCATTTCCTAATAAATTCCTCCAGAGGGGGACGACTTTTCTTCAATTAGAGGGGGGGCTTTGTTGTATGCCCATAAAATAGGCATGCCCAAATTTTGCGACTTTAAACTGAATTGTGAGTTCCAAGGCAATGGAGCGTAAAAGTTGCAAAAACGAGCACGCATGCCTCATTAGCCGCGGCAATGTCACTGAATTTGGTGTTAGGGAGTCCTTACAATTTATAAAGATCGTTGCAAAAGAAGTGGAGTGAAAAGGCTTAATGGTTGGTGAGTTATGCAATTCGACATGCTATTTCCCATGAAAAGCACCCATCTAGGGTTTGAATGCCGTACTTGTGCATTTTATTCTGCTGGCACTCTGTGCACACAGCAACTTAACTACGTTTGAGCAAATACCCTTTGAAAGTCAGCTTCAGTTTGAAGCTAGATTGATTCCAGATTGACAGAGTGATTTGTGAGAAGTTGCCCCTTTCATGTGCCCCTTTCATGTATAAGGAGCACGTTCAGGCACTTGCTCAGTCGCCCCCTCTGAAATTCCTCCTTGTCCTTGTGTATGAAAGCAAGCACAGTTTTAGGTCAATCAATACTACGCACACAAGTGCATCAGCGTTGATTCGTTTCTTCCTGACGCAGGGTCATGTCAGTGCATCTGAGCTCATGATGCAGAGGGAGCTCAGCCAGATTGCGCGTGACAGCTCAGGCATGGGTGCAGATGGCGAGACCGCAGGCCCATCCACATCTCAGCAAGTCCTGATGCCCCCGCCCTCTTCTACTCCCGGAACTAGGTGAGTGCCGCCAGGGGCAAGGAGGGATGTGTTGCATATATACGTACAAACGTACACACATACACACATACACGCACGTATATTTACGCTTGCACATGTGAGTGCTGCCAGGGGTAAGCCGAGGGAAGTGCTGCATACGTACACACACGAACATACAAGTACGTATGCATGCATGCACACACACTCACACTCACACTTCACACGTCAATGGTAGTCAGTGATATTGTTGCCATGAGGGGACGCGGGATCGCAAGTGCGACTGATGTCTCACAATTGCTTTATTCGAAGGTTGGCCAGAATTGTGCATGTACACCATATATAACCGTTTCTTATCAAGTTCTCTGCCAAAAACACCATATATATATATATATATATACCATAACACACACCATATTACAAAAATACAATATATATATACACCATATATACATCATATTACAAAAATATCATATATACCGTCCGTTTACGATCACTTCGGAAGTTAATTAATTATTTGGCCAGAAAACGAAAATTTTA
>Ga0307948_1004226_pt1 | contig 10607 bp, 12 predicted proteins | sample OrgLakmetagen280_FD_201824 | JGI IMG/M metagenome (GOLD analysis project Ga0307948, IMG submission 201824) | Saline water microbial communities from Organic Lake, Antarctica - #280 | ecosystem: Environmental > Aquatic > Non-marine Saline and Alkaline > Saline | place: Antarctica: Organic Lake...
AAACCATCATCTGTTTACACACACACACACACACACACACACACACACACACACACACATACACTTACACGCATGTACGCACACACACGCACATACACGCACGCAAACGACATGCAAGCACATACACAGACAACACATGAACACAATCGTACTTCCCTTCAAACAAAGACGAACACTTATTCTGACCCCTGTCAACAGCTCGGAGGCGCTCTTCAGCCCCTTCCCGCGCTTGCCTCTCAAGCAGAAATCCAGTCCTTATCCCTGTCCCAGTTTGGCATCAACCACACAGCTCTATGTAGCATGGATTGCTATGGCCGTGGCTTAATCAGCCTTCCTTCCTCCGCCCCTGGTGCGGCTGCATCATAATGAAAAGTCCCGTAGACCGGCCTGTTGCACGCCTTTGCGAGTACCAGTAAGAATGCATCTCACACACGCAGAAGGTGTATGCGTTTGGTAACGACAAACAGCAATATTGAGTGCTTTACGTGCGTTAGCAAACATGCAAATTTTTTATGTGCGCCCACGTCCACGCCCACACGCTCACGCACGCGCGCGCACATGCGCACACACACACACACACTCACACACATGCACACACACACACACACACACGCACACATGCAAAAACACACACATTCACAGAAGATAGAAGTGCAGCACACACATCCGGCACTGGACAGCACGCTACAGCTCCGACGTATGTGCTGGAACCCCCACGACGCCTGGAGGCTGGGTGGGTATTTATAGTGACATATAAAGCACACTCACTCTCATACTCACGTGTACACTCAAGAGTAACAGCCGTGCATGCACGGATACACAGACGTGCATGCACGGACACACAGACGCGTTTGTGCACAAAAAGCAGGGGTATGCCACCGGAAAAAGCAAAGGCTTCTTAGCACAAATGCTGACCCATATCACTACGTGGAGATCTTGTAAAAAGCAGATTTGCTCCCAGATCTGCCGTGATGAATATGCTTTTATATGCTTCTTGCGATTGCTTCATTTGTAGTTGTTAATGCACGCAGGAAGGTTGACCCACAACAGAGCATAACATTTCCTTTGGACAGGAAGTGTCTGACCCTGGACCCTAATTCTAATCTTGCCCCCGACCTTAAATACTTCAGGAAATGTGTGTTTCTGTCCCACCTTACCCAATGTACATCGTGACACTTGATCTAAGTTAGAAGGCACACACTGCATTTGCATTGTGACACTTGATCAAAGATTGAAGGCATACACTGCATTCACATTGTGACACTTGATCTAGGATTGAAGGCACACACCGCAATTGCATTGTGACACCTGATCTAAGATGAAGGCACACACTGCATTCACATTGACACTTGATCTAAGATTGAAGGCACACACTGCATTTGCACGCACGCAGGCAAACACACAAACACCTACTTGCACAAAGAGGACGTGCAGCTCAGACGTGGAGACCCAATGCTTTATTATTAATTATGCTCACACAATTTCCTGAAGGTGGAATACCATTCCATTCAGTAGGTATGCTTGGGATGCATGGCCTCAAAGACGCCTTTCCTGCGCAAAAGACAGATCATATACGATTGTAAAAGTGTGCTTCCTTTCAGCACGCTATGTTCTCTCCCCCCATGAAAACTGCTTCCAACTCAAGCAAGCTGCTTTCGACTCACATGTGCTGCCCCACACCCAGCATGCACTCACTCAACTAGGTGACTCAGAAGAGATCCTCTCAGATTTTAATGAAGCATGCTCTCTTTCATCATTTGTTGCAGTTCTGTTACAATATTTGCAAAACGCAAATAGTATCTCACTGCTTTTGCCTTAAATCCCAAATAATACAGGGGCCTTTCCCCCAAGCTCACACGTTTTGAGAGTGAGAGGAGGTTGACTCTGTGTGATGGGTGATGAGGACGTTTGCCATCAACAAACCAGATAATAAACGCAACTGCTGCCAACCAAGTCGGAGCAAATGGGGCTGAGGAACAGTGCCTGCGTTGCATGAGCTGCTGAGCATGCGCTCAAAAAACACTCCAAGCTGGCTCTCGCGTTGTCCAGAGCCCACTGGCCCTCACCTCCTCGTAACGCAACTGCTGCCAAATGAATTGCATGAAAAGAGTGCAGCACCAAGCCGGGTAGTTTCGCTGGTGTTAGACGTTGGTGTTAGAATGTTCAGAGCTGGCAGCTGCCAAGCTCAGGGGGGTTTGCCGAGACGATGTCTGCCTACAGCTCTGCACAATAAATGCATCCGGAGGCGTGTGCCGTATGCCTGCTGCAGCTTTTGAGAAGGGGCCTCAGCATTGCATGTTGGGAATCGGCCATCATAACCTGAACGAGGCATGACCTCTCAGAGTGTCCAGACCTGGTTTCTCAGACGAAGGCGTCTCCTCCTACACAACATCAAAAGCATCTACTTCCCCTCATCAATCGTCATCCACAAGACAGCCTTGCTGCTTCAAGAAGCAGGGTGGTTGTGGAGTCATCGTTCAACGCTAACAGTGAAGCCCTCTCTTGTAGAATCACCAAAGCCCTCACTCATAGAATCACCACGTTGCGCATGCAGGGCTGGCCAGGACCATATATATTATATATACGGTGTATGTACGGTATTTTTGGCAGGGAAATCACCAAATATACGGTCATATACGGCGTATATATACGGTTCTGGCCAACCCTATGCACATGCACTGCAGGTGGTCAGGGGCGTGTCTGCGGCAGATACCAGGCTCAGGGGGGGAGATCGCCACGATGACGGCTAGCCATTTTGGTCAATGCTTGAATCTGTACCAGGGGGGCGCTCGAGTGCGGACCATGCACACACAGCACACCCCCACAGCCGTGGTGTCTCTGCCGGCACTGCAAGTCGGGCAAGGGAGCGTGGAGGATGTGGTGGGGTGTGCGGAGGGACACCAGGTGCGTACCTGCGTCTGGTGTGTGTGTGTGTGTCTGTTGTGTTTGTGTGTCTGTTGTGTGTGTGAGTGTGTCGGGTACTCGTGTAAATGTGTATGTGTGATGTGTGCAGGTGCTGGTGTGTGGTTCTTTTCAGCATATGGCTGTGGTACCACTGCCGAAAATGCAGACAAGCCGGGGGGGATGTGTGAATGTGGTGGGGTGCACAAAAGAAAAGAGTGTACAAGTGCAACTGCAATTGGGTGTATCTGTCTGTGGTCTATGCGTTGTTGCCTACGTATGCAGTGCAAACTATGCACACGCCTGAGTGGAAGTATGATGGGGGAAAATCACAGGGCCGTAAAACGTGCATTCAATTGGAGGGTGTTGCACGACTGAGTTTTCCAGAGACAAGGTGCTTTTATAACTTAGGGTTACCATAACACTACTGTGTGTGGATGAAAGTTTTTCCAAAATATGGTGTTATGATAGCTTCAATGTACGACCTAGGTGTGGATGTTCGTAACTTAGGGTTACCATACACTACTGTGTGTGGATGAAAGTTTTTCCAAAAATATGGTGTTATGATAGCTTCAATGTACGACCTAGGTGTGGATGAAAAAGTGGGGGAAAGTAGATCTTGGTGCACCTTGTAGCAAGAGATGAAATAGAGGGAACTCACGTAACTCATATTAATTCCTTTTTTCCTGACGTCTTTATGCTGGAGCAGAAGCTAGCCTTCTGTTTGAGTGCCTTTGCGTTTCTCTGTGTGTCTGTGTGCGGGCACCGCACAGAGACTCCAGCAGTACTGGTCGGCTACATGCTACATGCTACATGCTACATGCTGCATGCTGCATGCTGCATGCTACATGTAATATATGACTAGTGCAGGCCAGAACCGTATACACACATCGTGTAACGTGTTTGACTGTATACATGGTAATTTCCCTGCCAAATATACCTGTATACGTATTTATGTACGGTTTTGGCTATTACATTAGCTACTCATGGCCTAATTGTGACTCGTAAATGGTACATGCCATCTTTCGTTCCTAATCTGGGGCGCCTGCCTGCCTCTGCATGGCTTGGAGTGGAATGGAGTGTACAAAAGGGGCATGTGTCGCGTCGATGAGTCACCAACACCTGAGTGATGTGGGGCGCCTGCCTGCCTCTGCGTGGCTTGGAGTGGAATGGAGTGTACAAAAGGGGCATGTGCCGCATCGATGAGTCACCAACCTTCTGCGTGGCTTGGAGTGGAATGGAGTGTACAAGGGGAGAATGTGTCGCGAATCACCAACACATGAGTGATGGTCAGCCCGAATACAACCACAGGGCTGATAACATCACAAAGCACTCGTCAACAGTGCTAGTGAAGGATCTGATGGGGGGGGGGGGGGGGTAAAGGTTTGTTGCCGTCAGGAAGGCATACACACTCAGTCTGTACAAAGCAAATGGGTAATGATACGTATGCCAGCTCGAAAACTTTATTTTACATCTTTTGCTGTCTGTTATGCCTCTCTGTGGGGGTTGTGCGAGCGTGGGTACTAGTTAGGAGTCCTCCCTTTATGTGCGCAGGTCCTCATCAGCGTCGACTGTCTATTTTCTGATTTTCTGCCACTACCACACACTGAGTGTGTATGCCATCACCACCACGCATGCAGTGCTTGCCCACATTTGCACGTGTGTATGCATTTTGTGTGTGTGCAGGTCTCGTTGTGGGATGTGAGGCAGGGAGAGAAGGGAGGCCTCACACAACGCTTGTCTGTGGCGCCAGGGGGCTCGGCAGTGTATGGCCTGGCATGGTAAGAAAAAGAAAAGCCACTCAGGCATTGATATCTACTACTCTCCACATTAGAAAAAGGAGAAGGAGCCACTTTGGTGCCAGTTGCCGTAAAACTCGTCAGCCATGGACAAAAAAAGTAGAAATCGAGTTGACCTTGGCGTGCTGCTGAGCCTTATCTTTAATACATACGGAAGTTTAAATTTCAGCTCCGTCCCATGCATAAACCTGAGTGCACTCCTGCTTCTGGGCGTGTGCTTTCCAGGTGTCAGGCAGAGGGTGGTCTTCTAGGCACTGCCGGTGCGGAGCGAGCGATTTCCCTCTTGGACCCAAGAAAGTGCGTGCATTTTGAAACGGGGCTGCCTTATTTTAACTACTAACTTGTGTTCATTTGTGCTGTTACGTAAGCGTGTATGGTGCCAAGCTGGTGTGCATGCTGGTGTGCGTGTATGGTGCCAAGCTGGTATGCATGTATGGTGCCAAGCTGGTATGCTTGTATGGTGCCAAGCTGGTGTGCATGTATGGTGCCAAGCTTATACTTCTATGGTGCCAAGCTAATACCTCTATGGTGCCAAGCTGGTGTGCATGTATGGTGCCAAGCTTATACTTGTATGGTGCCAAGCTGGTGAGCATGTATGGCGCCAAGCTAATACCTCTATGGTGCCAAGCTTATACTTCTATGGTGCCAAGCTAATACCTATATGGTGCCAAGATGGTGTGCATGTATGGTGCCAAGCTAATACCTCTATGGTGCCAAGATGGTGTGCATGTATGGTGCCAAGCTAGTATGCGCTTTGAGGCCTGTGTCTACATGTGGTGCCGCTCGGCTTTTTTACGAGCCTTTGTGTCGACTTATTTACCATTTTTTTGGGAAGAGCAGGGGAGGAAGCAATGTGCTGTTGTCTACCTAGCGCAAGAAAAAAGAAAACCAACCTGCAAAATTTGACTCGCACGTTAAGGGTTGTCCAGGACCGTATTCACACACCGTACATGACCGTAGCACAAGAATATCCCTGCTGCTCACAATGCCCTTTCAACACCGTAATTGTGTTGACGTACATGGTCCTGGCCACACCCACTTATGCTGTTTCTTGTGCGCAGATTATCGCACGTCCTGGCCACACCTACTTATGCCAATTGATCTCACGTCCTGGCCACACCCACTTATGCTCATTTTTGTGTGCAAATGATCTCATGGCCATTCAAGTGACTCAGAAAAAATATGCGCAGGCAAGCAAGCCACAATGCCCACGTCAAACAAGGACCGATTCTCAATGCTACATCTTTTTCTTTATAAAGCCTCCATCCACCCATCTGCCAGGAGCTGGAGCTTAAGATCAATCCACAAAACTGCATCTGTTTTCTTACTTTTATTTATCAGGGGGTGGAGTATAGCAAGCAAGTGGCCCGGTTGTGCAAAGTACACCATACACCATCTGGCCTTCTCACACAACGCACCGTACTGGGCATACGCCACGGGCCTTGACTACGAGTGCATATGTGGCAGGTGAGGTGGTGTGGTGTGGTGTGCATTCAGGCCGAACCGAACTTACTTACAAGGTTATGAGCCACGGTCAGATCGTTTGCCACAGGTCTTGACAATGAGTGCATGTGTGGCAGGTGAAGCGGTGTAACGTGTCTTGACTATGAGTGTATGTGGTGGTGTAATGTGTGCATGAGGTGGTGTAACGTGTCTTGACTAAGAGAGCATGAGGTGGTGTAACGTGTGCATGTGTGGTGTAACGTGTCTTGACTAAGAGAGCATGAGGTGGTGTAACGTGTGCATGAGGTGGTGTAACATGTCTTGACTATGATTGCATGTGTGGCAGGTGTGGTGTGGTGTGCTTTTAGGCTGCAGATCTGCTCACGAGCCACGCTCAAGTGGTTTGCCACAGGTCTTGACTGTGAGTGCATAAGAGTAGGTTGGCCAGAACCGTTTATATGATGTATAAACCGTATATTTGGTGACTTCCCTGTCACAAATACTACATTGTATATACACCGTATATGTATGGTTTTGGCCAACCCCACATATGAGGCAGGCAAGGTGGTGCAACGTGCATTTGGGCTGCAGAGTTGCGAGCCACGCTATAATTCTACGATTCTAAGTATTTGCTTGTTCGACTTTTTTGCTTTGGTAAAAAAAGCTACTTAAACAGTATCCGGTACCATAATGGCTTCGTTCCTTTTTATTATTGCGGGAAGGGTAACTGCACATTTTTTCCTACTTTATGGCTCCCCTTTGCAGGGCCGCTCACAGAAACTTGAGCGCTTCAAAGTTCAAAGGCTTTTATTCACTGGCTCCATTTCAACCGAGTACGAGGCTGTTTAGAACTGTGTACACAGTATATAACCGTAATTTAAAGATTTTTTCTGCCAACAACATTGAATGTGCTCTGATTCTTCCTGGCCACCCTTGATCATGCACTGAATGTACTCTGATTCTTCCTGGCCACCCCTGATCATGCAAGTACAGGGTGCATCCGTCAGTTTCTAACCTCTAATCATGGATTTATTTGTGGCTGGCGAAACCAGTCAGCAGCCGATCAGCCAAACAACCTGGCTGAAGTTCACCCCCCATTGTAACCTCTAATTAACCTTGCTTACCGCTGCAGGTGGGATAATAACGGCGGCGGTGGTGGTGGTGGTGATGGGGGCGTGTCGTCCAAGTCCAAATGTGCCGGTAATTCAAACAGCACCAGTGGGGGGCACGGGAGAGCAGCAGGTACGGCCGGCTCTGCACCACTTTGTGTGTAGGTGCTCTAGTGCAATAAAGTGTTACGATGGCACCAAGTTGAGAGGCAGGCACGGCTTTGCATGGCTTTGTGACATAATCAGGGTTGGCCAGAACCATACATGTATAGGTACATGCGGTGTACAGCCAAGAGAGGCAGGCACACTTGGCTGAAGCAAAAAAATTGGTTTGGCACTGCTGCACCCAAATCTGTCTGTCAGTGCTCACTTGTATGTGTGGCCACCACGTGTACAGGACCGTCTCTCCTTTTGGGCAAAGAGGGTGAGGAGGCAGGAGCTGCTGGAGGTGCCAGCACTAAAGCAGCAGGGGGTAAGTGCATTTGTGTGTTGCGTATTATGTATTACGTGAGTGTGTTGTATGAGTGTGTGAGCAGTAGGGGGCTACTTCTGTTTGGGCTTAAACGACAGTTTGGGTGTGGGCCTGGGTGCATGACCCTGTCTGCATGAGCTGCCTCATCAGCGAGCGCCCCACCTACGCAACTGTCAACTGCTGAGCTGCCTCAGGCTGGTGCTGGGGCTGGGAGGGGAGCAGGGGGGGCGGAGGGAGGTGCAGCAGTGTCGGCAACAATGGACTATTTTTGTTAGCGTCTCAACAATGCAGCAGTGTTGGCAACAATGGACTATTTTTGTTAGCGTCTCAACAATGCAGCAGTGTTGGCAACAATGGACTATTTTTGTTTGCGTCTCAACAATGCAGCAGTGTCGGCAACAATGGACTATTTTTGTTTGGGTCTCAACAATGCAGCAGTGGCGGCAGCAATGGACTGTTTTTGTTTGCGTCTCAACGATGCAGCAGGGGCGGCAGCAGGGGCTAATTTTGTTTGCGTCTCAAAATTGCAGCAGGGGCAGCAACAACAAAGGAATGGCAGTGGACCTGAGAAGTATTTGCCAGTAGTTGCAGGTTTTGTAGGCAGTTGCGTAGAAAAAGAAAAATTATTTGCTAGGCAGGCAACATTAATTAATTAAGGGAATTGGGCCACTTTGTTAACGAGTACTGTAATGCTCCTTCACCACAGAAAAGAAAATGACCAACGAGGATCAAGAAGGTAGCAAGCTTGGCCTGAAACTGGTTCCTGGTGAAAATTAATGTATCAAATGCTTGAGAGAAAGAAGGGGCACCGCTTGCCTAAGGCTGTCCCCATGAACGGTCCACCAAACATTCCTAGTATTGGCTCTATTTCCCCACCCATTTCACCAATTCGGGACCTGAAAGTTGCGTTGAATAGCAAATGTTTTTCTGTACATGTCTAAAATAAGCAGGCAAGTGTCTATTTTGTAAGGGGTCGAAAACAGACATCATTGCTCACACACTGCACCAATCCATGCCCTCTAAATTTTGATTTTAATATCCTTGATACTTCACCCTGCAACGCACTTTGATGTAAAAGTGAGGGTGTAAAATGGGGCCGAAAAGGCTTCAGCCAAAATTCAAAATTGCAAAATACGCACCGGGCCCCACAGAACTTCTTAGATCGCCAAATTTCCATCAAATGTGAATTGTTTCGATATAAAATAAGTATTCTGCATTAAGATGAGGTATAGGGGCTTTGAATTGGGTGGAGAACTAAATGAGACTGGTAGGGGGCGGGGGTGTTGTTCACAGGGACGGCCTTAAATGGATCTGCTGAGTTTGATCATCATTCATCTTTGAAATTAGGCACCATCCACACATTCAATTGTTCCATAGCATCAAATGAGTGCTGCTTGTGATGACCTCAAGAAGGATGCCAGCAGCCACATGCGCTTGCAGTTGTGTGCAGCCATGCTTGTTTGCAGTTGTGTGCAGCCACGTGCGTATGCAATTGTGTGCAGCCACGCATGTTTGCAGTTGTGTGCAGCCACGCGTGTTTGCAGTTGTGTGCAGCCACGCGTGTTTGCAGTTGTGGGCAGCCACGCGTGTTTGCAGTTGTGGGCAGGCACACGTGCGTTTGCAGTTGTGTGCAGCCATGTGTGTTTGCAGTTGTGGGCAGCCACGTGCGTTTGCAGTTGTGTGCAGCCACACGTGCGTTTGCAGTTGTGTGCAGCCATGTGCACTTGCATTTTTGTGCAGCCACGTGCGTTTGCATTTGTGTGCAGCCACGTGCGTTTGCAGTTGTGTGCAGCCACGTGCGTTTGCAGTTGTGTGCAGCCACGTGCGTTTGCAGTTGTGTGCAGCCACGTGCGCTTACAGCTGTGCTCCGTTCTGAGAGCTAACTGACGAGTACTACTTCCTGCCACTGCAGGCAATATCACGTTCAGAGGGGACTCAAGATGGGTGGGCATGAGTCGATGCAATGGAGGTCCAAGTCAAGACTATGATGTATTAGTAGCAGCTACTCAAACAAACCGCATGTTTGTGTTGGCTTGCCAGTGACCCTTTGCACTTGCTACCTTTATTATGTGTATACTTAAAGGGTAGCTGCTCTGAATGCCTAGTGGTGAATGGCCGGTACATGGTCAAGCCGGGTTCTTGGGTCGCAGTTTCAAAAGCGCTTCTTTGCAGTTTGACAGCGACATATCTGTTTCCTTAATCCGCCCAGGCTGCTATCACCACTTTTGTGTTTATATTTGGTGTATAGAACTTCAAGTGGCTTTCAAACTCCACTTTTAAGTAGTACAATTTTTTTCTTCCTGCTGGTTATACTTCAGCTCCCTTTTTGGCTTCCAACTTCTCGCCTTGTTCTCCAACTTTCCTTCTATCATTCCATCTCCTTCTCTTGTTTCTCTAAGGCGTTTATGCCCTTTTGTCTAGCTAGGTGTGGTTACATACTTAGGTAAGGTTCCATCGCTATAGGGGGCATCTGAGCGGAAGCTTGAAACAAAGTAGTACAAACCACAATGCCATCTGTAGGGCACGCACACTGTACCACCCCTCTTAATCTGGATACAAACCTGCACTAATTCAAACACAAACATGCTCAAACACGAATGAAATAAATGCCATCCATAATTTGGACTTAACTCCTACCTTTTGTAGCCAAGGTAAGGTAAGGTTACACCGCAATATATGCCTCTGGTGGGCATCTGAGCGGAAGCTTGGAAAAAAGCCTGTAATCAAACCAAAAAATGGCTAGAAAAATCAAGGGAACAGGGCTAGGCACTTAGCTACAAAAGAGGCAACACCAAAAATATTAGGTTGGTTCATAAAGGTCCTCAAACGAGCTGGGCCATCCTCAAACTGAGGTGGGAAGATAAGCTTTGTAGCTAAGTGCCT
>Ga0307948_1004229_pt1 | contig 10603 bp, 11 predicted proteins | sample OrgLakmetagen280_FD_201824 | JGI IMG/M metagenome (GOLD analysis project Ga0307948, IMG submission 201824) | Saline water microbial communities from Organic Lake, Antarctica - #280 | ecosystem: Environmental > Aquatic > Non-marine Saline and Alkaline > Saline | place: Antarctica: Organic Lake...
TGTGTGCGTTCGTTTGTGTGCTTGCGCTCGTGTGTGTGTGTGTGTGTGTGTGTGTGTGTGTGTGTGTGTGGGGGTGTGTGTGTGTGTGTGTGTGTGTGCGTGTGTGTGTGTGTATATATGTGTGTGTATGCGTGTGTGTGTATGTGTGTGTGTTTGTGTGTGTGTATGTGTATGTGTATGTGTGTGTGTGTGTGTGTGTGTGTGTGTGTGTGTGAGTGTGTGTGTGTGTTTGTGTGTGCGCGTGTGCGTGTGTGCGTGTGTGTGCGTGTGCGTGTGTGCAGACATTATTGCTCCATCTATTTCTGTGCAAGTATTCTGTGCAGGACGGCTCACCTCTCAACTCCTTGCTTGCATCCTTGAGAACGGACAGCAGTCTTTCTTTCGTATTTAAGTCCATGTACAGTTATATAAATATTATTTACGGTATGTTATGGCAAGTTCCGGGTGCGAAAAGTACAAATTTCAAAATTGAAGTTCGGTGTAAATTGCGATACAACACAACCATAACACAGGTTTAAGTCTGAAATGTGTCAAGACTTTCCATATGTGTGAATGTGTCGACCTACAAGGATATCAATTTGGATTTCAAAAGATATTTGATGGGTTTTGCTCTCCAATGTCACGATTGCCACAACTGAAATAAAAGATAATAAATGCCCTTTCACTTGCAAACTGCCCTCTTTTCCTTTAGAAGCCTTCGGGGGTTGGAGCGGTGCAGCAATGGAAACCAGGCGGTCAGATATACATCATAGGCAGGCAAGCCGTAATATGGGGAGGGACATAAGGTGTGCGTGTGCGCTGATGAGCATTTGTTTTGCAGGGTGAAGGGAGGGTGTGTGGGGCAGGGTGAGCGAGCAAGTTCCGTGCCATTATTGACTATAATTGAAGTAAAAGAAACAGACGAGAGAACCACGGAGAAATCCAGCCCATTACACGAAAATCATGTTGCCAGCAGGCCGTTTCCGCGCTGAGTGGCGGACAAGCTAGCATTTTATACGCTAAGGATTTATGCCGTTTTTATTATTGGTTGATTGCTGGCGGACAGAGGCATGCAAGCTCAAACTGCCGGAGAGGAATGGATACGCTTTGGACATATAATTGTATAGCAAAAGAGGTAAGGAGCAATCCCAGCCAACCACAGAGGGAATCCGGGACTTCACCCCGCAATTAAACATTAAACATTAAACAGGGGTACCCACGTGCCTGGGTTTTGCAGGGATCCGTCTTTCCCTTCTATTCCAGTAAAGGTCAACACATGACAAGAAATGATTGCACTCTAATCCCAGCTGCCTGATCCCCATACATTTTCTTTGTACTGGGTTCCTTTTCCTCTACTATTGTGAGCAGTGTTTACTGCCTGCATAGAATCATTCATGAATACGATCACCTACATTTTTTTGACATGGTGTCTATTTGGCAATAAAGTCTGGTATTAAACAGGCCAAATTATCTGCATCCATTGGACATTTGCTCGTAAGTTCATTAGACAGGCTGACACAGCTATGATCAAGTCGTGCAATAGAATAGCTGTTGCTTGAGCTAGTCCCATGCCAATACCGATGTGCAAAAATTCGTACAGACATGGAAGTCTGAATAAAAGTAACTTATCAAACACGCTCAAGCAAAGACACCAACTACCCAGCACAAACGACGCACGGTTGCACACGTAATGCTTCAAAGCTAGCCTTGAGAAGCGCTTGCATACCCGGTACCTTTTTCACAGCCCAGCTGAGGCTGAGACACACAACAACATAACGTTCAGGAATCCTCAAGCAGCCACATAACGACACTTCTGAATGCCAGAAACCACAGCACTAATACTGAGTTAGTAGTAGTAGCCATCGGTCAGCACCATTCTAGTGCTTGCGTGCCAAGCACCTCCTCAATCGCCACCTGGGGGATGGGCTCAGCAAAAAAGTGGCTGCTCACGTTGTGTAGGCCTGCCCCTCCTTGCAATCCCAGGACAGTTGTTGCCATGTCTGCACATGAAGGGTTCTCGTCAGCCTTGTGTCCTTCCTCAGCTCCTCTACCTGGAGTATAGTGCCCATACGCCAGAGCTGAAGGCCCCATGACACCCTGGACCTCCGGTGTGCTTGCGTAGCCAGACCTGAAGGTTTGAGATGATTTGGAAGGGCGGAAGTGTCTGGACTTTGTGTTGATGCTGGTCCTGTAATACTGCCATACGCCAGAACAAAGTAATTCTCCTCCTGCGCCTCTTTTGCTGCCCTTTGTTTCTATTCCTTCAAGTGTATTTTGGGGATGTGCAGTCTCTTTAATCTTAAGCCTTCTGGATGTTTAATTTATACAAACTTCCTAGCAATGCCTGCCCATGCATTGTAGTATCATCATTGACCTGGTTTACTTTTCTGCCCACTAAATCCCACTGGCCATTCCTTTGGTCCCAAAACTCACCTCCCACGGTACAAGCGATCCATCAGGGCTAGTCGTGTGTAGCAGGATAACAGGCTGTGTGGATCCAGATGCAAGCTGCCACAGTGAGAAGCAATCACCTACAGGATTTTGGGATGAGCGCACACGTAAGGCTAGATTACAAGTTTTTTTCAATTTTCTGATCAAAGAGCTGCTCAAACAGTCGCATGCCCTTGTCTTGCCAGCTGATAAAACAGCTAGACGCGGCTCACCTGCACATCCCGCTCCACCGCATGCCCCTTGCCCGCAGGGAGACGCTGCATGTACTCAGCTTCAAGCAGACGGCAGTACTCCACGCGTTGGACATGCGGGTTCTCAATGGACACGCCACCCCCCCAAGGCTCCTGTGCGTTCAGAAAATGATGTCCAAAGTTGTCACGCGTAAAGCGGTTTTGTTGGTGAACAAACAATTTGTTTGATTTAACTCGTATGTGGTCTAACGAGGCGCTATTCGTTCTCTGTACCTGCCGCCTTCTGAATGATTTGACATCCAAGCGAATGCAGAAGTGCATTTCTGGATCACTTAAAAGTAAAAACTGCTAGCACTAAGAAGGAGTGCCATTATGATTTGATAAAGTCCATTGTCCACAATAATTTGTACCTTCCATGGCGGGCGGGGTGCCTTAGCTCCTTTCCCAGGTCTCAGTGTTACCACTACTTTAGTTGGCCCTTCTCGCTTGGCAGCCATCTCCACCAGCTGCAAATACAACGAAGCACATTGTAATATGTTGGAGGGGAAAATGGGAGAGATCTGAAGGAAAGAGCAGGAACATGCGTGGAAACACTTTCCCAAGCCTGCTAGGTGCAAAACAAGTCGAGTTTAGAGTTGAACTGTGGATCCTGTCTTGTATCAGACAAAAATGAGCAACATGGATAGGAGAAATGGCTTACTTCTATGGAAAGAGCTGCACAATGCTTCTTCTTACAGCCAGTGGAAAGGCAGTGAATGCCTTAATGAAAATGGTGAATATGCCGTGGATGGAGGTGGCCGTTTTGCACACGGTGTCCAGGAGGGACAGGCTGAAGCTGGAACTTGCCCAAGGCTGACTCGTGTGCAACATAGATCACCAGTTTTCTCCTGTTTCCAGCAAGGTGCTTGTCTGAAAACAGCAGAGCGTCCTACAGCTACTCAACCTCTGTTGTACCACACAGCTGCTCACCTGCCCCGGCTGTACCGGCAACACAAAATCTAGGTATAGCAAAGCTTGCCCCCAGTAAGGCTCCTGGCCCTGCTGCTGTTGTTGCTGCTCCTTTTTTACCTCAGTACCATCAGTGATACCACAGCCAGAGCCGTAAGGAGCAGTGCTGAGGCTAGTGTGCTCATCCAAGTGTAGAGAGAACCACAAGGCGGCGCTGTTCAATACCCCACGCTCGCTCGCTGGCACACTTGCCAGCACAGCAGCACTAGAGCCATGAGCAGCGACAACATCCGCCCCATAAACAACGGCTCCTCCAGGTTCCTTGCTGCCAGTTGTGCAATTGCTGCTGTCACTTGCTGTGGGGGAGGGCGTGGCATCAGGCTGAGTAGCTGTCCCACCGTCTGCTTGTTTTTCTCCCTCTCTGTCTGCTCCTGTGGACATTGCTGCAGCCCTACCAGCCAACGCTGCTGCAGGTGAGATGCCCTGGAAGGACGGTCCAGAGGAAGCCACACCCTTGAAATCCACATCCCACAAGTGGATTGTAGGTGTGAGAGGGATGTGAGGGGTGCGAACTAGACGTACAGCTTGCGGGGAGGAGTCCCACCTGCAAGTTTCAAAATTTGGGATAGGGGAACCTCGCTTTTAGGTAAGCAGTCAAATAAAAGAATAAAAGCAATGTGACATCATGGACCTGCACTGATCTGATTCCTCAGAGACGCAGAACAAGATCAAGATTAAAAAGTGACAAAATGTCAATGCAATTAGGATACGAGTGGGAGGTGTGTGTGTGCGTGTGTGTGTGTGTGCGTGTGTGTGTTTGTGTGTGTGTGGTTGGCCGACTCAGACCCACACCCCTCACCTGAACTTGTTAAGGGGCCCCAAGCTGATGCTGCCAAGGTGTGTGGCAGAGAAGTTGCTGCGCTCCCCTTTGTCTTCATCTGTTTCAGGTGTGATCTCACGTCCAGCAGTTCCTGGCTTGATGGACAGCACCTGTGTTTTGTGTGCTTGTTTCCTCTCTGCTGTAAACCAAGAGAGATCCAACTGAATACCTGAGTCTTTACACGCCTTTCATGCTGGCACTGTGCATAGACCTTTTAGATGCCTGGTTGGAATAGAGGCAATACTTGGCGGGAAATTGGGCCTGCTGATTACTATGAATTTACGTTCTTTTCTCAGGCAAGCAGAACAGGGACAATCCTGTTTGCACCACCACTCGTCTCTGCAAGAACCAAAAGGACCTGCTTCATTCTAGGCATGCACACCTGCATCCCTCTCATGTACAGTGAAGCATGCGCAGGAATGATGTCGGCATCCTTAGCAATCAAGCCCCGCCGTGCTGCAGCTCGCAGCATGCGCAGAACACCTCCGCCAAAAAGAGCTGCAAAGTGATGAGCATGACTGGGTCTTTGACTTCCATAACATGACAATTTGGATGGCTATATGTACAGGAGGGGACTTACTTTGTTCTTGCTTGATCCTTCTGCCCTATGTACTCACTCTCGTCAAACAAATCCATGATCAGGAGGTTTGCTCCATCCCATGGCACGTGCTGCCCGATCTCAAGGCTACTACAGTCTCCGTGCACAACGCACACCTGCCGCAATTAAGCAACATGTATAGTAGTATCATATTTGTAACCTTGCATAATATAATGGGTGGAGGTAATTGCTGTGTGATCCTACACACAGATGTGCCAGCTGCTATGCAATTTAGAGCTCTAGCAATTAGAGCATCTGTGCTGGTAAATGCTGCGTGCATTTAGAAAAGTCTTCACAAGCCAGTGCCTCACCCAGGCTAGAGCCTGACTGGAAGGTTCTTGAGCTGCTACAAACAACCATTTGGGTTCCAATATTTACCTTGCTAGAAAGCCCATTCAATGCGATATTCCTGCGTGCGGCAGCCACAAGAGCTGGATGTGCCTGTGTGTGTACAACATTGTGTACACATTTTTGTGCACAAACAGGCGTGCAGGTTACAAATGACTTGGATTTGGGGTGAAAGGATGTGGAAACCATTATCACTTTCAGATCCCCCCTCTGCGGCTAAGGAATACACCAGTGAAATGAAGCACTTGCCTCCACCGCAGTTGCGCTGTCTGCTCCTGCTCGTGCAGCTAGCATGGCAAGGGCGCCAGCCCCGCAGCCTAAATCTAAGCTTAAGGCGTGGGTCTGCAGGCCTGCACATACGAGTGGGTGTATGCTTTAGTACTTCAGTATTTTTTTCCGATCCAAAAGTGTCACATTTCTTAGATCCTCTGCATCCAATTTTTTTGTTGCGTTGATGGCTTGTTTATGACAGCAAAAGATGAACTCAAATCAGTAAAGAGCACGATTTTATCACTCATCTAGAAAGCGCACCTGCAATTTTCCTGCTGGCAACTGCCCTTTTGATGGCTGCATCGTATGCCTCCAGTCGAGGTGCATCTGCTGCAGCAGCAAAGTGCTTACGTGGGAGGGAGGGCTCAGAGGAGAACAGGTAGGACCATTGCAGTGGTGTGGTCTGAAGAGGGGAGGCCGCACTGCTGATGCTCGGGCCTTCTGCACCTGTAGGCATTGTGTTTGTGTTTGTTCGTGAGTGCATGTCCGCAGTATGTATGCATGTGAACGTGTGAGCTTATGTGCGAGTACGTTGCATTTTTGCTTGCGTGTGTGAAGTAAAACCTTTCGCCAAACCAATCCCATAAAGAATTAGCACACCTTGGCTGGAGTGTGCTGCATTGCCATTGCTCATGCTAGGGGGCTGCAAGGAGGCATCCAGCGCAAAGCTGATCCGGTACATGTTGTGAGCTGCTACTAAGGGGGCCACCTGCCCTTTCAGCACATGCACTCCACCCAGCAAGTACTGTATGGCTGGCTGCAGCCAAGGCTGGGGAGAAATAGTGTGGAGGCAAGGGGCAGATTCTTTCATGGTTCCAAAGCTGGCCGTGTCTGCATCTGATGCTGAGGAGCAGGGTGGAGCATGCCCTCCTGCACTGCTGTAGTGCTCAAACGCATAGAGCCGCAGGTCATACCAGTAGGTAACTGCATTCAGAAGCCCTGGAGAAGTGATCTGGACGCAGAAAGACCTGTGGCAAAGCAAAAAATGAGGACGGGCCTTATTTCCAGCAAATAAAGATTCACTTTACCAAGATCTTATCTATTTAGTCATCTAATGCCTTTTATTCATCACAAAGGTAGCTCCTGCTTGTGTGTATATTTAATCGACCATGTATTGGGACATTGCGATAAAGTATAACCCACAAAAGGGAGACTGACCTGACTTGTGACTCCACAGGAAGGCTTCTGAAGTCAAACTGCCAGACAATCTGTGGATGCGACAGTGCTATGCCAAGGGTTGGGCTGAGAGGAGCATTGGCACAGGGAAGGGCCTGCCACCTGCGTTGATTATGAGATACAAACACAGGAAGAGTTCAGAACCACAGCAGTTGCTTCCATGGGGGATATTATGAGGATTGCTGCAGAGTGCCAAGATACTATATGCTCAAGGGTTAATTGTTCCATGACAATGGAAAGTGATGCAAAAAGGTGTTGGTCAGGGAGATGGTTGCTATAAGACATCTAATGACTTTTGCGACCTCTGACCTGTAGCTATCAAGGGCCGAAAGCTTTAGACCCCCACACACTGGAGCGGTAGAAATATCTTTTGCCTGTGCATAGACCGTAGCTGCAGCAGGAATGATGATGGCTTCACGTAACATGAGGTGTTCAAGGCAGTGGGACACGCACGGAATGATTCCAGACAGGAGTAGTCCTGCGGATGTAGGGCACAAAGAAGGAAGAGTCTTTAGGTGTTTAAAGGTAGGTGCAGATTTCGGGCACAAAGAAGGGGGAGTGTTTAGATGTTTACAGGCGGGTTGTATGCATTCCTGACGCTTAAATCAAACACCCTCTAGGTGTATGATGTCTAAACACAGTTCCTGAAAACGTGATGAGGTTATGGGGTTACAAGATCTTTTGCATGCAGCTCGTCAGCTCCGCACCCGGCTGATATTAGCAGCCAATTGTTCACAGACCCTATTCTGCTGTTATCAAAGCAGAGCATGATTGTGTCTATTTTGCAATAAGCGATACAGAAATATCTTGGTCCGCCGCAACTCCCTTTACCCACCATCATCCAAAATTCCGTTTGCGACCAGCAGGTTGCAAGGGACAGGTAGCTGCTTTGAGATTTGTACGTCCGTGGCTCGTGCGTGGATGATTGTAAAAGCGGCTGGGTCCATGTTGTTATGCAGCAGGAGGTCCTTACATGCGGAAGCCACATACAGCCACCTGAAGATGTGCATTTCAGCATATTGTGAGCCTTGTAATTTACACCATAATGTAGCTGGTCACCAGTTTGGTTGAGATATAATGTTTGATTGCCCAAACAGAAATGGTTTGTCTTAAATGCATCTGACTCTTGTTGCCGGCCAACAGCATCAATTCAACGAGCAAGCGTGCCATGTTCAAACATGGAACACAGGGTGCTTGTTTGAGCTGATCTGCTTGCATAAATCGATGGATGCATACTAATGTACACCTGTCAATTACGGTCACGTGTTCAGCTCCTGCTTTGAGCGCAAGCAGTGGAATGATGCCCATGCCACTGCCCAGCACAAGGACACGGCAGTCATTGTGTGTCTCTTGGATGTCACTCACGGCCTGTGATGATAAATGTGGTGGCAGGTGTGAGGCGCCAGTCCCTTGAAGAATTACACTGCTGGTTGCACATGATGCATACAGTTTGTAGCAGCCAGCTTATATAGTTTTGCAATACAAATGATTGATCGGATCATGTAAATGGATCTAAACACACCTGGCAGATTGCCCTCTCAAGAGCTTCAAGATGCTGCTGGTCATGCACAAAGCTGTTTATCAGTCGCTTGGGCACGGCAGCATCGGCTTGGATGGTTAACTGGGGAAAACATCACAGGGATTTGGGATGTCCAATACGTGACCCAGCAAGGCTCTTGTAAACAACGTATGAAGTCAAATTAGACATCCAGTTCTGTACCCAAACACTCTTGTCGATCCAATTGTTTGTAGGTACACATAAACTTACATAATTGTACGTGTCTCGTGTATACTGCTCCACCTGCAGGAAACACGCAAGGGCCAATTTTTTGTCTTCTGGTTGCCACACAGCACCAAGTATGTGGCAGCTTCAACTGATTACACATGTTGGGTGTGTTTGACCTGTCTATCATGCATTGAATGACAGCCCTGGGTAATTCAAAGAGCACGGTGGTTAAGTTGCCATTGTCAATTAACCTCTTTGTCTTAAAATCACCTCAAATCAACGCCTACCTCTGCCCTCTTGGCAGGAAGCTGCCGCACCATTGGCATTGTCGGCTCGCTTGCCTGCATGACCTAGATCGATATGATGGGGCACAAAATGAAACGGCAGACTGAGGATGCAGACTAGGTTTGCAAATTTGGCGTAACCAGTGCAGCTTGTGCTCAGGTCAGACTAAACAGACCTTCCTTGATGCACAATCCAAAGGTAGGGAAGCTTTGGATCTGCTAATCCCTACCAACCTGCATCAAATGCTTAGCCCATGGATCTTCACTGGAACTTCCCAAAACCAGCTCTCCTCCTGTGCTGCTCCTCAGCTGGATGTCCGTGCCTGGGGATGGATCGCTTGAAGGCTCTCCCTCGGTAAGCACCCCCTTCTCCTCCTCCCCAGACAGCTCCTTTACTTCCCTGACAAGTTTCTTGTCTGGTGTGAGGGCTTGGTGCTGAATGGCTGTCTCTAGGGCAAGGCGCAGCTCAAGATGCATCGGGTCTGCACGCAGCCCCTCCTCGAGTACCACCTGCACAATTTTGCAGCAACAGAATAACAAGCTTTTTCCAAAATTTGCGAACAGTTGCAAGCAAGGAGCACACACACACACACACACACACACACACACACAACAAGGGCCAATTATCATTCCAAGCCATCTTTCTATTTCATCTCAACCTACGCACTTGTGCACCCGTGTGATTCCCCAGTGCGACGAGAGCCTGGCCTTGGCGCAGCAGCACTTTGGGGTAATACTGGTGATGGCGGAGGGGCACCCTGCAAAGCATTTTTTGGGTTTTGCGCATGCATGCTTGTGAGTGAAGAAATTAAAGATGTCATTTCCCGATCGATTGCTCTAAGAGCAATTTACTTACCCTGGGATCTGTCCTTTGATGTGCAAAAGCGCCTCCTGTGCATCTTTCAGTGCCTGTGTTGCCTGGCCGAGGCTGGTAAGGGCTGCTGATCTGTTGCACAAGCACACATGCAACTCACGGTGCAGCAGGCGCTGCTGCCAAACCTGTAGGGTATGCACAAAAAGAGGAAAGAATGGATAGGACAATCAAGCACTACGCCAAGCTGCCGTTTGAAACCCATTCATGCCAAGACAAACACGCGAGGCTGCACATCCTGCTGGACCTCCCTCACCCTCGCAAGCAGCTCCGTCCAAGCCGCGACCGCACCATGTTTGTCACCAGCCTTGGACATCCGGACCCCTTCCTGTGGATGAGGAAAGAGGGAGAGGATAATTAATTCCAAATCCTATACAATGATGAGGATTAGACAGCTTGTAAGCTATGAGGCCTCAACAGGTACCTGGTTCAGTTGGACTAGGGAGAGCTGAAGGGGGACCTCACGGCTGGCCATGTTTTTAGAAATTTATTCCGGTGGAATTCCTGTTTTTCGAGGTGTATGTCGGCGGATCCGAGGAAAGACGATCTGGGGCTAGATAACTTCGAGCTTAAATTAAATTTCGAAATGGTTCACATTGTGAGGGAGTCCGCCCGCTTCATTTCTGCCCTCAGTAATCACGTCAAAATTGATCAGGGAGCCATTCAAAAGACAGTGGCATTGCTCACAGATGAGGACTTGAGGAAGCTGAGCTCACCGGCAAATTATGATGCAGGTTGTTCTCAGGGCACATGCACGCACGCACGCACACACACACACACACACACACACACATACACACACAAGCACGCACACACACACACGCGCACACACACACACTCACACACACACACACACACACACACACACACACACCACACAC
>Ga0307948_1004232_pt1 | contig 10600 bp, 9 predicted proteins | sample OrgLakmetagen280_FD_201824 | JGI IMG/M metagenome (GOLD analysis project Ga0307948, IMG submission 201824) | Saline water microbial communities from Organic Lake, Antarctica - #280 | ecosystem: Environmental > Aquatic > Non-marine Saline and Alkaline > Saline | place: Antarctica: Organic Lake...
ACGTGGGCCTACAAAAAGGGGGGGGGGAGGAGAGTGGACGTCAAAGGTACTTGTACACCACCTCTTCAACCTCTAAGACACCTGCCAGCATTTGCTGCAGCATGTGTAGGCTTGGCCTGGACCGTTTATCCACACACCCTGTATGACTGTATATTTACACACCGTATATGTGGTGGTGTCCCTGCAAAAAACACTGTATATAATATATATAGGGTTCTGGCTAACCTTAGGCACATAGTGTGTGGCGTTTACTGGTTGCAAGATTTAGATGTGATCTCCTCTGTGCGCCAGTCGCTTGGTCAAAACGCGCCATCTTGACCTCATTCTAGACATGTCTCATCTATAAACCCACTTTTGAGCTTTCCTTTTATTGAGGCTTGGCAAAAGGTAGACACTACTACATTTTTAATCTGAAGTCTCATTTACAGCACACCCTATGAATTGGAAGCTAAAATATCTTCCTTGGGTAGCCATTTACGAAAAAGCCTCCCATCTCCCGCTTGTGAATCTTGTGGCTTTTTCCTACTACTCTAACACACATACATGCACGCACACCCCAATACCATGCTTTGCTGTACAGGCAGCTCCCATGCAGCCCAACTAGCGATCAGGGTCAAGGAGCTGGAGCAGCAGCTACGTGAATCTCACGAGCTGCTGAAGCACGACAGTCAGCAGCAGCAGCAGCAGCAGCACAAGATGCAGGTCTGTGTACGTGTTTGATGCAGGTCTGTGTATATAAGATGCAAGTTCGTGTAAGTGTATGATGCAGGTTTGTGTATATGTATGATGCAGGTCCAATTATGTATATGATGCAGGTTCGTGTATATGTATGATGCATATGTGTATAATGCAGGTCCGTGTCTGCGTGTGATGCAGGTCCGTGTATATTATATATTATATAATGTGTAATCTGTTTTGTGGTTATGAGCGTGCTTTTAAGCAAGACTCCCTATTATTGCCACTGTTGCTTTTTTGAAATAGCACGGGTGGTTTGTATCTTTACACCTGCGTCTGTGTGTTTCCCCTTTGTTCTTAATTTATTCGTGCACACACGCCCAAGCAGAAGAACACACAAGAGCAGGTGTCGTTCGTAAGGTATATATATAGGGTTGGCCAGAACCATATATATACGGTGTATATACGGTATTTTAGGCAGGGAAATCACCAAATATACGGTCATATACGGTGTATATATACGGTTCTGGCCAACCCTATATATATTCTGCGTCACAACAGGGCTTAGAAGCATTTGCTGCTTTCTATTGGAGATTGTACGGGCTTGATGTGCCAGCGGTATGGGCCAACTATGGGCTAAATAATCAACGTTTTGATCTCATCGTAGGGGCACGTCCTAAATTTTGCCCTACCGCCAAGGGCTTCCTGCCTGGTGCTCTTGTCTAGAAATTCTCACATCACATACGCAGCATGCAGAATGCTGGTACTTGGGATGAAGACCCTGAGGGGATGCAGGCATGCACACACACACTCGCGCGCGCACACACACACACACACACGCACACACACACACACACACACACACGCGCACGCACACACAAAGCATCACGTCACACATTTCACTGCACCCCACAGAAGAGCTCCGGCTGGGATGATGCTTGGGATGAGGACTTTGAAGTAGGACACACAGACACCCAAGTCCAAGCGACATCCGACTCGCCAGCACCGTCCAAACCCAAGCCCCTAAAACTGGCAAAGAATGCACGGCGGCCAAGCCAGCAGCAGCAGCAGCAGCAGCAGCAGCAGGGTCAACCCCAGCTTCAGGATCAGCAGCAACCTCAAAAGGAGCAACCTGACACCCAAACGCTGCCAGAGCTTCAACAGCAGGACCAGCAGCAACCGCAGCAGCAGTCTCAGCTGCAGGAGCAGCAGCAGCAGCAGCAGTCTCAGCTGCAGGAGCAGGTGTCTAGCCTGAAGGACCTGCTCGCTCAGCAGGAGGAGCGGTTTGAAGTGGAGAGGGTGGTGCTGCAGGGGCAGGTATGTTGGAACAGACGCGCCAACACGTGTGTAATCATGCAGCTTGGTTTTTGTCTAAGGTCGGGTGTGAAAAGGAGACAGGGGCAGTGTAGCTCGCGTTTATTGCGTGCTGCTCTTGGCAGACACCAAGTTGGTTGAACTACAATAGACTACGAACTACAATAGACTACGAACTACAATAGACCACAGGCACCAAGTTGGTTGAACTACAATAGACTACGGACTACAATAGACTACATGCACCAAGTTGGTTGAACTACAATAGACTACGAACTACAATAGACTACAGGCACCAAGTTGGTTGAACTACAATAGACTACATGCACCAAGTTGGTTGAACTACAATAGACTACGAACTACAATAGACTACGAACTACAATAGACCACAGGCACCAAGTTGGTTGAACTACAATAGACTACGGACTACAATAGACTACATGCATCAAGTTGGTTGAATTACAATAGACTACGAACTACAATAGACTACGAACTACAATAGACCACAGGCACCAAGTTGGTTGAACTACAATAGACTACGGACTACAATAGACTACATGCATCAAGTTGGTTGAATTACAATAGACTACGAACTACAATAGACCACAGGCACCAAGTTGGTTGAACTACAATAGACTACGGACTACAATAGACTACATGCACTAAGTTGGTTGAATTACAATAGACTACGAACTACAATAGACTACAGGCACCAAGTTGGTTGAACTACAACAGACTACAAAATTATGTCACTCAAACCCTCATATCTAGGATATTAAAGAAGGACTCATTTGGAGAGGTCGGTTAGTGTAGTGTCACGGAAGTGTCACTTTTTGTATACATGTAGCTGTATGTGTGTGAACATCTTTGGGCTGTGCAGGTGTAGGTGTGCAGGATTGGCTGACTGAGGATGTAATTTTGCAAGGCCGTACATTGTACGTCATGTGTAGGGTTGGCCAGAACTGTATATATATATATATACACACACACACCGTATACGACCGTATAGTTGGTGATTTCTCTGCCAAAAAATACCGAATGTACATTAGTATCTACGGTGCTGGCCAACCCTAATTATATCAATGCCCAAGCAGCTCTCATTCCAAACCCTCCACACTTCCAGCTCTCATTCCAAACCTTCCGCACTTCCAGCTCTCATTCCAAACCCTCCACACGACATCACAACATCCAATCCCCAACCAGCTTACATTTTAAACCATGCACACTTCAACGCCACACTAAATTCAGGTGGTTGAGCTGCAAGCGACCCTTGAAGGTGCTGCTTTGTCACAGCAGCAACAGGTTGCAGCGACTGTTGATAGGGACAATCTGCCCTGCTCTTCTTGTGCCGAGCTCCGGCTGCAGTTGGGTACAGCAGAGGGGCAGGTAGGGTTTGGGGGAGGGCCTGTGTATGTTGTGATGAATGATCGAGCAGAGCAGATGCTGTTCTATCAACCTAATGTGGTTGACCATACGCATGCGTCAGGTAGTTGGCATTAGCCTCAGACTATTCCCTTGTGCCCAAAGTGCACTTACAAGTCTGGTTATAGTTGCGTGGCTTGATCACATTGGCGTTGTGTGTGTGTGTGTGTGTGTGTGTGTGTGTGTGTGTGTTTGTGTGTGTGTGTGTGTTTGTGTGTGTGTGTGTGTGCGTGTGTGTGTGTGTGTTTTTGTGTGTATGTGTGTGTGTGTGTGCATGGCTGCCCAAGGTACTGCTCCTGCCAAAAGCGCACTGCTAATGAAGAATTGTCATGCTGCCCCTCGCAAGACCACAAACCCGTGTTCGCATCCACAAGAACTGCTGGCATACCAAGTTGCGAGAGAAATGCTTACAGTATGCTCGTACGTTCTGGCCCTGCTCACTCGACAGGTAAATGCAAACAAAGAGCACGCGGAGGCAGCTCTCAGGGAGGCAGAAACTGGGATGGCAGCTCAGCAGAAGGCGACGCAAGAGCTGGAGGTGCGTGGTTTTCTATTCTAGCATGTGTGTTCTTGATCAAAAAAATGATATAAATTGACTATTTTTTGTAACCAGAGCTTTCTCATGAAACCTACTTGTATGTTAGCTAACCAGCATTTCACCTATTGTTTGTGTCATTTATCTCAAGCGATTTGAGCTTGCCCATGGCCTATTGCTTAGCTAGCAGGCAGTAACTTATCATTTGTAAGTGCACTTTTAGAGGCGTGGAAAACTTAATAACTGTGCTATAGTGTAAAATTGTGCTCTAGGGTGAGGCGTTCACGAAATTTGCATTTGCTTGTTGTGCGTCACGCAATGATGATGATCGCGTGGCAAGTCATGATGATGAAAGTGTGGAATGAAAGTGAAAATTTTCCTGCAATTGGAAATGAACACGGGCATCGTTTATTGCTCCTGATACCAATTGTGCGATGTGTGAATTGAAGCATGTACTAATCTTGATTGACTTGCGCATTGAAGCGTGTGCACGCACGCGTTTCACAAGCTCGCATTGCTACAAGCTGGGGCTTGGTCTCCCTGTGCTGCAGCCCCTACAACACTTTCGACAACGTATGTGATTTGTCACAAACACACGTATACAAATACAATCCACAAGCGCGCTTTGCAAGGTTTTACAAGCTGGGGCTTGGTCTCCCTGTGTTTCTGTGCCAACCAATCATCGCATAACTCTTATTTTTAAACAACACATGCATTACATTTCACGGGCACAATTTGTCATCATACATGCTGAAGCTCATCCGACAGTTCTGTGTAGCCATTCTAGCTGCTAATGAGAATAACAACTTGTAAATGTAATAACACACACACTTGTAAATGTAATTACACACACACACACACACTTGTTAATGTAACTACATGCACACACTTGTAAATGTAATTACACGCACACACTTGTAAATGTAATTACACACACACTTGTAAATGTAATTACACACACACACACACGTTCCTCAGGCACGACTTGCAAAGCTGCAAGCAGAGGTCCAGTCTGATCGTGCAATAGCCTCTGAAAAGGCCCAGAAGCTGGAGCAGGCGCGCGTGGTGATCAAAACGGCAAAAGCACAGGTGGCAGCTGCAGAGCGGCGGGCAGAGCAGGCGGAGCAGGTGCGTGGAAGTGCAGAGTGCTTTGTAGAAGTATGTGTTTGCAGGAAAGGTTAAAGGCAGTGTGGCGTGGAGAGCAGGCGGAGCAGGTGCAGGTGTAGAAGTGCAGAGAGCTTTGTAGAAGTATGTGTTTGCAGGAAAGGCACAGATGGTAGCCTCAGTGCAGCATGCAGAGCAGGCGGAGCAGGTGCGTGGAAGTGCAGAGTGCCTTGTAAAAGTGAGTGTTTGTAGGAATTAGGAAAGGCACAGATGGCAGCTGCAAAGTGGCGTGCGAAGCAGGCGGAGCAGGTGAGTGGAAGTGCAGAGTGCCTTGTAAAAGTATGTGTTTGCATGAATTTGGAAAGGCACAGATGGCAGCCTCAGTGCGGCGTGCAGAGCAGGCGGAGCAGGTGCGTGGAAGTGCAGAGTGCCTTGTAAAAGTATTTGTTTGCAGGATTTAGGAATTACATTTGCGTTTGAGATGGCGGTGGATTATATACAAGTGTTCAAGTGTTACACACAGCAGGTTTGCTCTGTTGCTGGTCAAATTGCTGCAGCGGCACGTGCCACAGAGAATGAAGCATGTTGTCGTTTCTGCACGGCAGAGTGTGTGTTTTAGGTTCCCAAAGGGGTACAGGCTTGACACGACGCTAAAGCATATGCGTGCAGTGTGGTACCGTTTATGCTCTCATTTGTCTTTTCACAGGAGCGGGGTGAGCTGGCGGTGGAAGCCAAAGTCATGACACGGCATATGCCATTAACACTCTGATATATTTTATCCCACAGGAGTGCAGTGAGCTGGCGATAGAAGCCAAAGTCATGTCATAGCATATGCCATTAACACTCTAATATATTTTATCCCACAGGAGCGGGGTGAGCTGGCGGCCGAAGCCAACGTCGTGACGTGGCATTGCCATTCACACTCTGATATACTCTTTCCTACAGGAGCGGGGTGAGCTTGCGGCAGAAGCCAAGGTCACAAACCGCAAGCTGCAGGGCGCCACGGAGCGTATTGTTGCAATCACAGGTGGGACGTATGTCTGCTTGGATTCTGTTGCATGTTGCACTTCATGCGCATTTTGTGTGTGCACATTGTTGTGATTTCGAGTAGGTCTGTGTGGGACTTGGGCCAAAAACGTGCACATATGGTGGTGCAATTTATTTCAGGCGGGTTGTCTGCCAAAATGCTTTCTATACATCCCGCTCCTGAAGAAACAGCTATCATGTTGGGTTGTGTGTGTATATGTGTGTGTGTGTTTGTGTGTGTGTGTGTGTGTGTGTGTGTGTGTGTGTGTGTGTGTGTGTGTGTGTGTGTGTGTGTGTGTGTGTGTGTGTGTGTGTGTGTGCGCGCGCGCGCTAAAGCAGGACGACAGGCGCACACGTTTATAGTCTGGCTCGTTTTTGCAAGCCTTCATCAGCCAAACACGCGATTACTTCAATTTTTTGTGCGCAGAGGCAGAGTGGCAGGCAGACCAGGTCCTCCGCAAGTTTGCTGAGCTCGAACCTGAAATGGCTCAAAATCGTGAGTTGGCAGCCAGTGCTGAGCAACGCATTGCGCAAGCTCAAAAAGACATAGAGGCACAGACTACGGAGACAAAGCAGCAGGTGGTGGAACTGCAGCAGCAGTTAACAGAGCTGCAGCAGCCGGGGCAGGTGCATGAAGCGCAGCAGCAGGTGGCAGATCTACAGCAGCAGGTGGCTGCTCTACAGCAGCAGCTGGAAGAAGTGCAGCGGCAAAAGGAACAGCTAGAGCTACGCTTAACAGAGATCCAGCAACAAGCTGGCCAGCTGCAGCGGCAGGAGCAGCAGCAGCAGCAGCAGCAGCAGCGAGCAGAGCAACAACTGCAGCAACTACAACGGCAGCAGCAGCAACAGGAGGAGCATGATGAGCAGCCTGACTCCCTGCGGCATCAAGTTGCTGATCTACAAAAGCATCCGCGTGAGGTGCAGCAGCCCTTCATGGACACACAGCTGCAGCAGGAGTTGCAGCGGCAAGTTCTTGATTTACAGCAGCAGCTGCAGGAGGCGCAGCAACACGTTGTTGGTCTACAGCAGCAGCAGCAGCAGCAGCAACAGCAGCAGCAGCAGCCCTCCACGGACGCACAGCTGCAGCAGGAGTCACAGCGGCAAGTTCTTGATTTACAGCAGCAGCTGCAAGAGGCGCAGCATCACGTTGTTGATCTACAGCAGCAGCAACAGCAGCAACCCTCCCCTCAGCAGCACGGCACTGATTTGCAGCAGCAGTTGCAGGAGGCACAGCAGCAGTTGGGAGAAGCTCAGCAGCAGGTTAATAATCTGCATGAGCAACTGCTGGAAGCACAGCAGCAGCTGGGAGACTCTCAGCAGCACGGCACTGATCTGCAGCAGCAGCTGGGCGAACCTCAGCAGCACGATACTGATCTGCAACAGCTCAAGGCTGAGGTACAATCCAAGGCCCAGCAGCGTGTGGTCGCAGCAGAGGCAGAGGCTGCGCAAGCAAAGCAGCAGGTGATAGATCTGCAGCAGCAGATGGCCGATGCCAATGAGCGGATAACAGAGGCGCAGCAGCAGTTTGAGGTTGCCCAGCACAGCGCTGGAGGGAGTGCACATCAGGCTGAGCAGCACGCACAGCTGCTGCAAGAGTTGCAGGAGGTAACGTTGGCGCTGGAGGAGGCACAACAGCAGCTGCAGTCAATAACAGATGGCTCAAGCAGTGCTCAGCAGCAGGCAGAGCAGCGCGCGCAGCTGCTGCAGCAGCAACTAGATGAGGCACAGCAGCAGCTGCAGTCAATAACAGATGGCTCAAGCAGTGCTCAGCAGCAGGCAGAGCAGCGTGCGCAGCTGCTGCAGCAGCAACTAGATGAGGCACAGCAGCAGCTGCAGTCAATAACAGATGGCTCAAGCAGTGCTCAGCAGCAGGCAGAGCAGCGTGCGCAGCTACTGCAGCAGCAACTAGATGAGGCACAGCAGCAGCAGGAGGCTGCTGAAGTGCGTGCTGTCGAATCACAGCAGCAGGTTTATCTCCTGCAGCAGCAGCTGGAGGCAGCAGAGCAGCGAGCAGCAGAAGCTGTGGGCACAGCGCAGTCACAAACTGCAGAAGCGGAGCAGGAGCTGGTGCGCTTGCAGAGTCCGACAGACCAGCGAGCCGCAGCTGTTCAGGCACACATGGAGGAAGAGAAGGAGGCTTTGCGCGCACAGCACGCACGCCATGCACAGCATGGCCAAGCAGCACAGCAGGACGTAGCCCAAACCCCAGAGATGCCACCACTGCGAGCGTCAGGCACACAAGGGTCAACCGGTGAGGTGCCACCACAAGCAGTTGCAGCAGGAGCTCCAGTTACGCGTGAACATGGTCGTGCCGGTATGTGCTTCATTGGCGTTGTATTCTTGGCCAGACGTAGATGATTTATGTGACAGACTGCTCCCTTTTCAATATACTAAAAGCGAAGTTTATAGATATGCTGAACAACAGTCACACACGTGATGCACACACGCGTGCACACGTACACAGTATTAAAAAAAATACACATGACCACATACGCAGACACACATACAAACACACACACACACACATACACACACACACACAAATATAGGCAGACACACATATGCGCACATTCTCCCCAACACAGACACAGAGCTGGGCCTGCGTGCTGAGCTGTCAACTCTGGAGCAGACTGTGCACGTCCTGACGCAGCGCCTTGCATCCCAGCCCGGCTCACGCGTGCAACAACAGCAAAGCGGGCACCGTGCCTCTCAAGCTGCACCTCATCAACAGAACCAGCAACAAGACGAGCACCAGCAGCACCAGCAGCTCCAGCTCCAGGAACAGTCACCCCAACACCAGCAGCACCAGCATCAGCAGCAATCCCAACCAGAGGGTAACACCTGTGTGGCCTATCAAAGCGAGGTGCACACTTTAGAAAGCACGGTGCTGCAGCTCACGGCTCTGCTGCAGCAGCACCAGCAGGAGCAGGTGGCAGCGCTGCAGCAGAGTACAGGGCGGAAGCAGCCTGAGCAGCAGGGGCAGCAGCAGCAGCAGCAGCAGCAGCAGCAGGAGCAGGAGCAGCAGCAGCAGCAGGAGCAGCAGCAGCAGCAGGTGCAGCAGCAGCAGCAGCAGCAGCAGCAGCAGCAGCAGCAGGAGCAGGAGCAGCGACAGCAGCAAGCTGAGCACAAGCACGCAGTCCTGAGGCAGCAGATGCGAGATGTGCAGCAGCAGCTGCAAGAGGCACAAAAGCAGGTGAGCGGAGTGATCAGGGTCATGCTCTGTGTATATGCTCGGTGTATATATGCTCTTTGAATATATGCTCTGTGTATATGCTATGTCAGAGCCATGCTCTGTGTATATGCTCTGTATCTTATGCTCTGTTTATATGTTAAGGGTAAATTCATATACCGTCGAAACGATATATTACCGCGTACCGCACATAAGGAATATGCAACTGTGATACATTTGTATGTGGTGAAAGGTAGGGTTGGCTGAAACCGGACATGCACCGAATATGACTGTAAATTTGAAGATTAACACTGCCATGAGTATTGTGTATGGATCGTGTATTTATGGTCCTTGCTAACCTTATATTACACACACAAAATCAACATGTGTGTATGTGTGTGTGTGTGTGTGTGTATATGATTCATTATGTCTTTTATAAGGGGGAGCAGGGAGAGTATGCATGCATGAATGGTGCATGTTATGTCTGTGCATAACAACCTTGGCCAACCCTGTGAAGTTTTCACTGTCTATACATGTACCAAGCAATCATGGTGCTAGCCAACCATGACATCAATAATTGTATGATGATTAACGATCGTAAGATGATTAACGGGGGGCAGAAGATGACCAGCCATGCATGGTGCATGTCATGCCTGTGCATATATGATATATTTATGGTGCTGGCCAACCCTGAAATCAATGACATTATGATGATTAGCGTAGGGCAGAAGATACACAGTCATGCATGGTGCATGTTGCGTCTGTGCGTACATGAATTAGCTGACCCTGTGTAGAAATTTCAATGACTTTATGATGATTAACAGAGGGCAGAAGATACACATTCATATATGGTGCATGTTGTGTCTGTGCGTACATGATTTTAGACGACCCTGTTCAAAATTTCATGTCTGTGCGTATATGCCTAGCAGTCACACGATGTGACTGATGGCTTGATCTGTAAACTCTGTTCTGTCTGTGCGTATATGATTTTAGCTGACCCTGCTCAAAATGTCATGTCTGTGCGTATGTGCCTAGCAGTCGCTTGTGTGACTGATGGCTTGATCTGTAAACTCTGTTCTGTCTGTTTTTATAATATTTTAGCTGACCCAGCTCAAAAAATTATGTCTGTGCGTATATGCCTATTGTTGCACGTTTTGACTGATGGCTTGATCTGTAAAATCTGTTCTGTCTGTGTGTATATATTTTAGCTGACCTTGCTCAAAATATTATGTCTGAGCGTATATCCCTAGCAGTCGCACGTTGTGACTGATGGCTTGATCTGTAAACTCTGTTCTGTCTGTAGGTATATGATTTTAGCTGACCCTGCTCAAAATGTCATGTCTGCGTATATGCCT
>Ga0307948_1004235_pt1 | contig 10597 bp, 11 predicted proteins | sample OrgLakmetagen280_FD_201824 | JGI IMG/M metagenome (GOLD analysis project Ga0307948, IMG submission 201824) | Saline water microbial communities from Organic Lake, Antarctica - #280 | ecosystem: Environmental > Aquatic > Non-marine Saline and Alkaline > Saline | place: Antarctica: Organic Lake...
GAGTAGGCACAGCTCATGAACAGCCTTATATAAGCTTGTGAGCGCAAGGCATCTAAAATCACAGCAGGAGCCTCAAAAAGGTCACAAACTTAACAAACTAAATGACTTGTAATTGAGTCGATACAGATCCTGCAGCCCACGCCCCCCTGCCACCAATCACCTAGTGGGGTGTGAACCTCACAATCATTAACACTAGTTTGCCTGACAACTGCCTGACAACTGCAGGACTCCAACGACTCCTCACCTGTACTGTACAGAAGAAAACAGAATTAACAATGCAGGCCAAGACACCACCTTCTCTGACATCTACACCCCACACGCCCCTCTCTTCTCACCCACCAGGCTCCAGGTACTCCTTGACCAGTACCACAGGCGCCCCAGCCCCCAGACTCGCAAGCTTTGCCAGCTGTTCCCCCTGTGCCTGCGTAGCTGCTGCGGCCTTTGCGCCCGACCACACCCACACCTTGCCATTCACAACCAAGCCTGCCTGGCCGTCAGGTGTTAGGGCTGACCTGTGTGTGAGAGAGCAAACAAAAACTATCCGTCAATTCCTGTGCTTCTGTATGCAAAATGCGTACACCCCTGGAAATCAGTTGACGCAGCGCACTTTTCTGCAGGGCATTTGTGTGTGGTCTGTTCACAGACACGAGCATAGCTGAAAGACCTTACCTGTCAGCTTCCAACACAATGTGATGTCATAACTGCAGCACACACACAGTTACAATTAATGCAGTGCAGCCGGAGGCAGGCACAAACTACGTATGTACCAGTCTTTATACGTATGTGCTAGTCTATGTACGTATGTGCTAGTTCATGTACATCACACACAGGTGGCCAACATCGAGCAGGAGCGGGACATTCCAAAAGGAGGCATCTCTAAAGGAGGCCCAGGAGAAATTGATACACGTACACATGTTTGTGCCAGGTACCACAGAGATATCCACTCAGCTGTCACATACAGCCTTGAACTAGCAATACCTCACACACACATGCGTCACACACGCACGTCACACGCACGTCACACACGTCACACACGCACACACCAGCAGATAGTCAACAAACACCAAATGCAGCACAGTCAACAAATACCAAGTATTTGTAAGTACAAAATGGCTTCTGTTCCTTGATTGATGAGAGGAGTGACTTTGCTGCCTGTGTTGCGTAAACTCACTTAGCGGGAGGTCTGGAGATCTCAACCAGTGCTTGGCCCAAGCCGCATCAAACAAAGGTGACATGTCAAACGCGTCATGAACACCCTGCCTTCCGACACTACTTTCTATGGCAACAGCAGGACTGTTAGTGAACCACAACCGGAGCCTCGGACGGTCGCCACAAAGTGTGCAGGCGTCTCACGTACAAAACGCGGAGGAAGTCAGCGAGTCGTTAATATTATTGTTACTTATCATTGTTATGTAAAATACCCCGCCGCCACAGCTGTGCAGTGCTTCCTCACCTGGAGGGCAGCCCAGGGATCTCAATCGGTGCTTCGCCCTGAGTCAGCTTAAATAGACGAGGCGTGTTGAAAGCAATTCCCCCTTCAGATGAGGTGGCAGGGGCATTGACGGGCGTGGGGGGTAGGTCTGAGGTGCTAATACGAGCGGTGGCAGCTGCAGGGTCTGCCTCCCCTATGAGGTTGAAGAAGGAGGCAGCGTCGTCGCCACTGGTGTCATCTTGGTCAAGTACAGTCAGCTAGGAACAAAGTATGGATACAGAAAGTTACACCAGAAGTACATTTCGTTGTGACAGCTGTAACATGAAATTGAGGTACAGGCTGGATTGATTCACAGAATCTTTGAGTGGTGGTGGTGGTGTTGTAAATGCCTAGGCCTCATTGACGGGGGTCTTCAGAAGGCCGAGAAGCACTCAAATGGTACGATGGCCTCTCTCCTCGTGTGCAGGTGAGGGTTTCGTTTGCATTTGCGTGAGTATGCGCACATGCATGCACGTGTCTTTTGTGGATGGTTTAAAAAGAAAGGGTGTGTGAAAATGTGAGGGAGGAATGAGAGGAAGAGATAGATAGATAAATAGATAGATAGATAGATAGATAGATAGATAGATAGATAGATAGATAGATAGAGAGAGAGAGAGAGAGAGAGACAGATAGATAGAGAGATAGAGAGATAGAGAGAGTGAGAGAGAGAAAAAGAGAGAGAGAGGTGTACTTGATAACACACCTGCTCCTTCCCAGTTTCGACACACCCTGCTGCCACATATCCTTGAGCTCCAGATTTTCTTTGTCCAAGCGACCCAGCTCGTCACGGGCTTCACAATACAGACTCTCAAGCACTGCCATCTCGCTCAACCTGGCCTTACTTGCCACCAGGGCGTCTGCGGTCGGAGTGCATTGTGTGTGCTGTTTGTGTAATGAAGCACAAAAGGGGCTTGGCGCATAATAGTATATATAAATGCAGGAACGCTTGGGTGCATACCGGCAAACGCCCTGCTTGTTGTCCACAGTCACAGTGTGCGTGGATGTGATCTAGGCTAATCTACGTGCTACATTGTGGATGCAGGTCTAGGCTGATCTATGTGCTGGTGCGATTAGAAAACTTTGCCTTGATGGCTTTGCAGGTACAACTCGGGCTGATAAAAGGCCAGAGCAAGGAGCGTGGTACTTTTGTATGCCAGTTGTGGATTACCTGTATGAGTACTTTTCACTGAAATTTAACATCTTATAGGAATGAAGTTGGAGAATCAGAATATGGGAGTTAGGTGCTGTTTGTATACTCTTCTAATAATGCTGACACACCCTTTGTGTGCTACTGAGCCTCAAAACGAAATGCTTGCTTGCTCAGTTGCATCAGAAAAGAGGTTAAGTTCCATATCTCATGCAATCATAAGCAGCACACATCACCATTCCCCAGCGATAAATGTGTGTGTGTGTGTGTGTACGTGTGTGTATACGTGTGCACGTGTGCTCGTGTGTGTGTGTTTGCTGTACGTTTGTGTGCATGTTTGTGCGTGACTGGCACAGCAAGACCACCTTCCAAAATACACATTTGGCCACCAGCAGCTTTAATACGCATTATCAATACGCACTCATCAAGTCCATATGTGTCCTGCCCTGGTTCTCAGCACGAGCCGCCACATCGTCCACTTGGCTTGAAATGCTCTGCAACTCTACCAGCACGCCAGCCCTGTTTGTGTTATATTACACCAGAGAGTTAGGGTTGGTCCTGCACAAGGAAGAGGCTAAAAGCAGTGCAGAATGGGGCAATCAGAGAGGGTGCACGAAGCTGTGCCGATCACTGACTTTGCCTTGCTATAGCTAGCTAGCTCCTCCAGTGCATGACAGCCCTGCACAGCAGATTCTTCTCAAATCGAGCACGTCAGTACAAGTTTACTGCACAGCAGCAACCTCGTGAGGGCGAGCACGCTAATGCAGAGTTGGGTCTGCTGCCCATTCACGGTAAGAGGGATGCATGATTTTGCAGCCTATGTTTATGTGCTCACGGTAAGAGGGATGAATGTGTCACGGTAATGTGTAACGGTAAGAGGGATGAGGGTTTGTGTGCTCATGGTAAAAGGGATGCATGATTTTGCAGCCAATGTTTGTGTGATGCATGAATGCACCGCGCTTACAAATCTGAAGTTGCGGAACTTGGCACAAAAGACGAGTTATAGTGCTTGCCCTGCACAGTGGCAATCCTCAAAAATGTTGTTAAAAAGTGTTCATTTGTTTGTGAATGTTAACAATCAAAATAGATTGATCAAATAATGAGCCAGTAGGCAAACCTTCTGGCACAAGGCAGTTTACACCTGGGTGGCTGCTTTGTTAATGCAAAAAACATTGAAGACAACAGCAAACCCAAAGGTGCAAAACCTTACAACCAGACCGACCTTTGTGCCTCAGCTGCTGCTGCACGTGTCTCAGCATCAGCAGCACGGCCTTCCGCTTGCTCCAGAGCAGCCTGCACAAATCAGCAGTAAGCCTTGTACGTTAAAATTCTGTAGCTTTTAAAGTACTGCCTGTACAAGCTAGCAGCGAGCCTTGTGCATAAGCATCTTCCAAGGCACAGCCTGCTCAAGCTAACAGGGGGCTTTGTGCATATGCATCCTTCAAGGCGCAGCCTATATACCCCAGCACCTTGTACATTAAAATTGTGCGCTTTACTTGGGCTTGGAACCCATTGTAATTTGCTACCTTCTTCAAGCAAAACAGGGGCTTACCAAGGCGGCTTGGACATCTGCTTGCGCTTGAGCCTGAATTTCTATTTTGTAGTCATCAAGCTGACGAAGATAGCCTTCAGATTGAGCCTACATGTGTTTAGGCAAAATAAAAACAGGGTGAGGTTACAGGGCAGAAGGCACATTGTTGGGCCTACTTTAGAGGCGTATGATGACATGCCGTTGTGGCCATGCATCTTACTCACCGTTGTGGCCATCCATCTTACTCACCGTTGTGACCATGCGTCTTACTCACCAGGGGTTCAAGCTGTATGCTGTATCACATGTTGAAGACTACAGACTAGGTATTGACTAGGGAAAGAGGATGGCAGACTAGGTCCCAAGTGGCTCCAGAAACGATTGTGGGGAGTGGATTATTCTGCCTGCATATTTTTTCCCAGATGGACTGTCTGTGGGCCGAGCTTTTGTTTGAAAGCAGGAGAGAGTTTTTAAGGAGCAAAAAGTGATGCACACACATTTTGGCATACAAGAAAGGAGGCGTTTAACAGAAGTCGGCCTAATGAAGTGCCCCAGGGCTTTACCAGAGTAAGATGAGCCACCTCCTGCCTGTTCCTTCAGGCAACCATGCAATGAAAAGCCGAGACCAGGCCGAGACCAATTAGAAGCCGATCAGCCTAACAACCTGGCTGAAGGTCACCCCCCATCGTAACCATGCAATGAAAAGCGGTGTGACCAAAAAGTCAGGGGCTTTACATTGTGGAATGAAAAGCAGTGTGACAAGTCATAGGCTTTAGATTGTGGAATGAAAAGCAGTGTGACAAAAAAGTCATAGGTTTTAAATTGTGGAATACAGGCCCCACTTGCATCTCAGGACACGCTACAACACCTGCAATGCTAAGCGCGCTTTCAGGTGGATGTGAGTTAAGACCTTATCTGATTTTTCAGGTAGCACCATCCTTTCCTAACCCATGTGTGAATACCTTAGATGTATATTCAGGCAGGAATATCCCTTTTTGATCCATGAGTCGAGCCCTTAGATGTAGTTTCAATTACTAGCATTCTTTCCTAATCCATGCTGCAAGTGGTCATAACAGCATCTGCATCGTTTCTTTCTGTTACAAGTAACTACAATGATATGACCTGTGACCAAAACAGCCTACCCTCTATTTCCTTACCCTTGCTGCCTGCATGTCTGCCTGGGCTTGCAAATGTACCTCGTGCCTGGCTGCTTCTGCATCTGCCTGCGCGTAAATTTTATTGTGCAGACAGTGCGACTGTCTCTTACACAAAGCCGACTTAAAACACTGTCCCCATACAACTCCGGAATCCATCTTCAAGCGTATGCAGCTGAAATTGGGCACATGCACCTTTTATTAACGGTGAGGGATCCTTGCATGGAACAATCATGCCTGTTGTGTGTTTTCACTGGTGTGAGCTTATTTCTGAGTTCATGGATCTTTCAGAGGAGGCCTCCCTTCGTGGCTGGCCAAGACCAGTCAGCAGCTTATCAGCCAAACAACCTGGCTGGAGGTTATACCCTATGAAACCAATTTAACCATTTACTGGTGTGATCTATATAGCCCTTGCTGGTAAGCACTTGCATGGCCGTGCGATCCTCACCAATGCAGTTTGGAGTTCCTTCTGCGCGTCTGCATAGGCTTGCTGTTTGTAGCTGTCTGCCTCTGCCTGAGAGGGTGGTTTACAAAACGGTTTTTAGTGTTTTGCTCAAAACGCTCCTCACAAATTACCAAAGGAAAAATGTGTTTAGCAGTAGGGGGGAAGACAAGTGCACAAGGCTGAATACACACGCTTTTGTGTATGGAAGCACTACATGTTCCTCAACACTGCAGCAGCTTTCCTTGCACAGCATTTACACTGCACAGCATTTACACTGGCGACTTACACTGGCGATTTACACTGTACTGCATTCACACTGCACTCACATTAGCACTGCATAGCATTTAAACTGGCAATCTACACTGTACTGCATTCACACTGCACTCACATTAGCACTGCACAGCATTTACACTGGCAATTTACACTGCACAGCATTTACAATGCACTCACATTCACATTGCACAGCACTTAAACTGGCGGTTTACACTGCACAGCATTTACACTGCACTCACATTTACATTGCACCCACATTTACACTGGCGACTTACACTGGCGATTTACACTGCACTCACATTTACACTGCATAGCATTTAAACTGGCAATCTACACTGTACTGCATTTACACTGCACTCACATTTACACTGCACAGCATTTACACTGGCAAGTTACACTGCACAGCATTTACACTGGCAATTTAAACTGTACAGCATTTACAATGCACTCACAATTACATTGCACAGCATTTACACTGACGATTTACACTGCACAGCATTTACAATGGCGATTTGCAGCTTTTAATGAGTTGGCTTAAACATGAGACAGGTGCTGTGTGCATCACAGTGGCTGCTTGAACTAGCACACTCACGCTAACTCTGGCTTTTCATGCGTTTTAGAGTCATATGGAACAGGGGTAGCACTCATTACTAAGTTGTCTGGGGAGTAATTAGGGTGGTGTGAACATTTTTCCTGAGGTTTACAGCTGTCACTGGCCCACTCCTGTAGTATATTATATCTGATAAGACTGCTGTGTATTTGCGTGTTCAAGTTTATGTATGTATGTGTGCCTGATTAAAATCTGAGCCAAATTGATAGTAGAACACCTGCAGTGTTTTAGCACACTAATGTCTCACGACAGCTATCTATTGTGTTGCGTTTTTAAATATGCAACCTTAACAGACAGGGTTGTATGCATCCATTTACAATGGTCTCACCTGTGCAGCAAAGACGACCGTAGGGTTGACACTTGCACACAGAGTTCACACATACACACAAAGTTTACACAGAGTTCACACATACACAGAGACTTCACACATACATACAGAGTACACACAGAGTTCACACATACACACACAGCACGCACAACAAAACACACATACACACAGAGTTCACACATACATACACACACAGCACGCACATCAAAACACACATACATCAGGTGCACATGGCAACCCTTACACTTCCACACAGTGGTACGCACAATTCAAGCAGATAACCATATGTGCATGCGCATGTACGCATATGCTCTCAAACATATCAGCACAGGCATGTCCTGCACCTGCATCTAGACCCTAGATGCACCAGCATCAACCAAACGCGCCATCATATTTTGGAACCTGATGGGCTTAGCTAATGCTAGGTACCAACACGTTTTTTTTTTCGCAAGTAGGGTTTGCCATGGTTGGAGGTTACCACTGCTTGAACTTGAAGTATTATAAATAAGTATACACCAAATGTATATATGTATGCAAACATATAGCTGTGGCCATTAAAAGAGCTGTCTGCTGAAAGCTTGGAATAACTGTGTATGCAATAAACATCACGCACATACGCATGTATAGTTATGGTCAGCCCTACTAGCAAGCCTATACGTTCGAGTCTGGCTATCGTGGGCATGTGAGCATGTGATTCACACCAAGAGAAATCTAAGTGCGGCACACTGCTTGTTTTCATGTGCTGCTGTGCCATTACTGGTGTCAGAAACAGGCCCTGCACTCGCAGGGCCATGCCATCCTTACCAATGCAGTTTGCAGTCCCTTCTGCGTGCCTGCATGGGCTTGCTGCTTACAGTTGTCTGCCTAAGCCTATAAGGGATGCTTGCACACAATTAAGGTACATTGCATTGAACATCTGTGTAACAGTGATCATATAAAAAGCGCTTCTTGCAAGCAGGGCAGGCAAGCTCACGAACTGGGTCGGATTTCAAACGAAACCATTTTAAGTGCATGTTCCATTTTACTGCATTATTCCTATGTACAGTTCAAGCAAGAACTTATCACTGTACACGGCACAAGCAACACACTTATACAACGCCAGATTGGCATCCTTCAGCTCTTGCTTGGTTTGACTTTAAGCAAACGTAAGAAAATGTTGATGCTCACCATGGCTGCTTGGATCTCAGCTCGGCTTTGCCGCCTGACCTCCTCCACCTCAGCCTGTAGAAGGCAATTTGCAACAGTCGGCAAGCAACATGGCCCTTTCAATTGGTGCGTGTAGGTGAACGTAAGAGGGTATACCTTTTGTATGAACACAGCAGCATGTGAAGGAGTCATGCCAGTTAGGTGTAAATGTGAAGAAGGCGCTCAACGCGTTTGAAGATGTGATTTATGTGTCACATTCATAGAGTTAGCAGAACTAGATGTGTACACTTTTCAGCACCGTACGTTCAGAAGCGTTTCTGCTAGAACTACGCTACCCTCCACGTTGTTCTTGCAGGATTACCTAGTACCTAGAATAAAAATGCTTATTTGAAAGAAGGTGAGAGGAGTGTTTTGTTACACAACGAGTAAATCCGCATCTTTTGGAAGTAAAAGAGCGCTCCACCCAGCAGCCTGTGTTGCTTTGCCAACCCCGGCTTATAATAAACTTGCAGTCCTCAATCCTGCACATCAAACACTCATCTGGTGTGTTAAATGGGCCACCTCACCCCTTATCCATGCTTATGCACACTTTGTGTCCACCTGCCATCTCAGCCTGACACCTGAAACGCTCATCTTGCACGTGCTGTTCATTAATTGGGCCGTCCCACTCCTTCGCCTGTGCTTGTGCTTGTGCCTGTGCCAAGTCTGCTTGTAGCTGCCATGTTTAATAGGGCCTGCCATGTTTAGTAGGACCGCCCCACTCCTTACTTGTGACGCCTGTGCTTGTGCTTGTGCCTGTGCCAAGTCTGCTTGTAGCTGCCATGTCAGGCCTGCGTGTGTCTCCAGCGCGGACGACTGCTGGGTCACCTGCAACAAAGATTGTGTGAGTGGCCTGAATATGATGAGCAGATGGCTCTATAAACTGGAACTGAATGGTTGCCAATAGATAGGAACTGCTCAACACGCACATTTGTGCGTGGAGTTGAGTCAATACTGGTGGTGTCTCTGCAGATTACGAGCTGTTCAACAATTTGACCTTGAGATATCCAGCAAATGCAAACTGATTGTTCTTTTGATCCCTTTAGATTTGATGTTCAATACTGCGTGCCATTACTTTCACGCCATTCTGCTTCATATCATTTGGCACCTACAACAGCACTCCCCAAGTATAAAGATCAGAACAACCCATCTATGACGATCGCCCCCTGCTCAAGCTCGTCCATCCCCTGCACTGAAGGGTATGTTCAAAGGAGAAGACTCAACAGCAGCACCTCACATCACAAAAAGCATGCACCGCATGCAGCACTCACTCCTTGCTTGAGCCTGTCAATCTCTGCTTCAAAGGCCATGAGACGAGCCGCAGTGCGCTTTTTCTCCACCTCAGTCTCATTCGTGGCAGCAGCCACGTCCGCTTTCAGATCCACGACACGCTTCTGGCTGCGTATTTGTGTGTGTGTGTGTGTGTGTGTGCGTGTGTGTTGCCAGGTTGGCCAAATCAATACATTGTTTGCAAGCTTTTGCAAGCTTCTGGCATTTCTGCGTGCTACGCTCTCTGTTGAAACTTCATTGATGAGGGGTTTTGTAGTTCCTTTGGACAAACACACACAATGGAAACAGCAAAACGTTTCGAGTGAGTAGCAAACAGCATTTTAGCGGGGACCAACACCAATACCTGCAGACTCCAGCCAGAAATAGGCTGTTCAAAATCAAAGTTTTGCGAGGTTTGAATGTTTTAGTTTATTTTTTGTAAATAATTCAAAAATGTGAGGGGGCGGAATAATCTAAGAACGCTTTACTCCCAATACTGGTATTGTGCCCAAAAATCTGACTTTCAAAGCACAGCATTGCCCACCACACTTTATATATGTCCTCCTTAATCAAGGGCGGCAGCCAAATTTGTTTAGGGGATTTCTTAATAATCTTCCCAGGAGGAAGTTTTCTTTTGGACAACATGTCCACTTTTTGGGGTGGACCCCTCTGAGGGACCACGCACCCCCAATCCCCCCTTTTAGTGCCCCCACCCAGACAAAAGGGGTACCAATCTGCTCCTTTTTTAATTCTGCATCCATATGCATACTCATCAGGACCTGAATCTGAATTGTTGCAGAGTTGCAGAGATATAGGGCAAAGACTGAGATACGGACGCCCATGCACACATGACCTACCAAGCACCCACACTGGCTTGCACAGCCCCACATTGCATCTATTTCTTCGGAATTCCACTGACTACCTCATGCTGGCACAATCCTAAAAATTCGGAGTGAAATGCTGCTCCATTGGCTTGACTTACCCCGCGGCCTGCACCCGAGCGCGTGTGCCTCCTCTGACTTTTGGACATGTCCACAGCCCCCCCCCCTTTTACCCAATTTGTTCAAAAAGGGTGGCAATCAACTGGGCTTGAGCTGAGGATTCTGATGGTGTATGAAAAATTCCGTGGAAGTGGCCCAGAAATAATCTGGAGAACCCCCCCCCAAAAAAAAAAAATTCACCGGGGG
>Ga0307948_1004236_pt1 | contig 10597 bp, 7 predicted proteins | sample OrgLakmetagen280_FD_201824 | JGI IMG/M metagenome (GOLD analysis project Ga0307948, IMG submission 201824) | Saline water microbial communities from Organic Lake, Antarctica - #280 | ecosystem: Environmental > Aquatic > Non-marine Saline and Alkaline > Saline | place: Antarctica: Organic Lake...
CACGTACACACGTACACACAAACACACACATACACCTACACACAAACACACACACACACACACGTAAACTTGTTGTTGCACGTAGGTAATAGTTAGGAGAGGCATAACATGCTTTTTCCTGTTCAGGAAGTCACAAACAAAGACACATTGTGCCAAAAATGATACCAAACAACAACGCAGGGAAGAGCTGCTCGCTGAGGTGAAGGCTGAGCGTGCTGCACGCAATGCAGCACGGATACACAGCACTGCTGCCACACACATTCAACGTGGGTAGAAGACGGCACATGCGTCATTCTAATGGTGGAAAGCAATGTTTCTTGCTTGGCCAGACCATACCTAGTAAGATTCCAGTAAGAACTAGCAATATATAATATGCTGAATGAACTTATGTCACGGTGTGTGGCCTTTTTGCCCCTATTAAATTAAACGTAGTACACAGTCAGTCATCAACACAGCAACAGTCACCTTTTTTGCCGAATCTTGCGGTTCCTTATTCTTATTCTTTCCTCTTCTTTTGGTGCGCTTACATAGCGCTGCTAGTACACACATGCAAAATCATCAGTTCTCTGCTTCAGCTGTAGAACTGGAGTTCTTGCGTAGTTAGCGTAGGCTGAGATCTGGCAAGCACTTTGCATAAAGTGCTGTGTACTCTCGTTTTAGGCATTCCTTTTATGCCTTGTTTTAGCTCGGGTTGTTTTTCCCGCCCCCCCCCCTTTAGCTTGTGCTTTGACTTGTGGGTGTTCCCATCTGAACTCGCTGACTTATGGACTTGGCACTTGCTTCTTTGCGTTGTTTTGCTTTTGTGAGGGCCTGCAGCCCATTTTTGGTTTTGATCTCCCTCCACGGTAGCTTGGTGTAAATGACAAAGCCTACAGCGAACTGTAGCATAGAACTCCATTGTGCGGACGCACGCATACACACAGGTTGCTGGAGGGGGCACATCACGCGAGCGCGCTTGCACGCCCTGCTGACATCTCAATGCCTTGGCTTCTTCACAACGCAGCCCATGTTGGCAGAGGATGTGGCAGGTAAAGGAGGGAGAAGGTTACTAGCCACTGGCAGGGGTAAAAACGGTACGGGCAGTACTAGATGAGCAGAGGACTTGCTTTTAGAAATTGGGGACCGTGCAGCTTTTCTCTCGCAGAATGAAAAAGGAGATTTGAAGGGAATCAGGAGGTTTATGAGGTGGGCCTGTTCAAGTATTTTGCTCGAAGCGACTAATGTTTGCTCGAAGCGACTAATGTCGGCAGACGAGGTAGGGGTCAGCTCAGAGGGAGGGAGATCATGGAGGTCCAGAACCAAGCTTCCGCTCCTGTAATAAATCAATAAATCATCTGATGTTGGCAAGCATTCTTTCTAATGAAAGTTCCACCCTTACACGTCCATTTCCTCCTGATCATCCTCCGGACTTCAGACTGGTTTTGGATCAGCCTCCGGACTTTCCTGTTTTTGATCAGCCTTTGGACTTCACTATTTTTGATCAGCCTCCGGACTTCAGACTATTTTTCGTGCAGGGACCTCCTCCTTCCACCTGCTGTTATGTTTTTTTTTCTGTTTTCCTTTTTCTTGTGTTAGCTCACGCTTCTGATGCCATTGCAGGGACCTCCTCCTTCCACCTGCTGTTATTTTTTTTTCTGTTTTCCTTCTTGAGTTAGCTCACGCTTCTGAGGCCATTGCAGGGACCTCCTCCTTCCACCTGCTGTTATGTTTTTTCTGTTTTCCTTTTTCTTGTGTTAGCCCACGCTTCTGATGCCATTGCAGGGACCTCCTCCTCCACCTGCTGTTATGTTTTTTTTTCTGTTTTCCTTATTCTTGTGTTAGCTCACGCTTCTGATGGCATTGCAGGCGTCCTCCTCCCCCACCTCCTGTTCCTCCTCCTGCCCCCCTCCTCGTTGCCAAGCAATGTCACAAACCGTCCCGGCAACGCAACCAGCAAGCCCGCCCTGAGCACGGCACCAGAAAAGCTGCCAAGGGTCTCTGCCTCAAATGCATCAACCACAAGGATGAAGCTCATTCGTAGTGGGCTAGCTACGCTAATACACACACTTTCGGCAACCAACCATGAGGGTAATTACTTGGCTCTTGCGTTTGGCACAAACGTGCTTTTAAGAGACCAGCAGCAGGAGCCGCAAACACAGCAGCAACGGCCAGAGCAGCAGCAGCAGCAGCAGCAGCAACAGCATCCACAATCACGGCAGCAACAGTTGCAGCAGTATGATCAAGGAGACGGCCAGCATCAGTTAAATGCAGCTTGGTTGCACCAGTGCCGACGCCTGCAGAGGCTGTGCTGCCTCCTGGTGCGGTTTTTGGTTTTCTTCTTATGTAGGGTTGGCAGAATTGTATATATGCACCGTATATGACCGTATATTTGGGTATTTTTCTGCCAAAAATACCGTATATTCACAGTATATATAGGGTTCTGGCCGACCCTATTCTTTTGGGTTGCTCTTAGGCCCCCAGTGCGATCGCCTGCAGAGCTTATGCTGCCAGAACTGGTGTTGGACTATCCATGCTGCTAGTGTGGATGTGGCTGTGAAACATTGACATGAAAGTTGAAGGCGGTCTGCCTCGTGTGGAGGTCAGTCCAGAGGCATGTCAAAAGTGGTGGGGGAACAGTTTAGCAGGCAGCGGTACACATTGAATAAGGAAATGGACCACTCTGGTACCAGTATGAAGTGGTAGTGTATGAAGTGGTAGTGTATGAAGTGTTACCGGTGTGAAGCGGTACCGGTATGAAGTGGTACCAGTATGAAGTGGTAGTGTATGAAGTGGAAGTGTATGAAGTGGTACCGGTATGGAGTGGTAGTGTATGAAGTGGTAGTGTATGTAGTGGTAAATGGACCACTCTGGTACCGGTATGAAGTGGTAGTGTGGGTTATAGCTGTGATCTATAGAAGCCACCCTCTCAAATGGGGCTACTTTTAATAGATGCATACCTTGTGCTTTATTTAAGCCCAGATGTTTCTTACATTTGTATAGGTTGACAACAGTTTCTCTTTCTTCTAGATGGCAGGAGGGCACAGTGTATTTCTCCTGCGGTGAAGGAGCTAACTGGGTAGAACACACCTCCATTTATTCCATTTTGTACGGGAGCGGATGAACGCTATCTGCACAGTTTTGTTGTTCCAGTCTCGCTGGCCCTTCATTTATTCCATCATTGTACGGGAGCGGATGAACGCTACTTGCACAAATTCGTTGTTCCTGTCTAGCTGGCCGCTCAAAACAGAGCTTTTAATTACTAAAGCTTTCAGTTCCAGTCAGTGTTTGACTCTCATTGCCGCTGCAAACCCTCCAGTACTAGTATTTGCACACGAAATCCTCTGCTCTTACGTGCCCAGTGGATCTTTACCTCATCCCTTAATGTGCATCATGATTTTATAGACAGCAAACAGGCGATGATGAACACAGCACAGCAGGCTGGATGTTTTGAGTGCATTCAAGCTCTGGTTTCGCACACGCCTCTGATGACTTGGGTGGCTTTCAGTGCACACATGCGCTGCAAAACTTCAAGCTTGGGTTTTGCACGGGCGCCTCTGATGACTTGGGTGGCTTGAGTGCACACATGCTCTGCAAAACCTGGTGGACATTGGCTGCACACATGTAAAGTTGGCCAGAACTGTATATAAGCACCGTATATGATTGTATATTTGGTTATTTCCCTGCCAAAAATACCGTATATACACTGTATATATATGGTTCTGGCCAACCCGACACGCATGCCTCTGCGTAACTTGGGTGGTTTTAATTGCATGCGTGCCTCTGCATGACTCATGTGATTCGTACTGCACATGTGGGTAGCCTTAATTGTGTGCGTATGCCTCTGCATGGCTTTGGTGGTTTGCACTGCACACGTGGGTGGTTGTAATTGTGTGCGTATGCCTGCATGACTTGGGTGGTTTGCACTGCACATGTGGGTAGTCTTAATTGTGTGCGTATGCCTCTGCATGGCTTTGGTGGTTTGCACGGCACACGTGGGTGGTTGTAATTGTGTGCGTATGCCTCTGCATGGCTTTGGTGGTTTGCACTGCACACGTGGGTGGTTGTAATTGTGTGCGTATGCCTCTGCATGGCTTTGGTGGTTTGCACTGCACATGTGGGTGGTTGTAATTGTGTGTGTATGCCTCTGCATGACTTGGGTGGTTTGCACTGCACACGTGGGTGGTTGTAATTGTGTGCGTATGCCTCTGCATGACTTAGGATGATTCGTACTGCACACGTGGGTGGTTCTTATTGTGGTGTATGCCTCTGCATGACTTAGGGTGATTCGTACTGCACATGTGGGTGGTTGTAATTGTGTGGGTGCCTGCATGACTTAAAGTGGTTTGTATTGCACATATGCAGGGTTGGCCAGAACCACATATATACGGTTCATACACAGAATTTATGGCAGGGAAATCACCAAATATACGGTCATATACAATGCATATATACATATATACGGTTCTGGCCGACCCTACCTATATACGGTGTGCATGCAGTAATTCTGGCAGGGAAATCACCAAATATACGGCCATATACAGCGCATATATACGATTATGGCCATCCCTACCTGTATACAGTGTGTGCGGAATTCATGGCAGGGAAAGCACCAAATATACGGCCATATACAGTGCATAAATACGATTCTGGCCAACCCTACACATGTGCCTATGTAGGTAGGACGCGGGGATGGTATCGTGGATGCTGCTGCTGTGCGGGTGCTGGCGCTACTTACAAACTCCACGCAAATGAAGTTAGCCATTGACCAGGGTGAGCTCAGAAATGTGTCGACAGAATTAACATAATTCAACACCTAACAATATTACCCTGAAACCTTAAATTTGCAGCCCATGGTGTCAATTGTACCCTTTTGGAGTCTGCATGTTTGTGCTGTCCTATTATTATAGTGTTTGACAAACATTGTTTGTATATCTGCTCAAGATAGCACCAATGATGCCGCAAATGAGCATATGACTGTTCTGTGGCCTCGCTTGCTTATTGATAAAATTGGCCAGAACCGTATATATGCACCGTATATGACCGTATATCTGGTAATTTCCCTGCCAGAAATACCGTATACACACCGTATACATAGGGTTCTGGCCAACCCTACTCACATGTCCTTGAGCGTCTACTCCCCATTGCGTTCCTGCTTTAAATTGACGCAACTTCCAGAATATCAGAGCGCCTACTCCCCATTGCGTACCTGCTTTAAATTGACGCAACTTCCAGAATACCATTCGTCTTCTGCAGCACCCGCACACGTGATGACTAATCTATTTTTCACACCTGATGAATAATCTATTTTTCACACCTGATGACTAATCTATTTTTCACACGAGATGACAGATCTAATTTTCACACGAGATGACTAATCTATTTTTCACACCTGATGACTAATCTATTTTTCACACGAGATGACAAATCTATTTTTCACACGAGATGACTAATCTATTTTTCACACCTGATGACTAATCTATTTTTCACACCTGATGACTAATCTAATTTTCACACGAGATGACAAATCTATTTTTCACACGAGATGACAAATCTATTTTTCACACGTGATGACTAATCTATTTTTCTTACGCCCAACACACCAAATCAGGAACGAAATCCAAGCTCTCGTCCTGTCTCCTGAATCAGCTGGCACAGCATCATGCTGAGCTGTACGAGGCACTGGCGCGCATCCTAGTTTGTAGGAGTGCTAACTACCATAGTATCAGCAAAAGCGGCCAAGTGACCAAGGAGCTCAGTCCTCTTCCGGCTGAACACGTTGCAGGTAGAAGATGATTTAGATTAAGATTTACGTGGGGGGACCTTCGACCAGACTGTCCGGCTGATCGGTTTGTGTGACTGGCCCTTGCCAGGTAGAAGATGAGAGGAAAATTTGATGACACAGGCAGTGTTACTCCTCCCCACATCAACCACAGAAACGCCATGGCTCAGCACCGTGAATCTCTTCCACTGCATAAGGAATGAAAATGTGTTGGGGTCAGGAGTAGGGTTGGCCAGGACCCTATCTATACAGTTAATATACGGTATTTTTGTGGTATTTTTGGCAGGGAAACGACCAAAATTTGCGGTCATATACATGTGTATATATGTATATATACGGTTCTGGCCAACCCTAGTCAGGAGGTGTCTAGGCCTGAGCACTGAGGCATGTGCCAACTGTATAAATACTTAGGGGCTGGCCAAACTATAGGGCCGGCCAAACTACAGGGCTGGCCAAAACACTACAGTGCTCTAGTTTTGTAAGAATACTTTGTGATGTACGGTGTATGGATACGGTGTATGCTAGCTAGATGACCTCGTAGCTTTGTGACTCATTCTCTTATCGGTGCTCAGGGTGCAGAAAATGCTGCGTATGATTGAATCTATGCCCTAAATTTGTGGTCGCCCCCGTGAAAAACTCACCCCCATGCCACCCAAGCTATCTCACTTAACTTTGCGCAAGCATATCTCTGCACCCACTCCACCATTCAGTGACCTGTGACATGCATTGGATAGCTGTAATTTTCTCCTTTCAGCAGGTGCTTGAAGGTTTGGGAGAGGTGCAGAGGCTGGGGAGATATTTGGGCATATTTGGACGAAAAAACATCCGGAAGCAAAACAGGCATTATTCTTCACACAGTCCACCAATCCGCATCCTCTGAATTTCTGATTCTGATTCTAATTCTGAAATCATCGTTTGTTTGCCCTTAACTCTGGTGTGAGTTGGGGTTCATGGACTGAATGTGAAGGCACAGTTGGAAAAAGCGCCCCAATGTCAGGTGAAAAAAAACATGCCGAAAATCAACCAGGCCATCGAGTGACCCCATTTAAGTTTTGTAGAAGTCATATAATTTGGCCGCAACTCTGAGAGCAAAAACCGGGAGGAAACTCGAAGCAGGTATGGAGCGACATATTTTCTGTCTTTTCCCCCTGTGTCCTTTGTGTGAGTGCCTCCCACTCGCAGGCCTTTCCAGTACCCCTGCCCCGTATTCGACATTGCAGTATTGCTATATAAAATTTATATTGCTTATATCCTGAAGCAGAGGTCGATCGGGGCAACCTCAGAAAAGCACCTTTTCCCTGCCAAAGTGGGTGCAAAATACGCAATGGGCCCCACAGAACCCCCCAGAATGCCAAATTTCCAGCAATGTCAATGATTAAGATATATCATCAAGTATTTAGCATGCAGATGAGGTATAGGGGGCTTTGATTTGGGTGGAGAGCTAAGTGAGACTGGTAGCGTGGGTTTTTCACGGGGGCGACCTTGTGGGGTTGGCCAGAACCATATGTATATGTACAGTGTATATACGGTAATTTTGGCACGGAAATCACCAGATAAACGATCACATACGGTGTATATATATACGGTTCTGGCCAACCCTACAAATTGGTGGTGCTGCCTAACTTATGCAGGCACACTCATGGAGCTGCGGCTCAGGTGTGCTTTCAAACTTTCAGCTCTGTCAAAAGATAATGTGAGCGCGACTTTTATCGGACATGTACTGTAGCAAGAACAGAGTGAAGTTTGGGATTGCTGCTGTGTAAACCTTATACCCTAAACCCTGCAACTCAAAACTCGTCATTTGATTACACACTTGTCGGTGAGGTAAGGTTTTACATCGCTATACACACTTCTCAGTTCTGCACCCATTCCAGAAAGCAATGGAGGTTGGGTTTGGTGTAAGATCTCGGGCATGCACCCCTCATGTAATGTTTAGGGCATTGACCCTACACCCTAGGGGTGGCCATACACTCTAGGGGTGACCCTACACCCTAGGGATGAGGTTGAAGGTCAGGGTCTGGGTTGAAGGTTGGGGGAGTAGCCAAGCCTTGCCGACAATTTTGTTACCTTTTTGGTTGGGGAATAGCCGCCCCTTGCTAATACTTTTGCTATCTTTTTGGTTTGGGAAATAGCCGCCCCTCGCCGACATTTTGTAACCTTTATGGTTGGGGATTAGCCGCCTCTCGCCGACAAATTTGTTGCCTTTCTGGTTGGGGATTAGCCGAGCCTTTCCAACATATTTACTACCTCCCTAGTAGCAATAAGAGCATAAAAGTGGTGGCTTCTGGCGCATTGCTTACGCATCCACAGGTGCTGTCCTGCACGGCATTCTGGTCATTCCACTGTCCATTTCACACAAAAAGAAAGCAAAGCGGTAGTATGACGCTTTCATAGCACAATTTGCTCACACATCCATTGGTCCCATCCTGCAGTGCCTCCTGTCCATTCCACTGTCCGTTTTCCAACAGAGCAATAGTGTTCAGGCTGATGGCTCACAGGTTACTCTCATACTCACAGGCCCTATCCTGCAGTGCCTCTTGCTCACTTCACTGTCCGTTCTTCAACAGAGCAACAGTGTTCAACCTTGCATCGCTTCCACAATACTCTCATGCTCACAGGCCCTATCCTGCAGCCCCTCCTGCTCACTTCACTGTCCGTTCTTCAACAGAGCGACAGTGTTTAGGCTGATGGCTCACAGGATGCTTACATACTCACAGGCCCTATCCTGCGTTGCTTCCACAATACTCACATACTCACAGGCCCTATCCTGCAGCGCCTTCTGGACGTCTCCCTGTCCATTCTACAATATGACAACAGCGTTGAGGCCACCACAGGAGACCACCGCACGAGCCCTGTTTCTCCCATCGTTCTCTACCCACCTGCAACGCTTCCAGCCAAGTCACCAACATCGACTGCCTGTGCCTTCGTACGGCTTGTGCTTGTCAAACCTAACTTGGTGGAGCAGCTCCCAGTTGAAACCAAGGTTGCATTTGGCTTGTGCTTATCATGCTTTGTGTTCTAAACTGTGCTTGTCAAACCTAACTTGGTGGAGCAGCTTCCAGTTGAAACCAAGGTGGCATTTGGCTTGTGCTTATCATGCTTTGTGTGCTAAACACATTCTACACCTTTCTGGCTAATCACTTACAAACATGGAGTCTGGTATAGATATACATGGGAACCTCAGACCAGACTCGAGAGGACCTTCAGCCAGGCTACACTCATATAGATGTCTGGTCGATGACATATGTTCCCCTCACTAAACAAGCGTGTGTGTGTGTGTGTGTGTGTGTGTGTGTGTGTGTGTAAACAAGCGTGTGTGTGTGTGCGTGTGTGTGTGTGCGCGCGCGCGTTGCCTTGATACTCAAGCACTCTCCTGTCGCTGACGCATGCAGAGTGGCCTGCTTAGCCTCCTAATCCTGCGTGTGCATTTTTTGCATGGCCTTTATGGTGGAGGGGTTTCACGGGACCTCGCACCAAAGTGGCTCCTTTTCCTTAATTTATGTGGAAAGCGGTTTCTCACTGCCTGCAGTTTTTATTTATTTATGTGGGGAGTAATTTGTCACTGCCTGCATAGTTTTCTTCTTTCTCCTCCTCACATCACGTGGGGCGTGTGGGGAGTGGTTCTGACTCCTGCGTACTTTTTCTATCCCCTCCTCACATCATGTGGGGCGTGTGGGGAGTCGTTTGTCACTGCCTGCGTACTTTTTCTATCCCCTCCTCACATCATGTGGGGCGTGTGGGGAGTGGTTTGTCACTGCCTGCGTACTTTTTCTTTCTCCTCCTCACATCACGTGGGGCGTGTGGGGAGTGGTTCTCACTGCCTGCGTAGTTTTTACTTTCCTGCACAACCTTGGGTATGTGCTATAATGTGCCTGCCAGTTTTAAACAAGAGGCAGGCTCACTTCAGCACCCTCTACTTCTGCATCATCTACATATTTCCATACTCGTTTGTATGGCCACGCACGCTCTCCTGGACTTAAATAAGTCTTTCTAATCATGCTGGCTGTGTCATCACTACCAGCGGAGTCTTTTCTTTTCTTTTCTTTTCTTTATTAGTCTTCTGATTTGATACACAACAGGCTCGCTTGAGGGACCCTCCGCTTCTGTACACACTGTGCGTTGCCTTCCAAGACTGCAGCAGTAGCTTTGAGGGACCAGATGCCCTGTGGGCGCTTTCCAACCTAACACAGCTCGTGGCAGGGGACCACACCTCAGTGCAGCTGTCGTCAGGTGCGCAGTGCTTTAACATCACAGTTTTTTTCAAAGACCGTCAATGTCACACAACTTGTGGCTGGGGGGCAAACACCACAGTGCAGCTGTCGTCAGGTGCGCAGTGCTTTAACATCACTGTTTTTTTCAAAGACCGTTCAATGTCACACAATTTGTGGCTGGGGGGCAAACACCACAGTGCAGCTGTCGTCAGGTGCACCGCAGTATTAATACACCACACACCACACACCATAATTATCCGCCAAGCCACCGTCCGCCAAGCCACCACACCATACACCACACACCACACACCACACACCACACACCACACACCATAATCATCCGCCAAGCCACCGTCCGCCAAGCCACCATCACCAAGCCACCACACCATACACCACACACCACACACTACACACCACACACCACACACCACACACCACACACCATAATCATCCGCCAAGCCACCGTCCGCCAAGCCACCATCACCAAGCCACCACACCATACACCACATACCATACACCATAATCATCCGCCAAACCACCATCCGCCAAGCCACCACACCATACACCACACACCACACACCACACACCACACACCACACACCACACACCACACACCACACACCACACA
>Ga0307948_1004237_pt1 | contig 10596 bp, 15 predicted proteins | sample OrgLakmetagen280_FD_201824 | JGI IMG/M metagenome (GOLD analysis project Ga0307948, IMG submission 201824) | Saline water microbial communities from Organic Lake, Antarctica - #280 | ecosystem: Environmental > Aquatic > Non-marine Saline and Alkaline > Saline | place: Antarctica: Organic Lake...
TTTTGTACGTGCTGTGTGTGTGTGTTTGTTTGTGTACGTGCTGTGTGTGCGTTTGTTTGTGTACGTGCTGTGTGTGTGATAGTGTGTTTGTGTACGTGCTGTGTGTGTTTGTGTTTGTGCTGTGTGTGTGCGTTTGTTTGTGTACGTGCTGTGTGTGCGTTTGTTTGTGTACGTGCTGTGTGTGCGTGTGTTTGTGTACGTGCTGCGTGTGTGATAGTGTATGTGCATTGTACCCTTATCAAACTTGCAGATAGAATTGGCCAGAACCATTTGCACACATTCTTACAAGCACTCTCCTACACAAACACACATTCTGTTTTGCACACACATGCACAAAAACGCACATCATAAATGTCTTGCACACGTATGCACAAAAGAACACATCATTTATGGCTTGCACACACATGCACCAAAACACACATCATTTCCCTCTTCAGTAATCTGACCTTAGTTCTTGCCCGGACTGCTCAATTGTGCCCATTAGGTTAGCACTCATTTCCCTCTGAGAGGCAGAACAATGGATTATAGAGCCACAAAACAGCCACCCTTACAATTCAGGAGTCAGACCTGATTTGAGCTCAAATAGGGAACAAATAGAATGAGACTAAAGCACAGGGCCAATCGTTGAACTCACAGTGTGAGGACCACTCGTGCAAAACTAGCAGTCACGCACGCACGCACACGCACAAGCAAGACCCTACGTGCGTGTGCGTGCGTGTTCAGTCAACCGGAGCACCCACCTTTGCCGTCAGAGTGTTGACCTTGTATTCGTTAAAGCTTGAAGTGGTGGCGTTCTCTGCGCGTGTGAGGAAAAAGGAGCACATGCGGCATACAATAAACCATCGCACATATACACGGTTGTAGCTAGCTTTTGTCGCGCCACTTGTGGCAAAGAGTTTGACATTGGAATTGTCGAATCTACGCACTCAAACAGGGTCTGCCAGAACTGTACATACGTACGCATGCATGGTGTGTGTATACATGGTGTTTTAAACAAAGAGATCTCCATGCATACAGTCATACATGCGGTGTGGATACAATTCTGGCCATCCCTGCATTTATACTGTGTCGATGGCTGGAAGATCTCGATTCACAGTCACAGTACATGGTCTTTATAGACTTGTGTATGACCGACGGATTTTGTGGCGTAGCAGCAGCAAGCTGACTGGGAGACAGTCTCCCACACATACAAACAAACACATACGCACACATCCCCCCCCCACACACAATCACTTCAGAACTTTGCCAAAGCACATAAAAGACCACCAAGCGGCCAACAGACCCAATATTGCTAAGCTGGGTGGCTCGCACGCGTGTGCACGCAGCCCTGTCCAGAAGTTGACAAAACGACCTGAGCACCGCAATTTATTGTTGTTTGCGTGGGTTTAAGTTGCTCAACTTCCTCCTTAAGAGCGTGAGCGGAGGTGGAGACCCTGGATTTTAGCACACAGACTACAGACCAAGCCTGCAACGCAGCACGACCACGGCCGCTATCTGTGCAAGTCCCTTGTTGGACTGCTGATCTCTTTGTTTTGAAAGGTGGAGTTCTGCACTGCCACACAACCCAATTGCGTGACAGAGTGCAGCACTCTGTCAGCAATTGTAGCACAGGAGGGGGTGCAGGACATGAGGGAGAAAAGGAAACGATTCTGTCTCTGGGAGGTATAAGACGCGAAGACGAGCTGCGTAGATACATGGAGACACACAAACACACACAAGTACATGTGCACAGCACGTACAAATGCACACACACACACACACACACACACACACACACAAGTACACGTGCACACCGCTTACAAATGCAGACACACAAGTACACGTGCACACCGCTTACAAATGCACACACACAAGTACACGTGCACACTGCTTACAAATGCAGACACACAAAAGTACATGTGCACACCGCTTACAAATGCAAACACACAAGTACACGTGCACACCCCTTACAAATGCACACACACAAGTACACGTGCACACTGCTTACAAATGCAGACACACAAAAGTACATGTGCACACCGCTTACAAATGCACACACACAAGTACACGTGCACACCGCTAACAAATGCACACACACAAGTACACGTGCACACTGCTTACAAATGCACACACACAAGTACATGTGCACACCGCTTACAAATGCACACAAGCACGCAGCAAGGTGCAGCGTGCAGGCAAATCAAGCCACAAAGAAAGCACAAAAGAAGCACGACTAAGTGGCAAGCCAAAAGTTACCGCTGGCGATTCAACTGCCTCAAGACTTTTGAGATTACGTATTGCGCAAACAAGTCAAACATGAGAAAGATCAAAGGCGTTGCTAGGAATGAAAGGCACGGCTAGGGGGCAAGCCAAACTCGCCGCTGGCAGTGGCTGCCCAAGGCTCTTAGACGTAATGTTGAGCAAGCATGCAAACAACATGAAAATGAAAATGAGCAATAGCTCATGGGCAGGCCAAACTCACCGCTGGCAGTGGCTGCCTCAAGGCTCTTGAACTTAATGTTGACCAGGTACACCACGCTCTGCACAGACGGGTGCAATCAATGGTTGCTGTCTGATTGAGCAGGCATGCCGTGTATCATTTGACATGTGTATAAATGTGCGTGTGCGTAGAGGAATTGCGTGCACGCAATTGCTGTGCTCTCTCACTCCATGCTGCCAGATCTCAGAAACTGTTTTGATACTGCTGCACAAAAACACAGTGGCAACAGAAATTCAGTACTGCTGCACATTTGATGCCCGCGTCATGTGCTATAGAAACAGGGATCTGCGTCTGGAGCCAGCCTGCCCTCATGATTGCAACAACCAGTCCTTATATGACAACTTAAAACCATTTGGTGAGGAGGATTATGGGGTAATCGATAGAGGGTATTGATGGTTGCATGTTGCACGGGTTGGCCAGAACCACATATATACAGTGTATATACGGTATTTTTGGCAGGGAAATCACCAAATATACAGTCATATACGGTGCATATATACGGCTCTGGCCAACCCTATTTATGCATCACTTTGCAAGGAATGCATACCGAGGTACAATTCATACAACAGGTCTTTAACTTGTGCAAAAGGTGGCGTGATCACACACATGCACACGCATACGCACACGCACACGCACACGCATACGCACACGCATACGCATACGCACACGCACACGCACACGCACACGCATACGCACACGCACACGCACACGCACACGCACAAGCATACGCACACGCACACTCACACGCACATGCACACTCACACACACACGCTGACCCCCTGCGCACATGCAGCTTGACGCTGCATCAATTTGCACAACACGCCTTGAATTTGAGTAAAATGTGGCATGATCACACACACGCACACTCACACACTCACACACACACACACACACACACACACACACACACACACACACACACACGAGAACACACACGGACCTTGAGCTCGTCGCAAGCTGCGCTCACGTTCCCACGGATCAGCACCTGAAAACAAAAGTATGGATCAGCACCTGAACACAAAAGTATGGATCAGCACCTGAACACAACCTGAACACAAAATTACCGATCAGCACCTGAACACAAAGGTACATTCATAAAGGCATAGCATGTGCGCACATGCTGGTCTTTGCATGTGATTAGTGCTCTTATGGATTTGTGTTTAGCGTGTGTGTGTACGTGTGTGTGTATGTGTTTGTGTGTGTGTGTGTGTGTGTGTGTGTGAGTGTGAGTGAGTGGGTGAATGTGCACAATTATGCATTTATCTGTGCTCATCTCCCACACATAAATATGCATCAGCAAGTTCTCCCTTTCCGAGCTTTGATCGGGATCTCATTTTCTCAGATGCTCTCTACCTACCACAAACACACAGCACACAAACTTTGAAACACTCAGAAACACACACACTAGCCCTTGCCAAAATAGCACACAGCATACACGCAAGCACACTCAAAACACGCCAAAAACCCCCCCTTGACATACACGCTTGTGCGCACGCACACACACACATACACACACACGCACGCACGGTCTCACCTTTCCCTTCAGAGCTTCTGGGCTCTTCCAGTCGCCCATCCTGTCCTCCTCTGTGGGTACAAACAGCTTGTCGCCCAGCACTTGCCTCAGGTCATTGGCCATGGCCTTTTGGTTTGGGACATCCGTGTGGTTTTCTAGGGTGATGACGACTGGGAAGTTACTGGCCTTGAAGGCACTGGCAGCAACGGCCTCAACGCACCTCTGCAGTGTGTGTGTGTGTGTGTGTGTGTGTGTGTGTGTGAGTGTGTGTGTGTGCATATGCGTGCGTGTGTTTGCGTGTGTGCGTGCGTGAGTGTGTAAGCGTGTGCGTCAGTGTGCGTTTGTGCATTTGTTGTTCTGAGAATATGCATTTTTAAGGGCAGCTGAGAAAAAGTGTGTGTAGCAAAATGCTTGCATGGCAAACAATGGGCAATGAACGCTGATGCATTTCTTGAAGCTGGCACGCACTGTAAGAGAACAAACTACATTTTCAGGGTATGCTCGCAGTGACGCTGATGGATTACCTTTTTTACGGGGGGTTCAATTTCAGTCAGCCTAGCATGTGTTTGGCGTGGGCGGTCTTGCTATGCACCTACCCTGAAGCCGATGGGCGCTGTGAGAGTGCCCCCGTGCTTGACCACAGGCCCGGAAAAAGGGGCCTGCTGATTATAGCAGTCCAGCTCGATGACACGGCACCCATCCAGCAAGCTCTGCGGCGGCAGATGGTTAGGTTGTTCAATAAGAGCTCTCCATGGAGTTCACTTATGTGCATATGTGTGCTTGTGTGTTGTGTGTGCGTGCGCCAGGAGGGCATCACCTCGGCGTGCATGTTTCAGGGTCGGCGAGAATCGTGTATCATTGTATATAGTGAATATGTATCAAGCTAGAACCATGGACACATACTGTGCATGTGACTGTTTAGGTTAAGACAGAAAGTCATGTGAAATCATTGGATACGACCACCAAAAGTTCAAACATTAACCATGTCATTTTTGTATTAATTCTGGACAATCATTTGCATGTAGGTATTACAGATTATAAACAAAAAGGCACAAGCAGGGCTTCTAACACGAGTTCAGGCCCAGGATTTGGTAGAAAGGGTTGTAGGTTGTCAAGGTGCAGTCTTATTTTCAAAGGAACAGCATGTCAACAACAAGCAATGCAAACAGCAGCCTTTGGGATACTGGTTCACGCGCAGACATTATGTGCTTGGACTGCGCTTTGACTGCCTGGTGCTTATGGAGCACATTGGCCATTGCTGTCTTGTGTACAGAGGTTCGTAGACTTACAAAAGTAAGAGTCTACGCTGGAAGTCACCAGCGTGCATTAAGGAAAGGCTCTCAACTAGTGCTCACACTAGCCAGAGCCCCATCAGAAACGAGAAAAAAGAGAAACAACAGAGACTAATGAGGATCTGGCGGGTTGTCAGCCATGCATTCCGGCCTGCGCCTAGCCCTCCTGAAGCCAGCCGCTCTACCAGTAACCCCCCCATCAGATCCCCCATTATCACTGTTGTTGTTAAGGTGTATTTTGTGTCTTACAGCCTAAAGATGACAGGCTAAAGTCTGTGGCAAAACTTACCGATGTTATGATTTTGGTCGTACTCCTGCTCCACAGCTGGTTGCCACTTAGGTAACTGGAGCAAGAAGACAATAAGAGTGCGTGAAAGAGAGAGGGCGTGAGCGTGAGAGCAAGCGAGTGTGTGTGAGTGTGAGAGAGAGAGAGAGAGAGAGAGAGAGAGAGAGAGAGAGAGAGAGAGAGAGAAAGAGAGAGAGAGAGAGAGAGAGAGAGAGAGAAGAGAGAGAGAGAGAGAGAGAGAGAGAGAGAGGAGGGGGGGGTGGGGGGGAAGGGAGAAACTGCAGATTTGTTGCGAGGTGCTGCCTAGCATCCAGAGGGGTAATGCAAAGCGGTGCCATTTACAGGCGCGTAATTTGACTTTGTTTTATATGCTGGTATTTAAAGATGTTTCAGGCGCGCTTCATAGCTCTTAATGGAGGATTGGGTTCATCTCTGGAGTGAAGATGCGCTGCCATACGTAGAACATTACAAGAGTAAGCTCTTTTTACATGTATCAGTAGTATTGGGTTAACAGTTAAGGCGGGATAAAGTGCTGGGAATAGATCAGGTCACGCGTAAATGGTTCTTCATTGAATGTCAGAATTTCAAGGAAATAATTACTGAAAAAGGCCCAGTAGCGAGTTTGAAGTAGTGGAAAGATCCAGAAATGGGGGGTAACGTGCTAGTGTAAACATCCAAAGGCACATTTGGAACTCACACTGCAGACCACATCCCTGCTTTCCACCATTTCTTTAAGCTTTGTAGCTACCGGACATAAAGTATATCACTGCCCCTAATTATTGATTTTTGGAGGGGGCGGTGACATATTTACTTGTGAAACAGTTTTAAAATATGTATTTAATTACAGGGGAGGGGTTCAGGTTTTTAGGGGGGCAATAGCAAAAATTATTTGTTCGAAGTGACGAGCGGAGAGGATGGCCCCCCCTGCTCCGTCTACCCTTTGCCCCCCAGACCCCGCCCGCCTGCAGCAGGCAAGAGCGGACCGAGCTGAGCAAGAGGCAAAGGAGCGCAAAAACAAGGACTCGCAGCCATGCAGAACTCACAAACCTTGGTTTGCCTCCACGGGATTGTACTGTTGGCACTGCATTCTGTGGTTCTGCAACAAATGAAGTTGACAAAACGCAAGCATGCTCATGCAGCAGCAATGCAGCAGACATGCACAGGCGCACACGTGCGCACGCACACACACACACACACACACACACACACACACACACATAGGCGCACACACACGCACAGGCGCACACACGCACAGACACACATGCACAGGCACACACACGCACGGTGCACACACGCACACGCAGTAGCAGCAGCAGCAGCAGCAGCAGCAGTGACAGCAACAAAAACAAGAGTGGCAGTGGCTTCCATTTCCTCCTTGAGATTGTGGAAGGTTAAGGTGGCCACACACAAACCCCTAGGGCTCCAAAAGCCCCTTGAGAGGGGTGGTTGCTGAATGGTACTGTATAATGAATAATTCCAGGGGTGGTTTTTAACCTAAAATGAAAATTTTTACGGGGGGGGTGGTGAGTACATGTACGTACGGTACTTGGTGCTTTTTGGGTAAATTTCTGGGCATACCTCCAGATCTCTTGCCAAAGGAAATCAATTTTTTTACAGTGAGATGGGCCACAGTAATTACTACGCTCTAGCCTCAGGGCATCCGTACCCACCTGTCTATGTGGATATCCATGTGGTGATCCTTGTTTATGGAAAGCTCCCAAAAGCCATGGCACCCTTCTACTGCCAGATCTACATCGTCTGCTTCCACTTTTGCCAACAGATACGTAGCAGCATGTTGTCGACGCTTGCTCGATGTCCAAGGCTGGTCGTCCATGACCTGCATCAGACAGAAGATTGCTCACGTAATCATGAATGATTTTGCAAGTGTAAAAGCATATGCAACAATTGTATGTATGCGTCATACGTCATACGGTTTCTTACGTGCGTGTATGCACTGGGTTTTTGTATGTGTGCTGTTTGCCCTATATGAGCGTGTGTGTATGTGCAAATGGGTACGTGCGCGTGTGCGTGTGTGTGCGTATCTGTGTTATGTGTGTGTTTTGTGTTTTCGGGTGTGTTTGCAACCCAGTGCTGTGAGAACTTTTTTTTGCTCGCGCTGCTAGTCCACCTGGACAAATTTAAATCTTAGAAATTTATTGCAGGCATCAAATTGTTGCACTTTGATGCGTGTGAGCAGGTTGGTGTTCCAAGAACTCCAAGCATCACAGACTTGCAGGCAGCCTTGTTGGGCTGTCCCAATCAGTTGCTCCCTTCTCCCTAGGTCGTGTTTGTGGGTATCAGGGACACACACACAGGGCGTCGGTAGTGGCCCATTCGCACTGCGTGCGTGCTTTGCTTGCTTGGTTGAATTGCAGCTTGCGTCCCGTTGTGGGGTTTAATAGATGCGATGGGCGTGTAGCACTGGTCCCACCCTCCACGTTTTCCACACCCTAGAGTGTGTGTGTGGGGGGGGGGGGGGATTGAAGCTTGTTTCACCTTTTTTGCTCCATTTCATCTCTGCTCGCACGCCAGCAGGGCAGTCTTATTTTGCTCTTCAAGATTCAGGTTTAGACACTTACCATCCTCCACTCCTCATCAGTGCATATCTGCGCCTGCTTCACATTAAAGTTCAGGTCTGGTCGATCCTCACGGACTGGAAGCCGGCTGTCATGGTGTGGCTCCTGAGTTGCAAACATTTCACGAAGCATTTATCAAGGTTGCATCCTGTCAAAACTAACTTGTTAGGGCAAGGAAGGCTCCTGATGTGCTTTTTGCTCACCTCTGTGAAAAGGTGCAACTCAGTGCCCGCAAACTGGCCAGTTGATTCAATGTATCTCTTGCCGTCTTCTTCTGTGACTTTTGTTGCTGGACTTCCTGTAAGAAAATAAAAGTATGAAATTTTACACTTCATGCCAATACTTCTGAACGTACGTACGTCTTGCTGCATCGGACAAATTTACGTACACGCATGTGCAGACTGATGTAACATAGCAAAGTGCAAACACACGCACGAACACACGTGCACTGACTTTCAAGCACATACACACAATTACAGACGCGGCTACTGCAAATACACACTGGCTACTCACCCATCTCCTCCCACTTTGTAGGGTCCTTGCCAAAGAATTTGCCTGCCGCCATGAGGAAGTGCTCAAGGCTGTCATCGCTGGAGGGAATCACAGGGGCTCCAATGAGAGCAATCTTCCGGACTGCCGCTTGCAGCATGTTTTTGAGGCGGTTCTTAACAATCGGGAGTTGCAAGACCTGTGTGTGTTTGTATATGTGTTTGTATATGTGTTTGTATATGTGTGTATCTGTTTGTATGTTTGTTGTGTGTATTCATATGTGTGTGTTTGTAAGTTGGCATGTGTGTGTATGTGTGTGTATGTGTGTGTGTGTGTGTGTGTGTGTGTGTGTGTGTGTGTGTGTGTGTGAGTTAGCATGTGTGTGTGTGTGTGTGTGTGTGTGTTTGCGTGTGTTGTGTTGTGTGGACATTTGTGTGTGTAGTGTGTGTCTCTGTGTGGAACATGCGACTGCACAGAACTCAGTACATACATGAGTCCTAGCACAGCTGATGCACTTGCAAAGACAGAGTTCAACAATCCCCTCTTAGAGGTGGCCAACTTCGAAGCATACCTCATCTGTGTCTTCCAACCGGACGTCACAAATAAACGTGTCGCTCATGTTCTAGCAGGCTTTCTCAGATGGCACATTACTGCTCAGCGGCTCTCGCGTAGATGCATCCATGGCAGGCCAAATATAGTTTCAATTTATCGTTCTAACCAGGTACATTTCCAGGAAATTATTCTAGCGTTATGGATAGGCCCCAGCAGTCGAAAACATGTTGCGCCCACTTCAGTCCATGCGCCAGCGCCTCTTATTATTAAAAACCTATTCCAAGAAGTGGAATGGGGGAAGTCTGCATTGATGATAGGGAGAGCTGTACGATCCCTGGTAAAACAATTGTTTTGGCAGGCAGGTCTGCATCATTCGCAGTCTGGAGCCTAAATGTTTTTAAATCAATGGATTCTGAACTAAAAGTTTGGTCTGTATTGATTCAGGTACTGCGGACTGAACGGACGGCGCACTACTTGCTATGAATGATGATGCGTCCGGGGCTGCATGCTCTCACAAAATGAAGCGAACTTCAATCACAATTTCTGTAGCGCTGACATTAAAAATTGCAAAGAAGGGCCTGCGCGCCTCTCCACCTTTGTTCTTTGTTTTGAAATCAATAGTGGCCCTGCCAGGCGGTTACCCAGAGTTTACCGTTAATTTACACGTGCCGATGATGCCTGGTGATGCACGCTCTCCTATAAAATGTAAAAGGAGCTCAGTCACCTGTACCATTCATGTCCCCTGTTTGCCACTCTCACCTACTCACACTCGATACTTACTTGCACGAAGACTCGATACTAGCCTTGCACAAATGAGATTGTATATTCCCCTCTCAAACTTTCAAGGTACGATACCCAGGTATTCGAACGTGCTTCGTGGCAGGTGGGCCTTTCGTTTGCATATGAGTGTTTTCTTCCGGTTTTAATGCTCTTACCCCAGCCTTTTCCACCGTAAACAAGTTCAGAGCACGTTGCTCAATTTCCTTTCCTGCACATTTACACAACAAACGATCGGTGGTGGTAGGTGGAAGCGTTGTGTTTCACGTTCAATTCTGCTTGCCAAACCTCGAAACCATGCTTGCACCCCTCCTCGTCATTGCTCGTCTTGTTTTCTTTCCATTTTTTTTTGCTGTGATCTGTTGATCAAGTTCTTAGTCTCTGTTATTTCTCTTTTTTCAATTCCCGGTGGGGCCAGTTGAGAGACTTCCCTAAACGCACACTGGTGTTTTCCAGCGTATAATTTTACTTTTACTTTAGCTTGCCAAAGAGATTCTTGAGGCAAGATGGAATCAATTGCATTTCTAACGACCCCTACCCCTCTGCACTGAGCACTAAAAAGACTCCTGGCCTCGATAAAGTAAGGAAATTACCCAACGACCACCTTCGTCAAATCCCCCACAAGGCCCCCA
>Ga0307948_1004238_pt1 | contig 10596 bp, 12 predicted proteins | sample OrgLakmetagen280_FD_201824 | JGI IMG/M metagenome (GOLD analysis project Ga0307948, IMG submission 201824) | Saline water microbial communities from Organic Lake, Antarctica - #280 | ecosystem: Environmental > Aquatic > Non-marine Saline and Alkaline > Saline | place: Antarctica: Organic Lake...
CCCATCGCTGCAAAAACACAAAAACAACAAACTAATGTAGGGGGGTGGGTTCTTCGGAGTGGCAGGGGGCAATTGAGGGAGACTGGGAGCACCTCAGCAGCACCGCCAGCCACTAGTACAGCCACCAGCCCCAGACAGCACCGACCTAAAGACCTCAACAAAACTCGTCGCGACATCCACCTCGTCGAGATCAAGTACTGTGAGGACACCAGACCTCAGAACCATCTGAACGCCGCAAAGGAACATCACACAGACCTTTGCAACATTTTCCAAGGAGCCTCCGTTACTCTCCACATCATCCTTTTGGGTGTGGGCGGCACCATCTATAACACCCACACTCTGAAGCCTTTCAAAGAACTGGGTCTCAATCCTCAAAGAGCTAAGAAAATTGCCTCCAAGCTCCATGTGCACTCTGTGAACTTTGCTGCCAAACTTGTCCATACTAGAATTGCCCTTTCCAGTACTGTTATCAACTCTCATCAGGAGCCGGTTTCAGGCCAAGCCTGCAACCCTCCTGATCCCCATTAATTTTTCCTTTCCTTTTCGCAATGGAGGAGCTTTACGGTACTCGGTACCAAAGTGGCTCCTTTTCCTTAATTTATGTGGGGAGTGGTGTTCACTGCCTGCATAGTTTTTTCTTTTTTCCTTTTCTTTTCTAAAGGCATCAATAGAACAGCTCACAAATGGGACACCAGGATCTCAGTCGTCTAGTTACATAAAAAATCAGCTCAAGTACAGCACGCAAACAAGACAACTCATTAACGTGCATAATGAGTGCGTATGTGTATGCCTGTATGTAACCCTAAGTGAGTGTGTGTGTATGTGTGTTTCTGTGTGTTTGTGTGCGTGTGGTGTGTGTGTAAGTGTATGTGTGTGCGAGCGTGTTTGTGCCTGTGTGTTTGTGCGTATGTGTGCGCGCGTGAATGTGTGTGTTTATGCGTATGCATGTGCATGCCTGTTTCCAATTGCGCGCACGCGCGTTTGTATGCGTGTGCGTGCGTGCACAGGGCAGGCACGCGCCCTGTTTGTGTGCCTTACTGCCCCGCAGATGCTGCAGTGGTGTGCAGGACGCTGTGCTGGAGCAACCTTTCCTGGTCAGGAAGCAGGCACGACTAGTCTGAACTCCTGCTTTAACATCTACAGTGCGCGGCATGCACTGAATTGTGCGCTCCATGCCCCGCAAACAGTCCATTGAGGTAAGTATCACTTGATTATGCTTGCTTGGTCAACGTGGTCAAGCCGGAACACAACCGAGAGCTTCTGACGCAGCATCCGCAGCCAGTTAAGTGTGCTGATGCATACCGCACCATCAGGAAGTGATCCGGGGCCTGACCGTGGAATTCTGGGCAGCTTCTAGGGGCTTTCAAACATAAAGTTTTGCTCTAAAACTTTACACACGGCACCCCAGGGTCCCAGAATTTATCTGACACAGTAGAGGTTCTAGTAAGGAGCCTATGTCGAGTTTCAGTCCGTGGGGTGGCCTGGGTGAGCCAGGTGAGGCCTGTGTGAAGTGTGGTGATGAGAAGGACTCAACGCTAGGGGCTCACGCCCACGCGAGGGGGCTTTGCCAAAAAACTAGTTGCTCTAAATAGACAAACAGCCCTGATTAATGAAGAATTTAATCCTGCAGAGGCAAAAAATGTAGCCAAACAACTACTGCTCATCAGCCACACTAACAAGGAAACCTACACAAGTATAGAGTGAAGAATCATTAACACCAATACTGCCCAGATAACTGCATTGGACTCAAGCAACAACACGCTAGATGTATTGCCTACCACCTGGACATGTAAAAAGATTTCTGAACTCCACCACCAAGCGCTACACCCAACAGAAACCAGTCCCACACGCGCACGTGCGGTACACCCTTTAGACAGGCCAAGAGAAAGACAGCAACCATGGAATGCCGAAACATCAACAACCAGGCTAGCCATGCACTACCCCTCACCAGCACTAATAGCCATCAAAACACTTTCACGCGTAACCGCACAAGAAACACAACCGCCCTGCAGACTGAAAGACCTTTAGAGACGCTTCTTATACGCAGAACAAGCGTCTGATGAAGAGGAAGGAACGGGACATAACTTTTGTCTCCACAGACGTGCTCTGGCAAAACAAGAATTGTCTTGTATTTAATCTAGAGAGTATGCAAAGTAACTAGCAAACAAGTTGGGGGGTAACCAAAGAAGTATACCAGATGTTTGAGTTTGACAATGGCATTAACAAAATAACTGACAGGCAAAAGATCCGCGCCAAGAGAAGGCAAAGGCTCAAGGTGATTGGCAAATATCAACATTCCAGGAGCAGTAATTGGTCCACTGGAAGCCAAGTGCCATTGAGAAATGGGCCCTTCAACACCATATAAAAGCGGCCTTTTGAGTGCAAGATTCCAATTGCAAGCAAGGATCTTTGAGATCCTTGCTGCGAAATTTGTGGACACCACATAGCAAGGAAAGAAGGGATGAAGTAGAATCCAACCACGAGCAAGGTTTTTTCAATGCAATGCACATGCATTTGCAACTACCATTGGGATTGCCTTATGCGATTTGGTTGTTACCACCTCTGGCATATTCCTTGCACCCACAAAAACATGGATAACCTGTCAAGGATTGGAGGACACCAACAGGTATACTCCCCAATGGAAATCTACGCTAGGCAAACATATCAGGGACAAAGTTAATTTCGACATGCATCCTACTGACCCGCAAAATGATATCAAGGGCACAGGAAACTTTGAATTTGGAACAGACAGGTTCGATTTTATCATACCACCTCCAGAACAAGAGACAACACATGATGGTGAGCAGTACGACACACCTAATCAACCGCCACAAGCAGAGGACTGGATGTATTTGATTCGATTTTATCAAATATTCCAGACCCTCCCAGAGGTGTGTGTGAGTACGGCACAGATGGCAAATGCTCTGGCAACATCACCCCTCAGCGCCTCAGCATTTTACAGGATGCATATAATCTCTGCTTGCCATCGAGGCATACACGCCCTGCTGAATCCCCCTGTCCGAGACCTTGCAACAGAAATCCAAGAACTCTAACCCTAACTCTATCTTCTCCCACACTTCATGACAGGCAACAATACCAAGGTTGAATGTCCGCATTATCGGGATCTGCCCACCCACTACATGACAGCCTTTCACAACCATGCCCTGGTCACAAAAGAAAGAATGGACTCACCTCTAGAATCTACCCGGGAGTTTCAAGGGTTCTGAAAAGCCCACCCAAGAGACAGGGTATTCGGTTTCCGATCAGATGCGCTCTCCACACAGTTTACTGATTTCTCCATCTACCACCCGATGTATGACGATAAGCACATGCTGAAAGAAGTGCAACATGCAACTATGTCTGCTTGAATAATCAAGAGGCAACCGCTACCTTCCTGCTGCTCCCAAACTGGATGGGAAATAGCACCATCTTAGTTAAAAAAACGGACCGATCACCAACGGCAATCTGGAATTTTTAAAACCATGCCTATCCTTAAATCGTCAACTAAAAGGATACTGCCAAATATGGCAAAAATGTAGGCTCCCCAAAGACCCAAGAAACACAGTTATCAATGCAAATAATGGCGACACAAGCAATACATTACACAGCCAGGTCCCCTCACATCATGTACAACGAAAGCGCTTGCTAGAACTCAAGGCCCCTGACTGGAAAGAATGGGCCTTCGCAGACGGGAGTTGTATAACAAGAAACAAAGGAATTGCATCTCAGTCAATTGGAGCTGGAGTCGACCACTCATTCCAACAAAACCACCACGGTAAATCCTGGAGGGACAAGCCATTGCTGCTAATTTGATAAACTAATACACCCATATCGCGACAGACAGGGTTGGCGCACTACGGCAAATAAGATAGCATCCCTACCCCCAACGTACGCAGCGGCATAAACATGCCAAACTACTAGAAACCATCGTACACCACATCCAGCAATCTAAAGCCACCATCCATCTCTACAAGGTAAAAGCTCATGCTGGCATCCTAAGGAATGAGCGCGCTGATGCCATAGCAAAGTGCTCTGCGGAAAATCAAAGTGATGGCCATGACATCCACATTAACACTGATGCCCGTCCCCATTCATCCATCTTCTGGCCAGCAAAGGTGGAAAACCCTCCCCCATCTTATCTACTAGATACTCTTTTTAATCGTTTGCGCGGTGGGGGGTTGCCTGGTGTGGGCGCCTATGTAGCACCCCCCCTAAATCATGCTGGCTGTGTCATCAATACCAGAGGAGTCTTTTCTTTTCTTAGCACCTGCCAACCAGGGCCTCTAACAGAAAGGCTCTCTATTTTCTCAGATCCCAATGCTGTAAAAGTACACATGCACGTTCAACACAAACTAGGTCCTAATTCAGAAAAGGTATCAAACCATCAGTCCACAAAGTGCTACACAAAATACCAAGAACTCATTAAGGAATACATTGTCAAAAAAGACATAAGCGACTCATTATGAAGAATGCAAGTGTCACCTCTGGTGTAAATAAAAATGCCATGCTCTGCCGCACAGATTTTATATACAATATACAACCAAAAGCGTGCAGCTCAGTGCAACCATATAGAAGGCCCACCATTCTGCCCCATCTGCCAGAATCTAGATAGCCCCTACCACATGCTGTCAGGCTGCAGCCATCCTGACATGATCTAAATGACAATAAAAAGGCATAATGTCGCTGGACTCTGATCTGGTGCTCAGAGCGCTTGCACATGCAGGCGTAAGCAGTTGTGCTATAATGGTACAACAAGGCATCGTACACCTTTCCGAGGAGACGCAAGTCGGAGGTGATACCAACCTGGCTCTACCCTTCCATTCTCAACTGCAGGAATTAAGCAAACCAGATGTCATCATAGGTGCTCCAACCACGCAACTACCACGTCCCATATAAGCCTTACTTGGACGTACCAAACTAGAATTGCCACTTATGCAAGGAGAATTGCCGTTCTTAGCCTAACAGATGATCCTGCTGATAGATCCATACCTCCGCCAGGCTATGAAACCAAAGGACATTCAACCAAAAAAACGCGATACACACTTGATCGAAATCAAGTACTATGTAAACACTTCCCCTACCCAACACGCAGAAAAGGCTCAGGAACAACATAACCTTGTAGTGCCTTGCTTACTTGGACACCGTAAAACCCTCCACACCATCCTACAGCCAGCTCTCGGAGCAATAGGCACCATTTCCAGGAGCCATTATACAACTAAGAACCCACTGTATAACCTTGGAGTAATAGCTCTGCAATTAAATCAGACAATTTAACATCAAACGCAACCCTGAAAATTATTTGAGTGTGAGCAATACTACTCCAAGGTTGTTTTGTGTCCTAATTTATGCTGGTTGTCTCCGCTGGTGGTGCTCACATACACTATCTGCATTTTCCCCTCTTGTTTGTTTATAGGATTGTAGTCTGATGCTCGCTCGCACATAGATAAAGACTATTTTTAAAGAGTCCCAGAGCCAGCCAGATAGTCCGATCTAGTCGTAGGTCTAATATTTCCCTGTTTTTGACACATCAGCCTCTGCAACCATTACCCTACTCTATAGCAGGGGGATTTTTGTATAAATTATTTAGTAGAAAAAATGGAAATGAAATGTTGGCTTGTCGACGCGGCTTGTCGAGCATTTCGGGTTAGAAGCGGATTCCGAGCTCTCGACAATCATATGAAATATTAGATTGTCTAAGAAATATCGAGAAACCCTTCAGACACTTTCGGCCTCAGAAAAACTCTCATGGTGAACACACACACACACACACACACACACACACACACACACACACATACACACACACACACACACAGACACACACACCACACACACAAACACACAGAAACACACACATATACACTCATACAGACATACACACATACACAATATACACACACATACACACACAATCTGCCCAGGGATGTTGTGCCAGTCGGGTAATGCCGGAGAATATAAGTCCAGTGTCAGCAGTGACTGCCCCTAAAAAGCTTTACCCCATTTACTTGTCCTACTGGGCCCCTGAGGCTCGCTTCCAAGCACTGGCGTTGAAATCTGCCCTTGAAAGCCATGGGTTCTGTACCTTTTGCTCTGAAACAGACATTCCTCAAGGCAAAGACCGAGTGAGTAGTGATCGGGGTAGCAATTGCTTTGTATACAAACGTACGTAGTTCATGGTAGGTACGACAGCACCCACTGCTCCATTGCTTTGTGCTCTCAGATCAGGGCCACCTCTTCAGCACTGAGCGCATCTAAGCTCTGTATTGTGCTTGCAACAAAGGCCTACGGTGTCCAAGGGAGGGATGCCTTTGCCACTGGTGAAGGTGAGATTTGGGAGCATGTACAAAAAAGCGTGAGCCTCTACCTCATCTGACGTGAGCAAAATCTAACTTTGTCCTAGATATTACTTTGTCCTGGACGTCAAACATTTCAGGCCTCGGTTGAAGTGCAGATGAAACGGTTGAAATGCAGTAGAAAATTTGCCGATCAACCGCAGGGGGCTGCCATTGAATGTTTTCAACCGTGCGCTTACCACTTTAAACGCACTTCAACCGCACCCCCTTTTTAATAATTTCCGGTATTGAAACCAGCAGAGCTTGAGTGTTATTTGGAGCATGCAAGTGCACCAAGTTCGAATGAGCACAGACGTGATCGCACGATGCATTTCCCCCCTTCCTGGAGTTTCCATTGTAATCTATTGGCCTGTCACCTGCTCTCTACAGAGCTAGCCTTCGCACGGCGGACAAACAAGGAGCTTTATGTCGTGCCTATGGCAGACACTTGGGAGGTGCGTGAATGCGTAAATATGCGCTTGTCAAGCTTCATGCGACGGACCTCAGTCACTGCTGTCAAGGCTTCATACCTCGATTATTGTGCACACTTACAGGACGATCTGACAAACGTGCTCCTTGGGGCTTTGCAAATGGTGAGAGGCACCCTTTTCTTACTGTCTGGCATGTGCCCTTCAACCCCTCACAAGATCAACTGCAAATCGACTCTTTTTTAACTGTGGTTGCGTGGTTGCTGACAATTTCACCTCCCACCTTTTATTCAGGGTAAACGTTGGTCAGGGCCCCCCCACAAAGTCCCTCCACCTCTCCTTGCTGACTTGCTCAAGCACTGCAAGGCTCTTTTTCCGGTGGGTGGACATGTAGTTCGGGACAACACTGCAAAGCCGCGTTTCAAACCAGTTGCATTTATACTAGTCCTTAAACACTTTCAGCAGGATGCTGCGATGGCCAATGACTTGGAGCAAGTAGAGGAAGGGAGAAAGGGTGCTGCTGCAGCAGATCGTTTGCTGGGCGGACCAGAGCAAGACCCACGCGATATTCAGCCCCCTGAGGAGGTGGGTCAGAGCCCTACACACTCAATTCAGAGCCCCAGTAAGCAGCAGCAAGGGCTGGCCAAGTTCCAGGCTAAACAGGAGCGTGAAGCGGCCACAACGGGGGTGGCAAAGGCAGGAGAGCATGATGTGCAAGTGAAGCCAGGGCACCTGGCTGCGCAGGAAGGGCACACAGCATTCAAGGGAGTGACTGGACGGCTTGTGGAGCAGCAACAGTCGCAGGCACAGCCTGACCAGTTTGGTAAGCCAATGGAGCGGCAGCAGGTGTATGCGCAGCTTGACCGGCTTGCAGAGCAGCTTGATACTGTGAACAGGGCGGCCTTCGCCAAGCAGGTAAAACAGGAGCTTGAAGTCTGGGCAGCAGAGCAGCAGGGAGCGGCAGCTGAGAAACGGGATGAACACCAGCAGCAGCAACCAGTTGAGACACCTGAACACCAGCAGCAGCAACCAGTTGAGGTACCTACTCCCTCCCCCATCAGTGATTTGCCTTTTGGGGAATGGGCACTAGTGCGACTTAAAAGGCCTGTGCCCTGGTACGTGCTTGCTACCGCCAAAGGCTCATAAAAGTCCCAATTAATCAAACTTAAAAGCCACTATTTGCAAAACACACCCGAGTCACTATTTGGGTGTTTGTCGTGCTAGCCTTGAAGCTATGATCATAACTAATAGGAATGATTATTACATAGAATCCGGCTACCAACTGAGGCTCTTGTTTTTTCACCTTGCAATGGTGTTCATTAGACAGTTTGTTAGAAAGACTGTTCATTAGTTCATTAGACTAGACAATTCATAAGATAGACATACCCTATAGGAGCAACACAAATGCTAACTGCTCAGTGTCTGTTTGTGTCTGCAGCGACGCTTGCAAAGGTAGTGCGATGCAAGAAACGGTGGATGGTGGTGCAGAGAAACTTCAGGTGAGCATGCTCTTGCTCTCAGATACAGGGTAACAATTTTGCACTCTTACAAAAGTATATAATCACCACGTAATGGTACATGCAGAGCTGTCATGGGTGAGCAAGGATTTACTTGATTGTCTTCAGTTTCTGTGATTGAAGAGTTGTACAGGACCTGATGTCCTAAGGCTCCTTCTCCTTATCCAATGTATGGAGTTCAACAGCCTACCTACTTTCTCTTTCACACAAACACACACACACACACACACACACACACACACACACACACACACACACACACACAAAAACAAACACACACGCACACGCACACACAAACACACACACACACAAACACACACACACTGCCTGGGTGTGCAGGCCAAACGCCCCATCTCTTATTCTGTCTCGTGCAAACGCCCCATCTCCTATTCTGTCTTGTGTATGCAGGTTGTATTCTGTCTTGTGTATGCAGGCCAAACGCCCCATCTCTTTTTCTGTCTCGTGCAAACGCCCCATCTCTTATTCTGTCTTGTGTATGCAGGTTGTATTCTGTCTTGTGTATGCAGGCCAAACGCCCCATCTCTCATTCTGTCTCGTGCAAACGCCCCATATTTTATTCTGTCTTGTGTAAACGTTGTGACCATTAGCCAGGTACTATAGCTATAGCCAAATATTTTTGCGCTCATTGCGCTCACAATCTATTTTGTCTGAACACATTTAATCTCTTTGTTATGCCTTATGCTGCACATGCATGTAGTGTGATCAGGTGCTGCAGCCAAAGTCGCTTGCGGTGGTCATTGCACATGAAACGGAGAGAGTGAGGGGGGTGGGGGAGGAGTGGACCAGAAGACGTGGGTGTTCTGCCCTGACCCCCTGTGTTTGGATTCTGTGCCCGAGGGGAGCAAATTGCCTGCTCGGTAAGCCTTAAGACTTAAGTACAAAGGTCATCCAGAACACATTGTTGCATAACACACGTTCACGAATGTGCAATACAAGTTGGGCCCTACTGCAGGCGTAACTGTTTAAAATTTAAAGTCTGTTAATGCCCAGTGTGTATTTTAGGCAAGGCTCGCAGCTAGTGCTCACGCTAGTCTCACAACTGTGTCAACTGTAAACAACTATAACGTTGTGCTACCCTGTCACCTCTGAGCCCCCCTCTCTCTGCAGGCCTGCAAAGCTTCCGCTCAGAGGTGACACCAAGATATCGCGCAAAGAATATAACGATCTCAAAGATCTTGGACTGGCTGTGGGTGGACGGGCAGGCTCTTCTAGAAATGAAACATATGGGGTTGTCCACCAACAGGTAACTATTGTGGGTGCAGCCTCGCCTACTCAAATCGGTTACTTGCAGGGATATATTGCCCATATGTTCTGTGTCTCACAAGCACCTATTTGTAGCGGAAAGGTGTAGATCCGGGTTACCCACTCAAAATAAACTAGTTATTTGCGTCCAGACAAAATGTGATTGAAAGGTCCTGGGCATCCCATAACAAAGTAACAGTCAATTCCTATGAGTTGTTTCTTGTAAATAATCTTGGTCAACATTTCTCTGTTAAGAGCTGATGATGAGTTGTGGGTATAGGGTCTTAGTTGGGGGGCGAATCTGGTCTAGAGTCCCAAAATTCTGCGTCTCTTTCAGAAACTACCCTGTAGCTTTCTGCTTGCGTGTTTCGGGAGTCTGGAGTCTGTGTTTGTTAATTTGTGTGTGTGAAAAAAGTCTGTTATGTGAGAGTTTGCGTGTTGTTATCACAGCATTGTCTCCCCTCATTTGTTAGATTCATCCACTCGTCAATCACTCGATTTGCAAACATTTGTGCAGGTTAAAAATTCTGCAGACCATGATGCTGAGCAGGCAGACGGAACAGGTGAGTGTGCTTGTGCTAACCAACCCTGCCTGCTTTTCCTTAGCCTGAGACTGCTTTTCCTTAGCCTGAGACTGCCTGCCCACACAGTGATTGTCTCTGTTTGCTGCTTCCACTCCAATTTCAGGAGGAGAAGCAATCCCAGAGGGCAGCAACGCGTCACACTCCTCACAGGTTCTTCCACTGCTCTTCAACCTGCCTTAAAAGTGTTTTCTGTGCACATGCTTTGAACCATTCTGCTCCAATTGGACTAGTTGTAAGGCATTTAATATGATGTGGTATTTTTGAACATGGAATGCCACATTTCAGGGAAGCAGGACCGAGCTTTTACCTCGGTTACCTCGATTTGATGAGAGTACAATCCCTCAACTGAATGACGAGGATGACGATGACAAGGAAGCTGTATGTGATGACAGCCAGGTGTGCAATAGACGTAGATGTTCATTAGGTGAACTGAAGATGTGTTTTCTGCAAATGTTGGTTAAAACTGAGAAAG
>Ga0307948_1004244_pt1 | contig 10589 bp, 8 predicted proteins | sample OrgLakmetagen280_FD_201824 | JGI IMG/M metagenome (GOLD analysis project Ga0307948, IMG submission 201824) | Saline water microbial communities from Organic Lake, Antarctica - #280 | ecosystem: Environmental > Aquatic > Non-marine Saline and Alkaline > Saline | place: Antarctica: Organic Lake...
TATTTGGCATGAGAACTGTGCAGGCAGATAGCTGCTTGAATTCTGAGCAGATTGACACCCTTTTTATTAGTGTGGGGGGTCAGGAAGGGGTTGGGGGGGGGGGGGGGTCATTTTGGGCCGGAGGCCCGAAATTCTGACGTGTGTGCCAGGAAAATATCTTTTGGAGGCCTCCTGTTTGGCGCCATATATTTCCTTTCTATACCTTCTTTCGCTCTCACCTTTTCCAGCTCCTCAATCTTCCCCTGCATTGACACTTGCAGCTTGGCGTACTCAGTCTTGAGCTTGTCAAGCTCTTTATTTAGCTTGAGTGACTCGCCCCCTGCGTTGCTGCTGCCGCCCTCAGAGGCGCTAGACTTGCTGGGAGGGGCTGCAGTCTGTATCAGCAAAGGAGCAATTAAGGAAATGAGTCAGCAGGTACAACAAGAAATGAGTCAGCAAGGAGCAGTCAGCAGGTGTGTGTATGTGTCTGTGAGTGTGTGTGTTTGTGTGTGCGCGTGTGTATGTGCGGATAGGATCGATTCTTGTTACATTTAGAATGTTACATTTAGAAGTTTTAATTGAAGAGCAAGGTTACAGAGTGGCTTCGCTACGAATAAACTTAGTTAGACTGAATTAGGTGGCATGGATAGCAATAGGTCCTGGGGGCACGTTTAAACTGACCAGTGTGACCAATATTGAAGTGAAGATTGCCTTTGTACAGATGACAATGAGGAGAAAAGAAGGCCTTGACTTGTTGCTAAGCATAGATATCTGGACGCTTTATATTTGCAAATTTGCAACTAGTCCACAGCTGTCGAACCCAGTTTTGAATCACATACATATATACATTCTTATATCCCCACCTCAATAAAGCAGCCTCCACACCGTGATCTCACCTTGCCACTAGGGTTTGAGGAGGGCTTGTTGGGCTGTGCCACCTCCTCTGCAGGTTCCTGCTCAGTTTGCTGTTGGGATATTTCGGCTCTCTGAGACAGCTGCGCCTGTGTGTGAATTTGGAGTTTTGACATGCACGTGTTTGCCGTGATAAATCTGTGTGTTTGTGTTTGTGCAATGCGGGCATGTTTGTGTCTGTGCTGAGTAGCAAAGCCAGAGGAAGGAGATGCAAGATATTACCTGTTAAAACAATGTTAAGGCAATTGCCTGTAGGCACAAATTTCCACAATTTCACAGCAGCAGCAGCAGCAGCAGAAGAGTAAAAAGTGATGCGTCTCTTAACGCTTTCCAGTAAAAGTGTGTGCGTATGTATGATGGAAATTGATCGACATGGCAACTTAAAAAGGCTACCTCTGCGTCTTGAAACTTGGCTGCCAGCTCTGCATAGTCAGCTTTTGAGACTTCGAGGTCAGCCATTGCCTTGGAAGACTGCATTGAAATTTGTATGGTAACATTCGTTTGAAAAGAGAAGAAAACACACATCTCGATACCCATCATCACAAATTTGAAATGCAAACTTTCCTCTAATATGCTCTGCATAAGAAGCACAAGATCTGGAGAGTCCAGCTGTTGATTGTAATACAGTAGCAATTTGAAGTTGCGAACCTCAAGTCTAGCATTGACTAATGCAGAGCTAGGTGGCAAGAATTGCAAGCTTTGCAACAGTATGAAACTCATTCACTTGACCTACCTTCGTAATCACAGTAGTTTAAGAAAACGACAGATTGGCTTTACATGATCCAAACTTTATTCACGTTGCCTTCAAAGTACTCAACCAAGATTTGTACAGCACAAGGCAAGGATGGATGCTCTGAACGCTGTTCTCACACCTGTGATTCGTAAAACTCGGCCTTGGAGGCAACTACATCAAGCTGGGTCCTCAGCTCATTCATTTCAGTCTTGGCCTGTGCAACATTGGCCTCACCTGAAGTGGCAAACATTATTCACGAATGTGCTCACCTAATTTAGAAATATGCTCTTGCACAATACATTATTCACAAATGTGCTCAACGAATGTGCATTCATTATTCACGAATGTGCAATCATTATTCACGAATGTGCATTCATTATTCACAAATGTGCTCAACTAATGTGCATTCATTATTCACAAATGTGCTCTTGCACAATACATTATTCCAAATGTGCTCAACTAATTTAAAAACATGCTCTTGCACAATACATTATTCCAAATGTGCTCAACTAATTTAAAGACATGCTCGTGCACAATACAAAGCCTGCTTACTTGCTGTTTGATTAAGCAAGCACCGTAAAGGGTACACTAACATTATCAAGCGTGTACACCAAGCTCAGACTGTTCACTTTTGGAACAGTCAAACAAAATCTCAAGCATCCCAACTAAGCTGACATCCATAACGGCAGTTTTGGTCAGCTTCAAAGTAGTTCTTGGCAGCAGTGCAGATACATTTCTTGCTCTGATTCACATCATGTCTTTGGTTTACATAATGTCTGATTCTCATCATGCCTGATTTACATCTTGTCTCTGAGTCACATCATGTCTGGTTCACATCATACCAGGAACATTGTGCTGCGCTTTGGACGCGACGCATGCGTCACATTGTTTGGGATGCACACAGTATCCGCACTCAGCATTTGCACAGCACACCTCGACAGCAGCAGCACACAGCATCATCAACGCGCAAACCAAAGGTTCAGCATTCAGCATCATGTTGCAGCACTCAAGATCAGCATACCTCAACAATATTTGTGCATGGTATCAGCAATCATTCACTCAAGACCACCGGTAGTCAGAATCTGTGGGTTTACTGTGGTAAGCGGCAAGGAGTGCCGCGTTGAGCTGCACAAATAAAATTATTCACTTAGTCATGTGATACAAACCTCAGCACTTTCCAGCTGCTCAAACACACACTTACACACACGCACACATGCATACACGCAAGCCCACACACACACACACACACATTATCACACACACACTCTCTCTCACACACACACACATACATACACACGCACACAATATGGACCAAAGCCTGCAGCAGGGGCAATAGGAACTCACGCAATGCCTCCTGCCCAGCTGCTGGCTTGACAGCCTCCTGAGGCACAGGAGACTCCTGCTTCCCAGGGCCCGCCCGTTGAGCAGAGATGACCTGTTTCTGGGCCACCTCGTACTTGATACTCATCCCTGCCAGCCTGGGAGAGGAGGCAAGCAAGCATGAATTGGGACACAATAAGCAAAGTATTGGGTTACAATAATTCTAGTATTAGGATCGATAAGTAGAGTATTGGGAGACAGTAAGTGGAGTATTGGGATACAGTAATATGAATTGGGATGCATTGAGTAGAGTATTGGAGGAAGGTGTTAGCAAGCATCCCAGGGTCCGCACGTTGAGCAGAGATGACCTGTTTTTGGGCCACCTCAAACTTGATCAGAGATGACCAATTTTGGGGCACCTCATCCCTGCCGGACTGGTGGTTATTTTTATTGAAAAAAGGAATGCTTTTAAGAAGGACGTTGCAATGCAAGCGCTGCAAAATGAAACTAAAGGGGTGATGTGCCATGGCAGCCACACTTTAACAGTGTCACACCTCAACACCTGCTCCCGCGCGTTCCCGCGCAAGAACGAGGGCAAAACAAGACACATTGTGAAGTACGTGTGTAGGAAGGAAATACGTTGGGTGCCAGTTACAATGTAACAACGCACTCTCTAATGCCTAGAACCAGCAGCTATCCTAGCAACATATTGCAAATTGTAACACGCAGGTGGCAGCTTGAGCATCACCCTAAAAACCCACAAAAACAATGGCACCAATTTCCAGTGCTGCTTGACGCCATTCGCATCTCTGCCCTCAGCCCCGATTACATCAATGCCTCGTTGATCACTCAATCATGAGTTTGAGGAGGTGCTCTGGACAAACACAGTAGTAGCAAGCCTAGCTGCTGCTTCACGCCACTCATTGTAGTAGCAAGCCTAGCTACTGCTTCACGCCACTCACAGCTCCAAACTTAGCCCCGCCGCACTTGTGATCCTGGCACTTATTCAGAGTGGGAACTCAGAGGGTGCTTCAGCAAACATAATTTGAGGCACTACACTCACTGCTGCTTGGCGTCATTCAACTCTGACTTTAGCTTCTTCCCTTTCTCTCGCAAGTCTTTAAGCTCCGCCATATCAGACGCGGCCTCTTTCTCCCAAGCCACCCGCATCTGCACGCAGAGATGCAAACACGTCCACAGCTGATGTTTAAAGGAGTTTGGATATCTTCACCTCACCTAGTTTGTGACACATCCCCTTCTCCTGTTCACATCTGCACGCAGTGATTGAGGCAAAATGTCTACAATTCATGTTGAAAGAGTTGCGACTTTTTCTGCTTGCCCAGTTTTTCTGCTGAGGTCAGGCTCTGTTCTCATGCTACACGCATATGTGCACACAGGGACAAACGCGCCTAAACTTAGTTTGGAAAGGGTGGAGACGTGGAGACATGCTTTGCTTATTCCTTGCCCAAACCAGCCCCTTTCCCGTGCCACGAGCACGCGTACGCCACCTTCATGTGTACATACATGCCCAAAGCACACAATAAACCATCATCCTTCCCCTGTTCCTCACACACCAAATCTGTAAATAGGTTTCTTTCCCTAGGTGTAAGACAATCTCAGGCCATTGTAAGCGAGGGTACCAGTAGAGGAGACGACACATTAATAGGCTCAGACACATACAAAATATCTACTTAAACCGAGTCTAGTCCCACGAATACGCTGTTCGTGGGGCTTCCATGGTACGGCACTTAAACGGCTCCTTTTCCTTCACTAAGTAGACTGACGTAAGAAGCAAAGGAGTCGCCTTGCGTAGATTATCGTATTAATAAATACCTCCTTCTGGTTCACACGTACACACACATACACATACACACACAAACATACACACACACACATACACACATACACATACACACACACAATTACACAGATACACACACATCAAGCAGCAACAGCCCTTTCTATGGAATCCTTCCAAGCTGCAATGAGATGCTGGGCCCCTCCCCTCCCAAGAACTCGCGCACACCATGCTCCAGTTGGTAACGATAACTGTTGCTCTGGGATCTTCTGCTGTGCCCATACTAAAGTATCCTCTCTGTTACCCCCTCCATCCCAGTAAACAACTCACACCAAGCATGTGTGTATAAAATTAGCACTACGCTTACACAGGCCTGAGATTTTTACCCACGCTAATCAAGGCACACCAGTCACTGCACAGGTCATTTGGCACCGGCTGCAATGTCAGCACACACCGTGTTAAACCGCAGCTCCACCTCGTCCTGCACTGTGGCATTCCAGTACGCACGCAGCGATGCACCCACGCCAACACCTCCAGCTTTGGCCATCTTCTTCTCCTCCTCAAGCTGCTCAGCGTCAATGTGCTCATCGTCGCCTATGCCTAGACCCCTGTGCATGTTCATCACGCAGATAAGGATTATGTGCTATTGCACACGTGTGTGTGTGTGTGTGTGCGTGAGTGTGCTATTAATTATAATGATTCGCTGCAGTGAGTGACATAATGGGTTTAGGGGGGGTGTGTGCTAAAGCACCAAGTATTGAGGGGTTCTTCTTGCTCTATCTCAGAATTTGGGGGCGCAACTGCCTGAGTGAGATCGGACATTGACAGCTTGTACGCAAACATGTTAATCAAGCGCCAAGTATTTCACTTCCCTGCCTAAAACTGCCACAGATACCACAAAAAAATACAGTTAGCACCTATGAATGGCCTTTTCCAGGTTTCGAAGCTTGAGGATGCACACAATATTGATGTACCGTACCGTACGTGCGTGTACTCCCCTCCCTCCCCCCAAATATTTTACAAGAATTTGCTCACCGCCACCCCCCAAAAGCGTTAGCTAATGGCGATGATATTCTTTGCGCACGATAATGAGTTGTCTAAAGGTGCAGTTGCAGCCCGCATTGCACCTGATATTCAGTAGCCTGATCGGCACCAAGCGTTTCTCCCCAAAATATTTCTCAACGTTTACGAAGGTCAAAGTGACTGGTCTACCCTGCCATCTGAGACTGGATCCTTCCAACACGCACTTCCATTATTTCTGAGCACCCAAAAGAAAAAACTGGTTAATGACAACACATCCCCTTTTTTCATTTATCAATTGCAAGCCCACAACATGCTGTCCCCCCCTACGCCCCCTACCGGGTCCTGCCAATGCACCTCTTTCCCTCAAAGTAGTTAACCCAAGACCAAACGTACAGGGTGACTCACTGAGCACTAAACATTCCTTCCTATACATTCCTTTTGCTCTTACCAAAACCCAACACACCTTTTTCCTCTGAGTACTTGGCTGAACACCAACTGCAAGACTGGATGACCCACTTATCCCTTTACACTCCACACGCTTATTACCCCTTAACCCTACCCCCTCCCAAACCCGGCTGACGCACCTCTTTTTGAGGACGCCAGTGGTCCAGTTTGCCAGGGTTTTCATCACCTCTGTTCGCTGAAGGAGGCGCTTGTGCAGCTCAGGCACCGTCTCTGCATCTACAGCACGGTGCTGCATTAGGAACTCCTCCCGCTCAGCCCTGTGTGTGTGCGTGTGTTGCGTGCATGTGTATGTGTACACGTGTGTGTGCGTGTGTGTTTGTGCAGCTCAGGCACCATATCTGCATCTGCAGCACGGTGCTGCATTAAGAACTCCTCCCAATCGGCCCTGTGTGTGTGCGTGTGTTGCGTGCGTGTGTATGTGTGTACACATTTGTGTGCGTGCGTGTTTGTGCAGCTCAGGCACCGTATCTGCATCTACAGCACGGTGCTGCATTAGAAACCCCTCCCGCTCAGCCCTGTGTGTGTTGCGTGCGTGTGTGTATGTGTGTAACGTTTGTGTGCACATGTACGCGTGTGTGCAATTGTGGGTACAAGTGTGTGAGTGAGCGTGTGCAAACTTGCATGCATACATTTGTGCTTGCGTGCATATGTGTGTATATATACATGCAAATATTTGTGTAAATGTTTGTTTGTGTGTGTTTGTGTGCACATTTGTGTGTAAGAGGGGGTAACGAAAATAACGATTTGAAACCTTACAAAAATGCGAGCAAGATATTAATATGCTGATAACCTTCAAGGCAATTGCGTAATTTTTAAAGGAATTGCGTATTTTTGAAGGTATTCCATGTAATAAGAGTCCATTACAAAAAGGTAGGAAACAAGATTTATGGCAGGCCCAGTATAAGTTGAGTAACTGGCGAGCATCAAAAGTTCAAGTTAAAGTGCTTCACACTTTAAACTGCACAACATCAGGGATATCCGTTAACAAATCTAGCCGGAATTAGCTCCTTTAGGTAGCCGTGAGTAAAGGCACACTTACTTTAGCGCCTCTGGGCTGAGTACAGCCTGATTGGTGTTGTCGCCTTCAATCATCTGCAGGCTCGTGCACAACGAGTGGGTACTAAGATGGGGGTAGATTAGGGGAAGGGGGTAATTGTGGAGCAACAACAATCCTGACGTCCTTGCCAGTCAACCACCACAAACATATACTGCCAGTGTAAACGACACTTGTCTCCTCAGTCATTCAAGTACTTTAAGAGGCAGACTTGTTCATCATAATATGGTTGGCCAGAAGCATTTCACACTCCAAGTGCGTCACCTTCACAGATTAATATATTGCCCATTTCGTTTTGAATCAAAGACGCAGACAATACATTTTAGAACGAGGACGTATGCAACAAGCATTTTAGGTCACAGGCGCCGTCACCGTGCCCTAGTTCAACAGCACAGCCAATACATCATATTCCAAGTATACAGTATCAGCACTTTACCTAGTTCAAGCGCGTAGGCAGTATATTTTAGGTCAAGGGCGCAGTGTGTTTTATCTTCACACAGAAATCTTCAGACAGAAAAGACAAATCTTCAGACAGAAAAGACATTGCAGAAGGTGTGAGTAAATTTCTGGGATGCATGGAATGCGACCCTGAAAGGAGTGGTGCAAACAGTGCGTCCTGGATGAGGCATTGGCAACCCAGAAGAAGTGAGGGAGTTTTTGGGATGGCAGTACACTAGAGAGACGAAGGCGTTTCTGTTAGTCCATGACAGAACACCCAGCAGGATTTCCATTCCAGACAATTTAAATGAAACCTCACGATTAAAGTACTAACACTTTAAATTCCCTTGCTGCCAGCCCCCAAACACCAAAAAAAGGACAGAAGCGTGGCACAAACATGTACTACGCTAGTCAGTGCAAACTTAAAAGGCACATACATACAAACAGCTCCTGTGCCTTTGAAATACATGTCTGGACAAAAGCGAACAAAAACTTTTGAAGTGCGATACGGTAAGTTTCAAAAATGTCTAGGGGCAAGTACACGCTGTGCACTTTGAGCTTCCTCTGACCAGTATGACACAGCATGCATGCCACAAACCAATGCAAATATGTGTGTTGTCAACTCTATAACAATTACCTGAAGGATGGTCAAGCGTGAACCGTCTACACCTCGCTGGACTTCACCTGAATTGTATAAATAAGAACAAACAAATGAAAAACGGACGAATGAATTAAGGCTAGATGGAATCAAATGTTGAGGTTAGTACGGTGAAAAATGGGCATTGAGGGTGCTGTGGCAATTGTGGCATTGAGGAAAATGAGTGTCTGAAACCTGACATGTAGAGAGAAGGACTTTGACAATTGAGAGGATCCAAGGCATTGAGGGTGTTGAGGCTAGGATTGTACAGAGTATTGAAAATGAATCACGCCATGCACAGAGACAATAATTTGCTAGACACTGAGTGTGAACTTTTGTTCCATTGCCATGAGCCATGAGCCATGAGCCATGAGCCATGAGCCATGAGCCATGAGCAATGAGTTACAATGCCATGAGCCACGAGTACACCTTTCCTGTAATAATGTACACAAAGCAACAGGGATCTGGAGAGCACCTATGCTTTTCTTGGCCAACTGTGCTTGCTCCAGGGTGCGTTCTGCAACTTTCCAGCGCCTTGAAAGTCAGCTTAGTTTGACTACCATAACATTTATTCATCAGTTTCGTTTCTCACCGGTCCCATCATCGTCCACGTAGAGTACAGACTTCCTGCAAATGAGCAAACGGCAGCACAGAAAATACTACACACACAATGGTCTTTTTGGGGGTGGGACCGTAACCATTCATGAGTGTGTGTGTGTGTATGTGTGTGTGCGTGTGTGTGTATGTGTGTGTGCTACAGCTGGAAACCAAGCTGCACAAGCTATTGGAAGAGTGACCGAAACAAGCAGTAGGCGTGGAGGTCCTCCATACTTTTAAATGCGTTACAGGTCCCAAACTAGAAGTGGTCTCACATTGATGCCTAAGACCCATATTACGTTAAAGCGTGTGCGTGCTTTGAAGCAAGACCGCACGTTGTAGAAATTGAACAGAAGAGGCATTTTCTTTAAGCAGCCGAGTTAATAAGGGCTGGCAGGAGGACAAACATGCACATGCTGCGCGTCTACAGGACCATTAGTGGGTTAAACGAGACACATTTTTAACCTGCTTGTTATTTTTGGCACAAGCATACAGTTCTTACTAACTCTGGACTCATTGCTAGGTTTAACTATGTTGAGTGCTCAGCTAACTTCAATGTTTCTTCCTTTCTTCATAATTCATGTTCCACCTAGCTTGATTTATCTTAAAGCATTTCGATCAACCCAATCCACTGCGGAGCTCATGAACCCAGAACAAAAGTGCCAAAGGCATATTATATATACCCACTTGTCAGCTGCACCGGACTCAGGCAAGAGCATGGACTGCTGCCTGTCAAAGACCTTGCGAGGAGGGGGTGCGGTCGGAGCAGCATGCTTTTTGCGGCCCCCCTTGACAAGGGATGGGCGCAGAGCAGCGTTCCTTGCAGCTGCAGTTATGACAGATCAACAGTGCAGTTATGACAGATTAACAGTGCAGTTATGACAGATCAACAGTGCAGTTATGACAGATCAACAGTGTGGTTATGACAGATCAACAGTGCAGTTATGACAGATCAACAGTGCAGATATGACAGATCAACAGTGCAGTTATGACAGATCAACAGTGCAGTTATGACAGATCAACAGTGCAGTTATGACCGATCAACAGTGCAGTTATGACCGATCAACAGTGCAGTTATGACAGATCAACAGTGCAGTTATGACAGATCAACAGTGCAGTTATGACAGATCAACAGTGCAGTTATGACAGATCAACAGTGTTTGGAGGGTTGAGAGGGTCATTCCCATGATTATCAGGTCGTCCTGAAGTGATGAGCGTTCTGAGGCCGTGCTTTACAAGGGATGGGTGTACAGCAGCGTCCCTTGCAGCTGCAGTTGTAGCAGTACTGCAAAGCTAGTTCAAGATGAGCAATGAATTTGCTTGCAACTGGGAGTAAACTGGCTCGTTTTTGCCAATGCACTGCCACCTATAATTGGGACTACAAGCAGCATGGGCGCAGGAAAAGATGCCGGTCCACTCCATCCAAACCCCTACCTGCTGAGACCACAGGCTTTAGAGACCCTGTTTGGGCAGGAATTGACTGGCTACCGTCTGGTGGTGTTGCTAAGGGCAAGTTGACGACATCCTCTGCAAATGCTACTGCTCCTTCCACGGGTAGACTTGAGCAAGGGAGTGGAGTGGAAGATGGGTTGGTTTCAGCTGAGGGCTTTGGATTGGAGGAAGCAGGGGAGGG
>Ga0307948_1004253_pt1 | contig 10580 bp, 12 predicted proteins | sample OrgLakmetagen280_FD_201824 | JGI IMG/M metagenome (GOLD analysis project Ga0307948, IMG submission 201824) | Saline water microbial communities from Organic Lake, Antarctica - #280 | ecosystem: Environmental > Aquatic > Non-marine Saline and Alkaline > Saline | place: Antarctica: Organic Lake...
CGATAACCTTGGTATCGAAAGCCTTGGCCGTATCAATATCGTGGCGACCGGCTTCAAGAGTGGTCGACTCGAAACCAGCAGCTCCATCGCAAAAAAACAGTCGGAAGCCGAGCCAGAAGTCGAAGCAGACTCAGAGGTTCTGGAAGAGACCGGCGAGCCGAAAGACAAGTAAACCCAGAGCGTTGCCCCTAGGCTGAGATGGGCGACGCCGCTGGCGTCGGAGAGAGGCATCCAATAACTCCTTAGCTTTTGGAGCAACCCGTAGCCGAACACCTTTGTATTTGGAATTTCGCCCAAGCCCAAGCCCTGAAAGGGACGACCTAATATCGGGGTTCCGAGCGTAATCCGGCATCCCGCTCAAGAATTTAGGTTGAACGAATGGTCCGGGCCGACAATCTTGCCCGCCATTCAACCATGGACAAACTATCCGAAATCATGGCCGCAAAGCGGCACTCGCTCGCAGGCAACCTACGACCGGTCAGAGACCAGGAGCTCGAACGCCTCGGGCGTATGCAGCGGCAAGGGGGCAGCTTCCTCAAGGCACTCGCCCGCAAGGACCGCCTCTCCGTGATCGCCGAGATCAAGCGCAAGTCACCCTCGGCCGGAGAAATCGCACCCTCCAGCCTCAGCGCGGTCGAGCAGGCGCGGGAATATGTGAATGCGGAAGCCGACTGCCTCTCCATCCTAACCGACACCGACTATTTTGGGGGCAGCCTGCAAGACCTCTGGGATGTGGTCGAATTCCTTGAGTGCCACCAGCGGCGGACCCCCTGCCTGCGTAAGGACTTCATGGTGCACCCTCTACAGGTCGTCGAAGCGGCCGAAGCCGGGGCCCGCTGCATCCTCATCATCGTGCGCGCCTTGGAAAGCGACGAGATCAAGGCCCTGCGCAACGCCGCCGAAATCGCCGGTTTGGATATCCTCTACGAAATCCATGAAGAACGCGAATTGGAAAAAGCCCTGCGCTTCGAGCCAAAGATCATCGGCGTGAACAATCGTGACCTCAAGCGCTTCCAAACCGATCTGGCGGTCTCCGAATTATTGATCCCAAAAATTCCCGATGGCATCGTCAAAATCAGCGAAAGCGGCATATTCGACCCCGAAGACGCCACCCGCGCCCGCGACTGTGGGGCTGACGCCATTCTGGTCGGCGAAGCCCTCATGAAAGCAGAAAACACAGAAACACTCATGGCGGCCTTTCATACCTTACCACCTCGCGCCTTAAGGGCGTGAGGTGGTAAGGTATGAAGGTTTGAAGGTATGAAGGTTGAAGGTATGAAGGTTTACAAAAATAATCCACGGTTCGTGAGTCCATTCCACCTTCTCACCTGCCACCTTCCCACCTTCCACCTTCAACCTTCCCACCTTCTACCTTCCCACCTTCAACCTTCCCACCTTCATACCTTTCCACCTTCTCACCTTCCCACCTTCAACCTTCCCACCTTCAACCTTCTCACCTTCCCACACCAGAATGCCACTCAGTCCCAGTCAAACGCGCGCACTGCTTGAGCAACTGGCGCACCATCCGAATAAGAAGCTGGGGCAAAACTTCCTGGTGGACGGTAACATTGTGCGCAAGTCGGTCGAACTGGCGGACTTGAGGCCCGGCGATGCCGTGGTCGAGATTGGCTCTGGATTGGGCACGCTGACACATGCGATCCTCGAGAGCGGCGCGCGCCTCTGGGCGGTGGAGCGCGATAAGGCACTGGCAGCGCACCTGCGGGGGCAAATCACCGGTGACGCTCCGAACTTTCAGCTTCTCGAAGGCGACTGCCTTGACGAACCACGGGCCGGACTACCCGATTCCGAGGCGGCGAGCGGCTACAAGATCGTGGCTAATCTCCCCTACGCGATCTCGACTCCGTGGATGGATGCGGTGCTGGCCGGGCCGCTGCCCCAGCGCATGGTGCTGATGCTGCAGAAGGAAGCGGGCGACCGCTATGCGGCGACCCATGGCACCAAGAGCTTTGGCGCGATTTCGATTTTTCTGCAATCGGCCTATGCCGTGGCAGGCAAACATCTGGTAGCGGCCACCTGCTTTCACCCGGCACCCAAAGTGGACTCCATTCTCCTTCGACTCGACTTAAAGCCTGGCGCCCTGAGCTTCTCCGCGACAGCCCGCGAGTGTGTGCGGCGTATCTTCACGCAGCGCCGCAAGCAACTCGGCGCACTCTGCCGGAAAGACCCCGAGCCCGCCGCGCGGGAGTGGTTTGAGAAGCTGGCGGCCGCCGGCGTCTCACCAACAGTGCGCCCGGAGGAGCTGGCAATTGAGCATTGGCAAGCGCTGGCCAAAACTCTGTCCTGACCATCATGAACCCTATCCGTTGGAAACTTCACTGGCAAATCCTGCTGGCACTCGCGCTGGCCGCTCTGTTTGGGCTGCTCATCCTGCCGGGTGCGGGTGAGGGCTTCACCAGTGGCATGATCGCCTTCTGTGAATTTATCGGCACCCTCTTTCTCAATGCCCTGAAGATGGTCATCGTGCCACTCATTGTCGCTTCGATCATCGGCGGAGTCATGCACCTGGGCTCGGAAAAGGGCGTTGGCCGGATCGGCGGAAAAACCCTGCTCTACTACACCACCAGCGGTGCGCTCGCCGTGGTCATCGGGCTGCTGGTGGTCAACACGATCGGCCCTGGGCGTGTCGATGCGGAGACCGCTCGGGCGCTGCTCGGCGAGGCGGAGGTGACCTCCAGCGAGCAGGGCCTGATCGGCAAGGTTGAAGGCCGCAGCGCCACGGATATTGTAGAGGTCTTCCAACGGATGTTCCCCTCCAATATCGTGAGCGCGGCATCCGATAACGGTCAGCTGCTCGGAGTCATCGTCTTCTCCATCCTCTTCGGCCTCTTTATTGGCAAACTGAAGCCGGAGCTGCGCGAGACACAGCAAAAATTCTGGGACAGCGCGCAGCAAGTCATGCTCATGCTGACTGAGTTCATCATCCGCTTCGCACCGATCGGCGTCTTCGGACTGGTCACCCCAAAGCTGCTGGAGGCCCCGATCGACAAGCTCTTCGGTGCCATCCTCGCGTTTTTCCTAACTGTGCTTCTGGCTCTGCTCATTCACTTCGCGATCAATCTCGCGCTGATTCTCAAAATCTTCGGCAAGGTCAGCCCGCTGCAGCACTATCAGGCCATGAGCCCGGTGCTGCTCACCGCCTTTTCCACCTCCAGCTCCTCCGCCACCCTGCCCCTGACCATGGAAACCGTGGAAGAGCGGGCGGGCGTCTCGAATAAGACCTGCTCCTTCACCCTGCCCCTCGGTGCAACCGTTAATATGGACGGCACCGCCCTCTACGAATGCGTGGTCGTGCTCTTCATTTCCCAGCTTTATGCCTCCATCGGCGGCGTGCCGCTGGACATAGGCCAGCAGTTGCTCGTCGTCTTTCTCGCGCTGACCACCAGTATCGGTGTCGCCGGAATCCCGGCCGCCAGCCTCGTCGCTATCGCCATAATCCTTCCCGCTGTCGGACTACCCGTAGAGGCAATCGGCGTGATCTGGGCCACCGATCGCCTACTCGACATGTGCCGCACCGCCGTTAACGTCTTTTCCGATACCGTCGGCGCCGTGGTCATCGCCCGCTCCGAAGGTGAAAACCCCTACGGGAACGTTGAACGTCCAACATCGAACATCGAACATTGAATATCGAATCCGGCAACTGCCGGAAAGCGAGCACGACGTCAGCGCACAATTAACTAAAATCAATACCGCTCCATCTCTCCACCGCTCCATCTCCCCAATCCTCAACCACCATGTTACGCCGTAGCCCCGGAGGGCGAAGGCGGATTCATCACACCATGACCACACAAGAACGACTCACAGAACTCGGCATCGAGCTCCCCAGCGCTCCGGCACCTGCCGGCAACTACGTGCCCGCTTACCAGAGTGGCAATCTACTCTACCTCTCCGGCGCGATTTGCCTGGTAAACGGTGAGATGACGCATACCGGCAAAGTCGGGGAAAGCCGTGATCTGACCTACGCGCATGAAGCAGCCCGAGTCTGCGCCCTGAACTTGCTGGCCGTTGCCAAATCGGCTCTCGGCGACCTCGACCGAATCCGTCAGGTCGTGCATCTCGGCGGCTTCGTCAATGCCGTGCCAGGCTTTGCCGACAGTCCAGCAGTGATCAACGGGGCTTCCGATACCATGGTGGAAATTCTCGGTGAACGCGGACGACATACCCGCGCCGCCGTCGCCGTAACCGGGCTACCGAAGGACAGCACGGTGGAGATCACCGCAGTGTTCGAAGTAGGCTAGTAGCGAGTGCCAAGGCACTAGCCGGCGAACGGCTCCGTTTCGGGGCCGACGTAACCCTCCTGCTGGTCTTCCACTACAACGTTTGAGCGGATACCTCCCCGCCCACGCCAGATTGTTTCAAGGCGTGCCCAGCGAGGCTTGGTCGCCACGTAAAGATCCTCAAAGATCTTATTGGACGCCGCCTCGAAAAAGATGCCTTTGTTGCGGTAGCCGTGCAGATAGAGCTTCATTGACTTCAGCTCGATGCAGATCTCATCCGGGACATAGCTGAAGACCACTGTCGCGTAGTCCGGGTGGCCAGTCATCGGACAAGTGGAAGTAAACTCCTCCTGGATGTGCTGAATCGTGTAGTTGCGCTGCGGGTTCGGATTGGGGAAAGTTTCAAGTTCCATGGGGACAATTTGAGAGAGTCTGAGCGTAAATCAACTCAAAGCTACGTTCACCTAGACACCAGACCAACCCCAGGGACCTCTGAACAAATACTGAGCATCATCATTACATCCATTCGTGACATCCGCAAGCAGAGTCCCCACAGTTCAAAATCAAACGTCCAGTCGAAAAAAACAGTCACCTTCCCACCTCTTGACCTCCATAGCTCGCAGAGCGACGGAGGTTCCAACCTCCACACCTTCCACCTTCAAACCTTCAAACCTTCCCACCTTCAAACCTCCCCACCTCTACACCTTCAAACCTTCCCACCTTCCCACCTTCAAACCTTCAAACCTTCAAACCTTCCCACCTCCACACCTCCACACCTCCACACCTCTTGACCACTCCTTCCACAACACGCGACACCATAGGCCAGCTCATCCTAATCGCGACACCGATCGGGAACCTTGGCGACTTGTCGGCCCGTGCCCGCGAGCAATTAACTGCGGTCGATTGCATGGCCTGCGAAGACACTCGGGTCACTGGAAAGCTACTGGCCAAGCTTGAGCTCAGAGATAAGCCTGAATTCATCTCCTACCGTGAAGAGAACGAGAAGACCATGGCCCCGAAGCTGGCCGACCGCATCGCCTCAGGTGCCCGGATCGGGCTCGTCGCCGATGCCGGCATGCCTGCGATCAGCGACCCCGGCTTTCGCCTCGTCCGGGAGTGCCAGCGCCGGGGCCTGCCCATCACTTGTGCACCGGGAGCCTCCGCATGCACCACTGCGCTAGCCCTATCCGGCCTACCCACCGACGGCTTCCTCTTTATTGGGTTTCTGCCTCCAAAATCCGCTGCCAGAAAGCGCTTCTTCGAGAAGTATCAGGATTTCGAATACACGATTGTTCTCTACGAGTCCTGCCACCGCATTGTTAAATTCCTCAACGATTTGATCGAAGTTCTGGGCGAGCAGCGCTGCATCTGCGTCGCCCGCGAGCTGACCAAACTGCACGAGACTATTTTTTCTGGGCCGGCCGATGAAGTGCGGGAGCGGGTATTAAAAGCGAGCCAAAAAGGGGAATTCGTCGTCTGCATCGCCAAGAAAGGCTACGAACTGTAGTGCGCACCCGGCATCGTTGTCACGCTGCCGCTACAAAAGTTGGCATTATTTAAACCCGAAGAGTTTCTTTAGGATCGTGACCGTCCCTGGCGCAATTGTGGGCACCTTTCCACCGAGGCGAATCACCCGACGGCAACTCTGGTCTTCCAATAATTGCGGATTGTAGGTCAGCACCCGGACCTCCCCACCACGGCCACCGAGCCCTTCTTCAGAATAACGCGGCGTCCACTCTTTGGGCAGGCCAAATTGCGTGAAGGCGATATCCCAGGCCACAACCCGGCGACCATCATAGCTGCGAGTCACGAGCGCCGGATAGTTTTGCACAAAATCCGGGACTTTTGCAGTATGCACCCGGATACGCGCGGCCACAGGCAGGCGTTTCAGGTATTCATGGAATCCAGTCACCTCTCCATCGCGAATCGCCCGGTAAAAATCCAGAGAATCGACACCGACGAGATTCATACCATTCCAATTCCCATGCCGATTCTTACTGCCAAAGCCCTGCCGGTCAAACCAGGTCTGAAAATTATCCGACAGCTTCACCCCCAGTTCTAGGTGCAAGTGCGCGCGTGAACGCGGGATCGAGTAGCCCGCCGCCGAGCGCCCCATGACCCCCAGGACCGTGCCCGCCTCGACACGCGAACCGACCTCTATCGCGGAATTGATGGAGGCCAAGTGAGCGTAGAGCGAATGAAAGGCGGGAGATTCGCCATCGTGCGCAACGACTACATAGCGCCCGTAGCTACTATGCCCCGAAATCCTGCTGACATGCACGACCCGTCCGGGCAAGATGGCATAGACCGGATCAAGTGCTTCGCCGCGTCTGCTGCGCTTTACCGGGAAGAGGTCGAGGCCCTCGTGAAACTTGGCACCACCATTGCGCACACAGCCGAAAAGCCCGGACTCGACCCTGCCGGAGGAGGTGGGCTGGACATAGGCCTCCATCGGCTTGCCTTCGGCAAAAGCGCGGTTCGGCGTGGGCCAGATTAAGCCGTCGGAAGCGGGCAGCAATTGCCACGGGAGCAACCCGAAAAGAATGAGAACTGACAGCCTGACAAACATGAATTCCAAAAGTCGTCTCAATCCTAGAGTTTCTGCAGTTGCTTAATACTCTTTTTCATATTCAGCACCAGTTCTCCCAGTTCTTCATCATCGATTTCTGTAAAGGTATAAAGAATTCCATTCTGTATGGTATTATCGATGCGCCAGGCGCCAATGGGATTATTATTCACCGTCAGCACGATCCGCCCGCCCATGTGGGTCACCGTGCCACGATAAAGCTCGCGTGCCCCTTTTTCGTTGGTCTGAAGGAGTAAGGCCAAGCCCATATCTACTTTGACCAGCTCAACATTAACGATGTCGAACTCATTGACCAGCGGCTCCTTTCGAAGCGGAATACGCGTGCCACTGACCGGAAGTTGAACGACATTGCCGCCTAAGCCTCCGTAATTAATGCCCCGGGTTTCCACCATAAGTCGTGGAATCCTCAAGTCTTCGGCATCGAGTTTGTCTTTCTTGCAGCCGCAAAAAAAGAGCACAAGGAGAGGGAATAGTAAGTAGTATTTTCGCATAAGCATGGGCTAGAGAATGATATCTCCCAGCGTGTCCTCAATCTTGAACATCAACTCTCGGGAAATCTCTACGATCGGCACGTTCAACTCCTGTTTTGTCTTAACATGCAGGTAGGCCTGAACCCCCGAATGCTGACGTGGCCCAAGCGCCCGGAGGATTCGCTTGCGCTCCAGCATCAGAGCCAGAAGGTGTTTCAAAGCATCCGAGCGGTCACGTTCGGCATCCGCTTCATTCTCAAAAAGCGAAAAGAAAAAATCCTCCGCCGACGCAAGGGTCTCTCCTACACTGGGTGCACCCTCCTCCGGATCCTTCGTCACCCAGGTCCAGCGCCCGAGCACCTGACCGGGCAACTGAAGCTCTTCCAGTTCGTGCTCGTGCAGATCGGCGCGACCCAGTTCGCCGGCCTCATCATCCACATATACCAGCGAAATCGCCCGGTCGCCAGGGCTGAAGCGTTCGCCACTCAGAGTGGACTTTTTTGAAAGTGTTTTGATCTGCCAATCCATTATCTTACTTAAAGCACAAAGACTGATCCTGACCACGCTGCTTGCAACCAAAACAAAGGCTCAGGCAAAAATATCCCTTATTTACTTCTTGAAACGAAATTAAACTTGCAGAGTGCTAGCATGCACGAGCTCCTTCCCTCCCCCAACCTAGTAGACGCCAAAAAATAATGCCACGAACAATCGCAATCGGAGACGTCCACGGCTGCGCCGATGAATTCGAGGAACTCCTCATCGCCCTTGAACTGAAGCCAGAGGACCGGGTCATCCAAGTCGGAGACCTCGTCAACCGGGGGCCGGACAGCCATGGCGTCCTGGAGCTGGTGCGCGAGTATAAAGTCGAAGCCATACTTGGAAATCACGAGCTGCGCCTCCTGCGCGCACGCCTCGAGGGCCAAAAGAGCCTCCTCAAGAGCTACGATCATTCCACCATTAAAGCCCTCACTGATGAGGATTGGGACTACTTAAGCACACTACCCAGGTTTACATATGGGGCCACCAATGAGGTCGTCATAGTCCACGGCGGCTTTTTGCCTCAGCAGCCATGGCACACCCAGAATGTGGATATCATCACCAATATTCAGGTGATCGATAAAAAAGGCAATGCGGCCAAACACTCGGACGCGCCTGACGCCAAGCCATGGGCGAATTACTGGGGCGGCAAGCCCTTCGTTATTTACGGGCACACGCCGCGACCAAACGTCCTCGAACTCCCCGGCTCCATCGGTATCGACACCGGCTGCGTTTACGGGGGCCACCTCACCGCCTACGTGATCGACGAGCGCAAACTCGTTCAAGTCCGGGCCCGCAAAACCTACGCCCACAGTAAACGCCTGCCGGATCCGGTGTAGGTCGGAGGTCGGAGGTCGGAGGTCGGAGGTCGGAGGTCGGAGGTCGGAGGTCGGAGGTCGGAGGTCGGAGGTCGGAGGTCGGAGGTCGGAGAAGAATATAGTTTAAACCCAACAAACCACCAACTAACTTAAAAAATTTCCAACTTTTCCCCACCTTCAAACCTTCCACCTCCAAACCTTCCCACCTCCAAACCTTCCCACCTTCCCACCTTCCCACCTTCCCACCTTCCACCTCCAAACCTTCCCACCTCCAAACCTTCCCACCCCATGAGCAATCCCATCGACCATCTCGGTCTCCTCTGCATCGATTTGCAGGAGGCCTTTCTAAAAGTGATTCCGGATCAGGACAAACTGATCAGCCGCTGTTGTTTTGCCCTCGAGGCGGCCCAACTGCTCGGGGTGTCCGTCGCGGCGACCGAGCAAATCCCGGAAAAGCTCGGGGCGACCCATCCGGACCTCGCCAAAGCCTGGCCGGAAAACACACCGGTCTTCCCCAAGAGCAGCTTCTCCGCCCTCGAAGCCGAAGGCTTGCACCGCTGGATTGAGGCCAACCAGATCGAACATCTTCTGCTGATCGGCATCGAGGTGCCGATTTGCATTTACCAGACCGCCGTGCAGGCACTTGGTAACGATCTAGGCGTGACCTTGTTCAGCGACTGCGTCGGCCAGCGTCGCCTGGAAGACCGCGAAGCCGTCTTCCAGCAGCTTCTCACCATGGAGGCGCACATCCTGCCCTCGGAGACCGTCCTCTACAGCCTCCTCGGGAGCGCCGAGCACCCCCATTTCCGTGATTATACGAAGCTTGTTGAGGCCGCCACTTCCTGAGCTTGCAGACTATTGACAAGACAGAGGCACTGGAAAAACTCCTACCCATGCGCCAACTTCCCCTAGCACTCATCGGTCTCGCACTTCTCGCACTTCTCGCACTAGCAGGCTGTGCCTCGACTCCGAACGAAACGGTGAGCTCCGTCGAGATCCGGGAGACCAAGCCCCGCTATATCCCGGAAGAAAATTTCGTCCGCATCCGCGAATATTTGAGCGGCGCCGAGAACAAAGGTAACCGCGTCATTATCCGGAGCGAGCCTGGTGCGAGTGGCGGTTTTTACTTCACCCTCGTCCTCGACGAAAAGGTCCGCAACCTGCCGAGAGGCAGCATCATCACCGGTGAGTTCTACAGCCCCGCCTCGAAAGATTTGCAAACTCACGATTTTGCTCTACCGAACAAGCTGCCCAAAACGAAGGAAATTTTCGTCGGCCTGACTGGTGCCGACTGGCCGGAGCCCGGTGGTGTTCCCGCAGCTTGGCGCTTCACCATCAAGGATGCCAATGGCGCGGTCCTCGCGCAGAAACAGAGTTACCTCTGGAGCATGTAGGTCAGCACACCTGCGGTTCTTCTTATCAATCCGGATCGGCGTATGAACAGGCGAGAGCATGACAGCTTCACCCCCTGGCGACTCTGGCCGGACGCTCCTCCGATCAATGCAACAAGCTTCAGTGAAACGCTGGACGGCGGTCAGGCCTTTCGCTGGAACCGGATTGAGGACTATTACGAAGGCCGCTGGGGCAGAAACGTCGTCCGTCTGCGCCACGATAGAACCGGGATCCAATGGAGTGCCCCTCCGTCACAAGAAACGGACCAAGTGCTCGACGCCCTTAAGCAATACTTTGCTCTGGATCGAAACTTCAAAGAACTGGCTGATGCGCTCCCTTGGCGAAGCGACCCGGTCCTGCGGACCGCAGTCGAAACCTTCCCCGGACTGCACATCCTGCGCCAACCGCTCGGCGAAACACTCTTCGGCTTTCTTTGCAGCTCCACTAAACAAATCCCCCAAATCAAAGCCATCTGCGAAGCCGTCGCCCAGGACATGGGCGATCCCTTGCCCGACGGATCACACGCGCTACCGAGTTGGGA
>Ga0307948_1004254_pt1 | contig 10577 bp, 9 predicted proteins | sample OrgLakmetagen280_FD_201824 | JGI IMG/M metagenome (GOLD analysis project Ga0307948, IMG submission 201824) | Saline water microbial communities from Organic Lake, Antarctica - #280 | ecosystem: Environmental > Aquatic > Non-marine Saline and Alkaline > Saline | place: Antarctica: Organic Lake...
GTGTGCGTGTGCGTGTGCGTGTGCGTGTGCGTGTGCGTGTGCGTGTGCGTGTGTGTGTGTGTGTATGTGTGTGTGTGTGAAGATATTTTGGGACCAACCAGGTGCAAGTCTTCGTAGCTCATTCGGGCGACAATGGAAGCTCAAAAGGGGGTCCAACCGCGGAAACCTGGTTGGAATTAGAAGCTGAGATGGGCTGCTTAGGGTGTGAGTATAGGGTTTAGAGCTAGGGTGTGATATAGGGTTAGGGTTTCTGTAATTATGTTTGTATATATCTTATGGTTTATGTAAATAAACAAACCTACAGAGGCAGTAAAGACGACTGACCTTATTCCTCAGTCTGATGCTGCTGAAAAAGGGCCAGTCGTCAATGTCACGAGAACCGTGCTCACGTTGTGAGTTGCAGACGCATTATGTTATTTTTTGCCTGTTTGAACACAAGGACTTCCTGTTTTGGTCTGTTTGAGCGGCCGCAGCGAAAAGCCACCTCAAACTCAATCAAGGCCTTCACTGAACACACAGGCTAGCGCATTATAATGGTGCTGTGTTCAGCTATCAATTTGCAAAATGAGTTGCTCAACACTGTGAACACAGATAAAGATATATGCTATTGTGCAGACTTACATTGCAAGACGAAATCGACTGATGAGCTCGCGTGCACTCACGTTAGAGCAGTGAAGCGGTTTATTCTCTACGACCTCTTCATCACCCCTTTGCATGCTGAGGCACATTGCCATAAGAAGCCTTCTACTGTGAATCAACATACACACAGGCACGTGTTGCACGGCGGCCAGCAGGCACAGCAACGTGTGCCCCTTTAGTAGTAGCACAGCGCACACAGCACATCGCAAGCCAGACTACCTGCCTTTTATGGGAGTGAAGGACGGGCCATTCAAAATGACCTTGGGCATACAGCAGATGAAACAAGAGGAACCCCTGATTGAGATCGACGAGTGGTGCGTTTTATGCTGTATCAGAAATTATGTGCTTCGTTTTCGGTCCTCACACAAGGGATCTGTCTGGGTAATGGCTCCTCCAACACCTTATGCCCTGCATGGGTCCTCTTCCTTCCTCTCTCAGCCTTTAATATCTGAGGCCATGTTTCATGCACAGGTATGAAGAAGAGATTGCACTGAAGCGGCACCTGCTCACTCACGAAAGAGACAAGGTCCTCCAGATCAAACCCCAGGTACTGTCAGGGCACAGGCACACAAGATTTGGGGTGTGTGTGTGTGTGTGTGTGTGTGTGTGTGTGTATGTGTATGTGTGTGTGTATGCGCCTCAGAGTGTGTGCATATAATGAGGCTTATGTGTGCAAATTAGGCAAACGAGATGGACTGTACCTGCAAAAACTCGTTACCCATTTTTCTTAAGGACAAGTTGGCCCTCTTTTGAAGACTTGTACAAGCAGGGTGGGAATAGAGACAGACAAAGTCGCTCTTGTACCTTTCTTACCCTCATACATTTGTTAGTGCTATGTTTTCGGACCAGAACAACAACATAACTCGCGGACATCATTTGTATCTATTGAAGCAGTTAGACAAGCATAATAGTATTGATCACAACTATGTTCCCCTTCTTATTATAAACAATTATTTTCCTTGACTGGACGAAAACTACCGTGATGGGTCAGCAATCAATCCATAATATGGAGCCTATCCAAGTCTGCTCCTATCCTACCTGCCCTATACTACCAGCTCCTATCCTATTCTATCTTATCTTACCTGCTATCCTACCTGCCCTCTCCTTCCAGGCCCTCAAGGCGGCAGAAGAGACGCTTCAGCTACTTTGCTCTTGGCTGCCTCGGCACTACCCAGATCGTTTTGCATATGAGTCCAGGATCATTTCTAACCACACAACAGGGGAGAGCTTTGACACTTCAGATCCTGCAATCAATCCTCTGTATGTGGCCAGCCTTCTTGTGCAAGTGAGTGCATATCAGATCCTGCAATTGTCCCTCTGTATGTGGCCAGCCTTCTCGTGCAAGTGAGTGCATATCAGATCCTGCAATTGACCCTCTGTATGTGTCCAGCTTCTTGTGCAAGTGAGTGCATATCAGATCCTGCAATTGACCCTCTGTATGTGGCCAGCCTTCTCGTGCAAGTGAGTGCATATCAGATCCTGCAATTGACCCTCTGTATGTGGCCAGCCTTCTTGTGCAAGTGAGTGCATATCAGATCCTGCTATTGACCCTCTGTATGTGGCCAGCCTTCTCGTGCAAGTGAGTGCATATAAGTCAAGGTAGTTACGTGCGTTTTTTTCCTGTGCTGAGAAGAACTGAATCTGGTTGTACTCTCACATTGCCGTGCTTGTCTGCAGTTGTCAGGTTGTGTGTTCCCACCTCCGCTTTGCAACAAAACCCTTTCAAACCAGGAGAAGGTCCGGTGTTCGCACGAGTGTTTTAAGCGACAAGAAAAAGCTATCTCCAGTGCCTTACGGCTTTCAGGGATTCCAACTCCAATTTACACCACTCCATTCTTGATTTTGCATGGCACTGCAGCAATGGATCGGTGCAATTCTCTTGAAAGCGCACCTAGTCTGAACATATTTTCCTGCTCCAAAGAGCCAGGCTTAATACGCCATCTCTTTCTCCCCATCACAAACCCCCTTCTGCCTTCCACACTTTCTCGTCACAGGAAGACCTGATTCTAATGGACAAAGGACACCTTGTGGCTGGAAGCCTGTGCTTTCCCATGCGATGGTCGCTTTTTCACAACCTGGGAAACAACATATCTGAGCTGCATGCACCGGTGCCAGGGTTCCAGGTGGGTGGGCATTGAAAAGTAATGCACCAGAGAACAAATTGACACTTGCAATACTGTGGACATACATATGGCATATGTTCGTACGTGATACTGTGCAGCACAAAGGAAGGGAAGAGGGAAACATGGTGGGTCTTCTCCCTATTATTCAATTCTCAATCTGCAATTCTCCTGATACCAATTGACTATTTCTTCCCTTCTTTTCTGTGACAAAGGAATTTTACGGTATTATTCGGTACCAAGTGACTGTTCTTTTCTTCTTTTCGTGACGGAGGAGTTTTACGGTATTTGGTACCAAAGTGGCCCCTTTCTTTGGATTAATGCGGGGAGTGGTTTTTCACTGTCTTTCTTTTCGTTTTCCTTTATTTGCATGTGCAGTCATAATTCCGCTGCAACCTACTGCAATGATTGACCATGCTGCAGGATGCTCTGTCCGGGCACGTGAACACATTTTTAGAGAGGGTCAGAGAGAAGCCTGTTTGGCGGGCTAATTGGGGTAGGTTTGCTCTGTGTGTGTGCTCGTCATAAATGCTGAACCTGAGGCATGTTGCTGGCACCATGGATGCCCCAGGTTCGACTAAATGTTTGATTATATCCCCCAGGATTTGTTGCTCACGGTCTTTCCATGTACACTTCCATGTACATTCAGGCGTGGATGCAAACCCTGCACTGTCACAGCCTCCGTTAGGCGCTGACAACAAAATGGAAGCAGAACGTCGTGACGCCATTCACCAGTCTATCACCCTGGAAAATGCAGGTGAAGGAGACAGAGGTTGTCCTTTGTTGTGCCATGCTCCTAAACAAAATCGGTCAGTGAAGGTATATTGTGTACTCCTGGACATATTATATCCATACATCTATGAAAGCTTTGCACTGAGCAAAACATGGTTGCAACGGATCCTGATAGTTTGAAGGAAGACAGGAGCGAGGGCTTGCCCTGAGATTGTTTCCACAGGGCTTTGACTCAAAAGTAGAGTCATAGTAGAGCCACATTGCACCAATGACACTGCCCTGCCACAGCAAGCGCCACATCAAACAAGCAATACGTCACACGCCTCTTCATCTACTTGTTAAGCTGCAAAGTATGTGTTGATCCTGGATTCACACTGCCAGGAGACAAGCTCTTCTTGCGAGTTGAGCGCCAGACGTTCAGCAGGCTCCCTAAAAGCCAAACGCTGTTGTTTACCATCCGTACACTTGTCCGGCCCCTGAAAGAGGTTGGTTTGTTTTTGCAGATTCTGGCTACTTCCCTACTTTCTGAATCATAAGGTTGGTGTCTCTTTCCGAGCATGCTAGCCCGTCCTGATTGTCTAATTTCCACCCTAATTGTCTAATTTATGTTTTGGTGGTTGTTGCCTCCCTACCGCACTTGCTCTTGTGCAGCCAATTAAGGAGAAAAAATGTGTGTTGTTTTTTCCCCGTGCAGGGCAGGCAAAAAATTAAGCATGGCAGGCCAAGCAAGCCAGTCGTTTTCCCTGTGCTGACAGAACTTCAGCTAGATATTTCAATGTTTATGCCTGTTTCCCTTAGCTCAAAGCCGTGTGGCTCAAGTGCTCTTGCTTCCTTGCTGGCAATTACTGAGGCATGCACATAAACCCACACATGCGCACATGCACACACAGTTTCTAGTCTTGGAATGATGCGTCTTTGACGGTGCTCTGCCTTACCTCCGCACGCGCGTGATTGCAGGTGGTGTCTCGAAGGCCAGAGGTGGCCGGTAAGCTGTGCATGGCTGTTGAACAACTTCCACCTGACTTTGTGGAGTACAAAACCATGATGGGCTTCAAGAGTAATCTAGTGAGGTATTTACAAGGCGTGGCGATTGGCAACAAAGGATAAGCAGCAAAAAATAAGTTCTTCACCCAACTGATTGGGTTTCATGCCTAATTTGCAGGCTGTATTATTTGGACGAAATAATTGGTATGTGTACTGTGTGCTGTACAAAATCACGTGAAAAAGAGATCAGCAAAATTTCTTGACAGTTCAGGGACACAGTAAGCCTTTTTCAAGAGAACCTTCTATTGAACTTGTCATGTGCACTGTTGCTAAATGTCATCTTAAATATATGATATGGAACAAACTGCTAATTAACTCCTTTTGTGGCCCCTCTGCTTGTCTTGCTTTATTTTTCTATCAATCAACATGATACTCGATGGCTCAAATATTTTTGCAACTAAATTATCCTGTTGATACCTATAAAACATATAAGTGCATAAGTAAAGAGACCGATACCCTATCTACCTCCTACCTTGAGTAAACAAGCAATTTGACTTAAAGGGACCAAACTAGAAATAATGGGCTTACACTGATGGAAGCTGCACAGGCAAGACCAGAAACCGTAGGCGCTGGGGTGTCCTCCAATGTTAGCTTGATTCTATGTGAGATCAGGAGGCGTGGGAATGGTGAACACCATCAATAGAGCTGAGCTCACAGGGATTGCAGCTACAAGCGTGCACAGATTGCTACAGACAGCGCATGCTCTTCAGTTTAAATCAGAGAACAGCTACTTCCCCCCCTAAATGCAACAAAGGATTCTTAACTCGAATCTGCTAGAGTAAGTTGTATCCATGATTCATGCTTATCAGACCTATCTTTTCTAAAAGTCAAATCTGTGAAAATGAATGTGCAGATGCAGTTGCCAAACAGGAGGGTTACTTTAGGGTTAGAGTTGTTAAGGTAAATAATTTCTCCGAGGAACAAGGACAAGGTCTTAAATATAGGACGGATACACAAAGATATAGCCACATGACAGGTCCTGCCACCTGCCCCTTGTGTGGAGGATCAGACAGTGCTCCACACATGCTTCTCAGGTGCAACAACCATACTCTAAAGAGAATGCACATAAACCGACACCACCACGCAGTTAGCTGTTGCGGTGAAGAGACCAGCAAAGGAAAGCTGGGCTCAGCAATTGTTACAATGGATGCTTGTGACTTGTGACAGTGAAAAGCTATACATTGACATTGAAAGAAACATTTTTGACCGGGTTTTCTCAACACATCAAAACTTTCCATCTAGACATCAAAGCGGTCCAGATGGCGTATTAGTCATGCCCATTGAATCAAGAGGCAGGTATCTGGACCCCAAACAGATACCACCAAGGGACAGAGACATACATCTAGCAGAATTTAAGTTCTGCTCAGACATAAACCCGCAACAGACATTAGATAAAGCGCACAACCAACATCTACCTCTGATCCAACGTCTACAAACAAGGAGCCTCTGAGGCATGTCGCGAAACAACAAAGTCACACTTCATGTATTTACTCCTTGGAGTCGGGGGCACAATCTACAACCAGTACAGCATAACTCCTCTACTAAACCTGGGCATCCCTCTGCACAAAGTGCACCAACTAGCTACTGCACTGCACTGCCATGCAACAAATATCTCAAACCAGATCACAAAAATAAGACGCAAAATACAATTCAACAACGCACGACAACAGTGATAATAGGAAATCTGATGGGGGGTCTGGTAGAGCGGCTGGCTTCAGGAGGGCTAGACGCAGGCCGGATTGCATGGCTGACAACCCGCCGGATCCTCGTTAGCCTATGTTGTTTCTCTTTTTCGATCTTCAGTGGGGCTCTGACTAGTGTGAGGAATAGTGGAGAGCCTTTCTTTATTGCATGCTGGTGTTTTGCAGCGCAGGCTTTTACTTTTATTTCTCCTTCTAGTACTCTGTTGGATCTCTCTGACTGGGCCTTTTTGGTCTGCTGGTGAAGCTTAAGGTACTCAGTACCAAAGTGGCTTTCATTTCCTTCCTAAGGATGAATTCCCTATGACTGGGAGGCACATGCGGGACCACATAGACGTGGTGATCCACTCGGCAGAGATAGAAATAGTGCGGCTTGCCAACCTGCCTAAGCACTAAAACAATGGAGTGGACCGTGGACCAAAACGAGCAGTACTGTAGGAAAACCACAACGCATGCTTCCTTACCGTTACTAATAGGCCCTACTATGCTCTGCTGTCTTGCAAAAATATTGCCAAGGGGGAAACCATCCAGGCTTACTATGGCCCAGCTTCAGGTTTCTCTTGGACAGTACGTGAACGGAAAAATATTATGTTGAATTACTGAGTTCATTGAGGGGACCAGCAACATCGTGTTTGAGCGTTTACTGTCAACTTTTGACTTGATCTTCATTTCTGATAGACCTGTTCTAAGAACCAAACAAGCATTTTCATCGCTTGCCTATTGCTTATTACGTTTGGAAGACTTTGAATCCTATACTCTACTGGGTCAAGCTGTACCCGTAGCATTCTTGGAGAAACATTAATGGCGTAGTAATAATAAGACAGCAGTTTTATAACCGTGAGTAAGGAACAAGCTAGTACCGAGAAGGAGTGTCGATACGTGCGTTTGCATCATGACGATAATAAGCAAGAAGAAAGGAAAAGAAGGTAATTAGCCACCCCCAATTGCTTGTTGCCGTCCCCTGTCAAACATCATAACATCATACATCATCCTCATTATGATCATAGTCTAGGAACATCCTGTGATACACAATGCAGTTTCATCGTGCATTTACACATACAAGGGTTGACAAGGCCAAAAATCAGTTGACTTGGATGATACATAGCTGAAACAACCACAAATCAACCACCCAGTTGAATCCAGCTGGGATCAACTGGTCAGATGGCTAAATCAATTAGCTGGTTGATCACACTGTTACAACAACTGCATTTCAACCATCTGGTTGATTCAACCATTTTCCTAGTTGATCCTGGTTGAATCAGCTAGAATGGTTGTTTCAGCCAGCAATCAACCAGGCCTGGTTAATACAATGCGGTTGAAATAACAGCCCACTCTGTTCCGACGATGGACTTATCAGGTTCTGCACGCACTCCAGAATTTCCCAGCGTCTCAGCAATTTTTGGATGCAATAAGATCTCGCGAGTCTATCCATCTGAAACAGTTTGAGTTCACCTTGCGCGGACATATCATTGGGGGCTGGAGAGAGCTTGACAATTTGACACCACATGACTCATGTATCGGATACTCACCATTCCAGCAGATTTATGAGGAAATATGCATCACACACACTTTGGTGTACCTCTGGGGATTGTTCCTGGCTGGTGGGATGACAGAAAACGACATCACAAGCCTGTGTTCCATATCTACCTTCACTTATATATTTCCAACAATCTCAGCCGTGCACTTTCTTGCCTTCGCCTTTCTGGCCATAACTTTCTGGTCCAAAGAATGGGTCATAACAGGAATAGAAGGCCTTATGAGCTCAGGATCTGTGACAAATGTGACTGGCACTCTGTACAGGATGGCTGAGGAACACATTTTGCTGGACAGTCCACACAAACATGCATCTTGTTAGCCTTCGCACACAGCACTGCCAGCTAGTCTCCCCACCTCAATATGAAGATAGCCCAACTCGTTCGAGTTTTTTTTGAACCAGCAAGCCAGATATATATGGTGTGGCCTCTTGTGTGGCTGAGTGCCTAGCCCTTTTCCCTTGATTTTTCTAGCACCTTTTTGGTTTGGTTACAGGCTTTTTCCAAGCTTCCACTCAGATGTTCCCCAGAGGCATATATAGCGATGTAACCTTACCTTACAAGGTTACAAAAAAAAGCCTTCAGTCAAAGGTGAAGTGCGACTGCTAGCCTTATTAAGTTTTGACTAATATAGTACTTACCTTTCGTTTCGTCTAGTAGTTGACGCAAGCAAAGAAGGCTGGCAACCAAGTGGAGATAGAGAAAAGAATTTCTTTATAAAACAGGCATGCAAATTCACTAGATCATGTCTGTGCCTGGTGCTCTTGCTTGTTTGAGGCTGGTACTCCAGTCTCTTTGTGACTTCTTTCCTCCTCCTGGTACTTTGTTGGACCTCTCTGACTGGGCCTTTTTTGCCTGCCGGTAAAGGAGTTTTACGGTACTCGGTACCAAAGTGGCTTACTTTTCCTTAACTTCATGTGGGGAGTGGTTTTCACTGCCTGCGTAGTTTTTTTTCCATGTCTGAAAGTTAGGGCTACCCTTTGCCAGTAAGATGCAGGTCAACCTAAAAGCAAGGTCTTCTAATTCGGTAATGCTGTAACACTTTGGTTGGTACCATGGACTGTGTAACATAGTTAGTCACGGAAGTTATTTAACACGTGCAATTCTTCACGCTTGTACCTCAAAACCGTGCATGACAGTCCCTACTCATTAAAAAAAGGATGATCACGTTTCCACCTAGCAGCTAGCAGCCAAAGCACGTAAATGACGCAATGAAATGCGGATCGTCAGAGACAAATGAATTTGTTTAGCTAATTGTAAGTTGCTGTAAACCTTGTTTACCTTGCAATCGTAAGTTGAAATGGATGGTAAGTAAATATGTACAACAAGGGAGCGCGAAAAAACGAGGCAGCATGAGTATCAGGCAGCATGAATACACATGAAAATATAAACCAAGGCAACAAGCCAGAAAAAGGGTTGTACGCCTTCCCATTGTCCAGTAACAACCTGAAGTCTAGCTGTTTCAAAAAGTGAATAAAATAAAGATACGCACAATGTGAAACACGTAAACCTAGGCCAGCAGGAAATGTGTGTTTAAAAAAGGCCCCCCCATTGTCTGTCATAACTTGGTTAGTAAACCACGTGCGCCATAAATCACACAACATGTACACAATTTCTTCACATATCTATGAAACAGTCACGCTCGCTGTACGGCCTTATACGACGGGCTTACCAATGAATTTTGAGAGCATACATATAAAGGTTGAGCTTTAAGGTTTGGGGTACAGGACGTTAAGTATGCTCTAGGTCTGTCCTTTGGCATTGCCTTGGGGCGCAGGGTGGGTCTTATTTCCCCCACCACCTGCTCCTTTACTTGCTGAGCCAAACAATCCTGCAAGCCCCTCAAAGACCGCTTTGCAGACACCATAAACTCCTTCCATCCCAGCCTGCAATTTAAACAAGAAGGGTCTGGAGCTCAATTGAAAAGGCAGAGGCTATGCGCATGCGTGCACATGTGAGTGTATGTTGTCTGTTGTGTTGTCTGTTGTGCTTGAGAGAGCGTGTGAGCTAAAGTGTGTGCGATGTTGATACATGTGAGTTCGTGCTTGGCAACCTGCATTGACAAGCGAACGTACCACAAAAAGATCCTTGACGCCTGTGAAGATCACTTTCAAAAATTCTGTAAGCGAATCGATAACCCCGGACATGTTGAACCCTGTGCATTAGTGTGCAGTTGTGTGTATGTGTTTGAGTGTGTGCTTGTGTGTGTGTGTGTGTGTGTGTGTGTGAGTGTGTGTGTGTGTGCGTGTGTGTGCGTGTGTGTGTAGATGTGCTTGTATGTGCATGTGTGTGCATGTGTGTATGTGTATGTGCACATGTACATACACAGGGGGGGGATGTGTACATGTGTGTGTGTGTGTGTGTGTGCGTGTGTGTGTGTGTGTGTGTGTGTGTGTGTGTGTGTGTGTGTGTGTGTGTGTGTGTGTGTGTTTATGTACGTGCTTATACATGCATGTATGTGTGTTTACGTGTGTGTGCAAGTGTGTGTGAGTGTGTGTGTGCGCGTGCGGCCTTACTCACTTGCGAAATTCGGACGGTGGTCTTTTTCGAAGTTCCAAATTTCAGAGTTTTACGGCGCGTTCACAACGGCGAATTAACCCTCTTTGCAATTTTTATATTTAATCGCGGTTGCTTCATTAATTCCGTTTGGATTTAGACCACCAGTTAGACCAACAAACCAGTTAAACCAACAAACCAGTTAGACCAACAAACAGGGTAATTATTACGTCAAACACCTGCTCATAAATCTTTGTAGTAATCCCCTGTGAACTATCATGATCGTGGCATGCAGAACATGAACTTTGACCAGA
>Ga0307948_1004255_pt1 | contig 10575 bp, 9 predicted proteins | sample OrgLakmetagen280_FD_201824 | JGI IMG/M metagenome (GOLD analysis project Ga0307948, IMG submission 201824) | Saline water microbial communities from Organic Lake, Antarctica - #280 | ecosystem: Environmental > Aquatic > Non-marine Saline and Alkaline > Saline | place: Antarctica: Organic Lake...
CGGCAAAAACTGGGTAGGATTTGATACCCCCAACACTCATAGACAGAAGATATGCTGGGCTCGCTTCATGGGCTTAGGGGGGGTTTTCTCTTGGGACGCAGATTTGGACGCAGGTATGACCCTAAGTTCGTTCATGAATTACAATGCGAGGGTGGCTGACTGTGATGACTTCCAGGTGCCAGTTTGCCAGGGACAGGCTATCTGAAGATTGTGTGCTGGAAGCAATGCTCTGGTTCAGTCGAATTTGTAACACCAATTCCTCGATGCTGAGATAAGATTGGAGCATCATTGTGCTATGCTGAACCTGCTTGCAAAAAATGCTTTAGTGTGTACCGAGATACATGTGGAGATGCATGGACGCTTCAATATGCTTTCTTTCAACGTGGTAAAGGTGGTAGGTCTCTATGAACAATGTGGAATTTTCTCGTGCATTTTGCTGTGTGCATGCTGATCCATTCATAGATCAGCATATCAGCATGCATAAGCATGTCCGGTGCCATGAAAAGATGAGGATGATACTCAATTTATAGGAGATCAAAGTGGTTTGGCCTAAATGAACCGCCACGCCCAATCAATGGCATAAACAATTTGTGTGACAGACATTTAGTGGATTGTCAGGCGAGAGTTCCTGTTTATCTTACTCTATAGTCTGGATGTGCCTTCTTTTTTGATAGTCGTTGTTGGGGTCTTCAGACCAAGAAAGGCGTTCAAGGTAATAAAAACAGCCAGCAGAGGAGTGAGTTATTTGCATCGCTGTGGTCCTTAGTGCTTATACCGGTTTCTACAACCGCACTTGTATTTTTTGGAATTTATTAGTTGGTGTTCTGAGCCTTATACTTTGCTGTGACAGTGATTTGATCAGGCAAAATAATGTGAACTTTTGCTCCTCTTGACTCCCATTAAATCTCTTTTACTATTCGTTGGTGGAGGAGTTTGTAGGTGCTAAATGCAGGTGTGAGGCCTGTGATGCTTTTTTTGTTTGGCATCTGTCAACGCTATAACTTTTGTATTTGTTAATTACAGGCGCTTGGCATTCTGAAGCCTGCTTATACTTTGCTAGATTGCACTCAGCATAATCATACAGTGCGTTAGTAGTATTTTAGAACGACATCAAGGACACAGGTTGCTGTAAGCCATTGAATCGATAGACAGATCAAGGGGTTACAAGGGGTTACAAGGATGGCCTACAGCCCGAGTCTCTGGCTGATGGCAATTGGCTGGTGAAACAAAATCAACCAGTGTCGATAGACAGATCGACTTTAATAAACCACCTCCAGAAAAGTTAAAGGTAACACATGTCTGTGAGCAACGCAACACACTAAGACGGCCACCATAAGCAGATGACCCAAGTGACAGACCTCTCGGAGGTGATAATATATGTTTATGGCTCTGGCAGCATCAACCCCCAACGCCTCAGCATCCTGTATACAGGACGAGCACAAATCATGTCATCAAAGCACCTTCTAAGTCAACCCTGTCTTCCACCTGCCACCCGATGTATGACGATAAGCACATGCTTAAAGTAGTGCAACATGCAACCGCATCCACCATGAATAACCAAGAGGCAGTCGCTACCTTCCAGCCGCTCCCAAACTGGATGCAGCTCCCTTACTAGTCTTTCCGGAAACCACTCCGTTACCAGCAAAGGGTAAGGGTTACACAGCTATATCCGCCAGCAAGGGCAGTTGAGCTATAGCAAAAAAAAAAAGGCAGCTTCAAGAAGAGAGGGAGGCCAGACTGAACAAGACACCAGAAAAAGAGACAAGGTCAGTGATCAAACAGCAAAGTAAAACGCCAGCCCTACCAGAAACAACATGGGGCACCGCGTGTCTTAGTGCTTTGGAACAAAGCTGCCAGGGAGCAACTTTGTACAAAAAACCCATCCTGGTTAGAGAAAATAAAACAAGGCCTATCACCAGCGGCAATGTGAACATTTAAATACGCAGGCACCATACCTTTTCTTTAACCACCAACTGAAAGGATACTGCCAAGAATGGCAAAAATATGTAGGCCCCGAAATGACTCAAGAAACACAGTTACCAATGCAAATATTGGCGACATTAGCGATACAGTACACAGCCACGTCTCCTCCGTCCCATCATGTGCAACAAAAGCGCTTCCTAGAATGCAAGGCCCCTAACTGGAAAGAATGGGCCTTCACAGATGGGAGTTGTATTAAACAAAGAATGTATCTCAGTCTATTGGAGCTGGAATCTACCACCCTCAATCCAGCAAACTTGCATCCACGGCAACAACTCTAGACGCTTCAGTTTTCTGGGTACGGGATGCTGCGGCTGCATAGATTTTGTATAAGTAGCGGAAAGTATGTTAGGTTGCGTGTGTTGCAAATGAGTTTGTAGTTTAATTACCAATATCTGTGAGTGATCTGATCGACCGGGAGTAAGTGAGCACTGTCTTCACGTGCTTGCTACATGATTCGCTTGCCTTGAAGACACCTCAGAACAGAAAAAACAATGCATGCAGTGAAAATATTCCCCACATGCTGGGCTCAGCAACTGTTTATAATGGATGCTCGTCTGGCCTTAACATTGAACCTCCCAATGACATTGAAAGACACGTCCAATTAGGTTTTCCCAACACAACAAAAAATTCCAACTAGACATCAAAGCCGTCCAGATGGTGAAAAAGAAAAAGAAAGACCTACGCAGGCAGTGAAAACCACTCCCCACATTAATTAAGGAAAAGAAGCCACTTTGGTACCAAGTACCATAAAGCTCCTTCACCGCCAAAAGGAAGGAAAATCAATGGGGATCAAGAGAATTGCAGGCTTGGCCTGAAACCAGCTCCTGATGAGAGTTGATAACAGTGTTGGAAAGGAAATGTCTGGTATGGACAAGTTAAGCAGCAAAGTTCACAGAGAGCACATGGAGCTTAGAGGCAAGCTTCTTAACAGAGTGCGAGTGTTGTAGATTGTGCCACCCACACCCAAAAGGATGATGTGGAGAGTAACGAGGCTCCTTGGAGAATGTTGCAGAGATCTTTGTTCTGTTCCTTTGCGGCGTTCAGCTGGTTCTGAGGTCTGGTGTCTTCACAGTACTTGATCTCGATGAGGTGGATGTTACGCCGAGGTTTGCTGAGGTCTTTAGGTCGGTGCTGTCTGGGGTTGGTGGCTCTACTGGTGGCTGGCGTGCTGCTGGGGTGCTCCCAGTCTCCCTCAATTGCCCCCTGCCTGCCCCCTGCCACTCCGACGAACCCATCCCCCTGCAGTAGTTTGTTGTTTTCGTGTTTTTGCAGAAATTGGAGTAATCAGCACAAAGATCTGGGCAGCTGGAGGTAAATCTGTCTTTATCTGAGAAGCGGGGTGGGAAGAGCCATTTGGGAACAATCCAATCCTACTTTCAGCTGTTTCAGGAATCTGGAGATTTTGCATGGTCATCCGTTTGTTGCTGCCTATATTATGGCAATGATCTTCAATTCCCAGGAGTGTTTGGAAAGTGGTATTTGTATGTTGTTCCAGAAGGGTACTTTCGCATATTGAAGTTGGTTTCATGGGATGGTGCCCAGGAGTTTACATAAATGTGGGTATTTGTGGCAGAGTGATGCATAGGGATTTGTGGTCATTTTTTATTCCAGGAGGAAGTTTCCTCTGTGCTGACAGCAGTAGAGTAGATAGCGTGTCTTGTTGATATGAGCATGGTGCTTTCTTGGTAAATGGGATGGCAGATATGATAGAGAACCCAGGAAATCGGGAGGAGAAGGCGTTGGTGTTTGCCCCAAACACTTTGTCCATTGGGTGCTCACTCCAGTAATGGGGGAATTGGGGGTCATAGTCGAGGGGGGATGCCAATTTTTTGGGGAGGGGAGTATTCGTGCAAAAGAGTCTTTGATTTTTTTGCTCGTATGTCTATGTGTAGAGGTGTCTTTACGTGCAATGAGGCCTACAGGTTCTTATGCAAAGCTAACGGGAGGAGGTTGTTGGACGTGATCGTGTAGACCGCTGCATTTTGCCATATTAAATGTTTTTCGTAGTATGCTAAGGCGCTCGGGAGTAAGCATACCTTTACACTTTCCGTCGGCATGCACCCTGTGTACCTTGTTGAATTGTGTGGCTTTTCTAGGTCTTTGCTTCGACAGCTAGTCTGTACGGTTGTCAAGTATGGGCCACTTCTTCTCTGACATATGATTCCTCAAAAACCACCCCTACACACGCCCTTCATCTTGGCTTCCTGATAATATTTCTGGGTGTCAAGGAAGGTACTGATACTCACTGCGTGCTCCGCAAAACAGGTCAGATGCCCATTTTTTTCTATTGGTTCCAATGCATTCTGGACTATTTACTCTGCCTCTTCAAACAGTCCTCTTCTTGAGAAAGTTGTGCGGGCTCGCCTTCATATTACAAATAGAAGTGATACTGGACCTACTAGATTCTGCACGCACTCCAAGATTTCCCTACGTCTCAGCAATTTTTAAATGCCATATGATGTCTTTTAATTTGAAACAGTTTGAGCTCACTTTGCGCGAATATATCATCGGGAGCTGGAGAGAACTTGATAGGTAAATTGACACCACATGATAATCATCATTCCAGCAGAATTATGAGGACTTATGATGTACCTTTGGGGATTGCTCTTGGCTGGTGGGATGACAGAAAACGAAATTGTGAGCCTGTGTTACCTATTTGTAACACATTTACCTACGCTTGGATATTTCCAGCAATCTCAGCCGTGTACTTTCTTGCCTTCGCCCTTTTGGCCATAACTTTCTGGTCCAAAGAACATAACAGGAATAGAAGGCCTTATGAGCTCAGGATCTGTGACAGGCACTCTGTTCAAGATGAGGAACACATTTTGCTGGACTGTCCGCTTGAACATCTTGTCAGCCTTCGCACACAGCACCGCCAGCTGGTCTTCCCACCTCAGTTTGAGGATAGCCCAACTCCTTCGAGGACTTTTTTGAATCAACTTGTCAGATTTAGTTTCAATTTTCGACACTGGTTGATTTTGTTTCACCAGCCAATTGCCATCATCAGCCAGAGACTCGGGCTGTAGGCCACCCTTGTAACCCTTGTAACCCTTTTGAACCAACCAGACATACATGAAAGTATGGCCTCTTTTGTGGCTGAGTGCCTAGCCTTTTTCCCTTCTTGTTTTTCTAGAAGAATAGGTTTGGTTACAGGCTTTTCCAAGCTTCCGCTCAGATGCCCCCCAGAGGCATATAGCAATGTAACCTAACCTTATTCGTGGCTGGCCGAGACCAGTCAGCAGCCGATCTACCAAGCAACTTGGCTGAAGGTCATCCCCTATTGTAACCATTGTAGGATCCGAATTCGGAGAAGATTAAACATCAACATCACTCAGATGTTTACAAGTTCTCCATAAGTGCAGCTGACGATCTTTTTGATTGATTTTTTGTTGGGACCTGTAGGTTAAGCAGCCATGCCAGGCTAAAGGCCTTTGCTATCCAAACTACACTAAACTGAAGAAGAAAATTGAGAAAATGACCCACTGGCAGTTTTTAGGTGGTGACTTCTTACTTTGTTGTGAAAAAATACGAAACGAACGCAGATAGTGGCAGGGATTAGGAAAAATTGATTTGTGTTCTGCACCACCCAATGGATGCAGAGTCACACAACATCCCACCTGGAGAATAAAAATAAGAGAAGGTGATCACTTTGTTGTGAAGGTGATTACGTGATTTAAGCTAATAATATCTGACAAGTCAAAGATCACGGTGTTCTTAAGAATAACTTGTTACCGGCTTTATTTGTAAAAGAAATTTTATAAGAAGGAACAACACTATCTTCCACAAGGGAGCATAATGCAAGCAATTAGCGTTGTACATTCACAGCATACGTAGGCAATAATAACTGCAAACCTAGGAATTGGAAAGGTCCATCCAGCAAAAAAGAAAAGAAGAGGTGTAAAGATTTGAAATTGAAGCTGAAAAAGATCACGGCTAACATAGGTATAATTATGAGCATATGCTCATAAATTTCTGTTAGTCCATAGAGCAGCTCAGTTCATATATAGGCGAATGATTACAGACGGCACCCATAAGCCATTGCGCACAGCCATATTTGCGGCAGTGATAAGTTCTTCCTGGCTACCTATATATAAGCATACCATAAAACGGTGGTGATTGGGCATTTGGACACACATACACATACACATTCCTACCATACAAAAACAAAACAAAGTGCTTACGCCGCCAGCTTTCAAAATGTACCGGTCCATAATCCTTAGGATTTAAAGAATGTGAGACAGGTGCGCAAATTGGATGCCTTCTTAAAAGAAAGACCACGAAGACAGACAGATTAAGGCACACACAGCTGTGCCGTCCATACACACACTACATATCTGCACACATTTCCACGGTTGATGTACAATATACTACAAGCAAACAGAAGAATGCACACACACCAGGAGCACGAGCAGCAAGAGGGTTTGAAAAAAGAGCTGAGCTGAAGCGAGCTCTTTGTTTCCCCTAACACAACATCTATTGAAGAGGAATGGACGGCACCTTGTCCCTTTTGGTTGTGTCGCTACCAGGGCGGATGAAGGGCTGGCTTCGCTTGTTGCGGCATGGCGTCTTGTCTGCATGCATCTGGTTTGTGCGAATTGTGTCATGAGTCATGGCTAAAAAATAGACTCGGCTTGCATCTCAAATGCTTGCTTTCACTTACGTCTTGAGGTCGTCCTCGTGCACATCGAACCACGTTGTCCAGGAGTAAACCCACTGTAATAATTATTTGGATCAACGCTTGCTTGAATTACCAGAGGTGAAATACTATGATTGATTAATGAACCAGAATTCTGCATGACACCCGCCATCCTTCACCGGAAAGAGGTGGATGAGTGGCTTGCAAAGCGCGGTGCCCGGGTGATCCTGCGCCGGAATGTGGAACAGAGCAGCGGGAAACGTTGCGTTCTCTGCTTGCAAAATTCCGTAAGTACAATTATCATGGTGTACCGTCCGTCCGTCCGTGCGTCCGTGCGTGTGTGCGTGTGCGTACTATATTAATCCGTCCCCTCGTCATCATCCCTTTTTGGCTTCAGCTACTGGCTAGAGCCCCTGTTGCCTCCTAAAGAGGGTCCGGTAGCCCCCAGCAGAGGCGGCCCTTGCATGGATCCCCATTGCTGTAGCTGTCGTCATACGTGGTTTATTTGCACTGTCAGCTTCAGCACCAAACCAACTACCATACCATTGTAGTGTAATTAACAAACAGAGAGCCAACACGGTCTGAAAGGTACAGCACTGGCCACAGCAAATGCACCAAACCACAGGCCTCCGTCCGTGCGTGTGTGGCTGCAGGTGTGCGAGGGTATTTGCGCACAGGAGGTCTGTCTGTCATGCAAATCAGCTGATAGTGGTGATTTAGTGGTAATGCCTTGTTACAAACGCACTTGCTGCCTATGTTACAAAAATGTGGTAAACACACGTGACCATTCCTCTGCCCGTCTCCTTGATTACTTCATACTTGCTACTTGCAGGAGAAAGTTCAGCCCGGCGACAGCTGAAGGAAAGCAGGAGCCTTCTAGTTAGCCAAATAAATAGACAATGCGTAGTTGTCACAAAGCACCTTTGTGTCGTCTCGCGTTAGCACCTCTGTGATTATTATTGCCCAGTTTACTATGTGTTTGGAGCGCATGCTGCAGTTTCTAATCCTAAATCCTGCTTTTCATATGTGTTTGGAGCGCATGCTGTAGTTTTTAACCCTGCCTAAACCCTACCCCTTTTGCCGGTGCGCTAGAAGCCCTAAAACCCTAACCTTGAAACTGAGATTATGTGGTGGCACATGATACAAGCAATTAAATGGAGCAGGAGGAAATGGAGCAGCAGCAACCAGCTTCTTATGCAGCTGGAGTTAAGAAATGTCGTGGCTTTAAATGTACTTAACCGCAGTGACATGTGACAGCCCTTCCCTTAATCATGCTGGCTGTGTCGTCACTATCCTTGGAAACAACGCATGACCTTGCCCTAACCCTAGGGAGCCTGTTTTGCTGATAGCCTTAAAGATCATGCGGCATGCTAAGTAATGTCTTTCGGTGATCATGTTCCTTATTTGCCAGATGGTGTGTTAATCCAGATGGTGTGTTAATCATGCCCATCGAAGGAAGAGGCAGGTAATTGGACCCCAAACAGATTTCCCCAAGGGACAGAGACATACACCTTGTAGGATTTATATCCTGCTCAGATTTGAACGCGCAACAGACATTAGATAAAAGCGCACAACCAACATCTACGTCTTATCTAGCGTCTACAAACAAGGAGGCATCTCTCATAACAACAAAGTCACCCTTCAATATTTTACTCCTTGGAGTCGGGGACACAATCTACAGTCAGTACACCATAACTCCTCTACTATACCTGGGCATCCCTTTGCACAAAGTGCACTATCTAGCCACTGCACTACTGCCATGCAATAAAAGGCTTAAACAAGATCATAAAAACAAGACACAAAATACAATTCAGCAACGACAACAGTGATATTGAGGGAATCGGATGGGGGGTTACTGGTAGGGCGGCTGGCTTCAGGAGGGCTAGGCGCAGGCCGGATTGCATGGCTGACAACCCTCCAGATTCTCATTAGTCTCTGTTGTTTCTCTTTTTCCAATTTTTTGGTGGGGCTCTGGCTAGTGTGAGCACTAGCTGAGAGCCTTTCCTTAATGCACGCTGGCGTATCCCAGCGTAAACTTTTACATTTTCTTTTCCTCCCCACAGTAAATTAGGGAAAGGAGCCTCTTTAATACCGTGAATATTTTCACCAAAAATGCTGTACCACAGATCACAGCGTGCTTGTAATAACGAAAAGGGAATTGCAGAGTACTCTGTAGCTTGCTGCAAAAGTACTCACATTCTTAAAGGTGAGTGCAACCAGATATTGGAATTGTCTTGCCGCAGCTTGCGCTTGGGAATCATCCTTTTTACACCAGGTCTTTAATCAGTGTTTGGGTTTAGTGCTCCCCTCTTCCTCTCGTCTTCCGCTTTTTGCTGTCTTAGTTGGCACGTATGGGTTTCAGCGGTTAACCTTCTTGTTCTGTTCTAGGAGGGAATTCAGTTTTTAGCCAGTTCAGTGTTCCTCTATTTCTTGTAAGCAGCTGTCTCTCTCTCTCTCTCTCTCTCTCTCTCTCTCTCTCTCTCTCTCTCTCTCTCTCTCTCTCTTTCTTCAGTGCTAAGTGCAAAGGGGAATTCACTTTTCCCACTTGGCTTAAACATTGTTTTGGTAAACTATTTTTGCCGGTTTTTGTTGCAAGCATTGAGGCAGTTTCTGCTTTTAGTACTCCATATTGCAATGATCGGCATATCCCAAGTATTTTTGGGAAGTGGTGCCTGTATATTGTTTTAGAAGGGTACTTCTGCATACTGGAGTTGGATTGATGGTATGAAGCCCAAATTTGTGCATGTGAGGGAATTTACGGTAGAGCGATGCATAAGGATCTGTGGTCTTCCTTTCAGTCCAGGAAGGAAGAAAAGTTAAAGTGGCTGTGGCCTCTGTGCTCAGGACGGCAGAGTAAGCAGCATGTCTTGTTGCTTAGAGCATGAAAATAGCGTTTTTGTGGTAAATGGGATGGAAAATGAGAAATCAGAGACTTAGAGGAGAAGGCATCATTCCTTCTCACGATTGCATGTTTTTGTAAGGCGATCATAATGTGGTGTGGAGGAAGCATCCGTGAACAAGATTTTTGATTTTTTTATGTTTGAAGGTCGTAGCAATATCTTTGCGTGTGATGAGACCTACAATGTAGATGGTGTATGCAGCTCCCTTTCTTTAGACTTGGCATTGCATACGTAAGACTTTTCTTGTGGTGGAACCTGTAGAAGTATTTTAGATTACTGCATATCAATGGTCGTATTTACATACGAAGGGGTGCTGCAGGCACATGTGTTGTCATACACTGTGTGGCAGACAGAACAGCCTGTCCAATTGGTGGCGGCACGATGCCACTTGCATCAATATCACAACAAATCCAGCACCTGCCAATTTCCTTTGTGACCATGGCCCCCTATTAATGCTGCATTGAGCGTGTTCTGTGTCAAATCAGGATTAAAAGTGTCACCTATATGTACCTAACTTCAGAATGACGACGCTGGTTGAAACAGCTATTTTACACAGGTAGTGATATCTGCCACAAATAAACGCATGTACCTGCAAACCTTAAAAGGACGGACCAAGCAATAATACGCATAGGCAATTAATTCATAGTAGGTATCGTCTGTGTGTGTATGTGTGTGTATGTACATGTCAGTACAGTACATTACTCATGAGATCTAGATGGAGGGTGGGACCAGCGAGTTTGAAGTAGAAACTCCAGACCAGTGCTCACACCAGTCCACCAATCCAAATGACGATTACTTAAGTAGAACCATGGGTTCGCCCGTATGCAGCGCAGGAAATATCAGTGCACAATAGATCTGAGAGAGGAAATCCTCTTATATAATAACACTAAATTGGGAGAGGGCGACAAGCAAGATGGCCGTCTTGCCGTGTGCTACCAGCAATTAGGTCCATTTTACAATTATGCAACATCAAATATTATGCGCCTGGGTGTTTGCATGAGACCTAGAGGATGGTCAGTATGTACTCACTTACCGAAAATGTATTCCTTATATCAC
>Ga0307948_1004258_pt1 | contig 10568 bp, 7 predicted proteins | sample OrgLakmetagen280_FD_201824 | JGI IMG/M metagenome (GOLD analysis project Ga0307948, IMG submission 201824) | Saline water microbial communities from Organic Lake, Antarctica - #280 | ecosystem: Environmental > Aquatic > Non-marine Saline and Alkaline > Saline | place: Antarctica: Organic Lake...
GTGTGTGTGTGTGTGTGTGTGTGTGTGTGTGTGTGTGTGTGTGTGTGTGTGTGTGTGTGTGTGTGTGTGTGTGTGTGTGTGTGTGTGTGTATGTTGTGTATGCGTGGACACGAGGAGCAAGAGCGTCCTCGGCCAGGGGAAAGTTCCCGCTGACTAGCGACGTGAGTGTGCCTAGTGATGAGCCCGAGGTCTCACTTGTTCGGAGGCTTTGTAACGTTGGAAATGGGGAAGACGGATTTGAACCCGCAAGGCGTACTGGTGACCTCTCAGCTATTCAGTTTGACGGATTAAAAAGAGAATACTGACAACCCCGAAATCTGAGTATTTTTGCCCTTCTGGTAAATTTTCATCGGATTGATACGCGTTCGGACGCGTTCGGACGTGTTGCAAGCACGGATGCTGAGTACATCTGATTATATCTGATTTTATCTGATATATTTTCTGATTTATTACGACCTGCGTCGTTACACGGAGGCTTCGGAACCAATGTAACTGTCAGGGGTGGTTAAGCAGCGAGTGTGTCGGGGCACACTCACCTGGATGTTGTTGTGTGAGAAAATGGGCTCTCCGCGCTTTACGTCAAAGTCACCGAGCTTGACTGCCAGGGCAATATTTCATATTTTTTAAATATATATTAATACTCCAAGCTTTGCCCGGGGGAAGTCCCTTACTCACGCTTGTGAAAACCACTAGTGTGGCTGGTAATACAAATTTCTTAGAAATTTGGGTATTAGATATTATGTAAGCAATGATTTATGCAACGCCTGGAACGCTACACATTTGCTTTCGCATTTAAGCCAGACGACTTGACGAAATGAGTTGAATAGACATTGCTTATTGAAGTGCCAAATGATGAAAGTAGCCGATGGTAGGTCTGTACAAAGAGCTGTAGCATAACCCCATAACCCATAACCCCCTTTGCTAGGCAAGAGCCTAAGCAAAGTAAATGACAGCCGACAACGGTACCAGGCATATGACAAGCTTCTATAATGAGACTTTGCTTTCGCATTCAAGCCAGAATATATCATTGGAATCCTCGGCTCAAGCCCCGTCGGTTGCCACCCTTTTTAAGCAAATTGGGTAAAAAGGGGGGTCTGTGGACAAGTCCAAAAGTCAGAGGCACACGTGCTCGGGTGCAGGCCGCGGGAAGAGTCAAGCCAATGAAGCAGCATTTCACCCCAAACTTCCAGGATTTTGCCAGAGGGGGCTGACTGATCCAAAAAAAAGGGTGTTTTAAAATGTGAATTGAGCACGTTGGCCCCACTTTGCAGTTTTTGATAATATAATCCAGATGTAGCCGTTGATCTGATGTTCAAATTGCACTTGAGCTTGAAAGCTGCAAATTGCGGCCCTATCGTCCGCGGCGTGAACCCCACTTTTCACCACAAAAGCTTCACAGCAGATCACCCACTCCACCAAATGGCATTATTTTGTGTGGTATGGTGTTGTTGTATTAAAAAAATATGACAGCAAAAAAAATCAAGTGAAAAGATGAAGTGCGTGGTGATGTGGCTTTGAGCCATGTGCTGTTTTCCCATAGAAAGGCACCAAATTAGGGTTTGGGCAGTCAAGGTGAGCTTTGACCCCCGTCAATTTGCGCACACTGTGACTTACATGGATATAAGCACATAAGCACATCCTCGTGCAGCTTACAATATCAGCTTTCATTTAAAGCCATGATGGTGTCAGTTGGCTGAGTGGATGGGCAGTGAATGGCTGGATTCAGAGTGCAAAAAAGGGCACATATTTGGACATTTCCTCAGTCATCCCCCTCTGGGATTTTGCCAGCATGAGATACTTAGTGGAATGCTGAAGAAATGAAAGCAATGTGGGACTGTGCAAGCCAGTTGTGGGTGCCTGGTAGGTCATGTGTGCATGTGTGCATGGGCGTCCGCATCTCAATTTTTGCACCATAACTCTGCAACAATCCAATTTCTTGATGATATGCAGATGGATGCCTGCTTAAAAAAGGAGCAGATTGGTACCCTTTTCGTTTGGGTGGGGACAGGGGGAAGGGGGGTTTGGGGGGTGGGTGGTCCCTCAGGGGTGTCCACCCCAAAAAGTATGGTAACTGTTTTGTTCCAACTTATCAGTTATTTTAAAACATAAAATCTAGGCAGGTTGTTAATCAATGCAATGTGCTGGCTCTGTCTCCTCCTGTCCTAAAGGGCTCGATAGAATTTGCCAGTTCTGAACCGAAATGCTCTACATTTTAAACTAATAATGCTACACCTCTCTCGAATGAAATGTGTAGGTAAAACCGTAAAATACCCAGTATATAATTGTAATTTTCAACTCTGATAATTGTATCATTTACCAATGGGGACGGCTTTCACCAAAGTAAGTTTGGTTCAGAGCAAAGCCCTCCCTCCCTCCCCCTCTCTCCCTCTCTATCCATTTTCCTCGTTCATTCGCTTTATCGCTCACTTACGCTGCGGCCCTCGCTTAATTGCAGGTGGAGGGGCAACCGGACTACACTGTGGAACTGCAGTTTTCCAGCTCCATTCCCATCCAGTCCGTGGTCGCTGCTGCTGAGGCTGCAGGTGCAGCGATCCTTCAAATCTACAAGTCAGAGGTCAGTGACGTTGGAGTGCTTGCACCGAAGGTTGAACCCAGTTTTAACTCTCCCATGCCCTCCCCTTCCCCCACTCAGGCCTCCAAGTGGGATGTGCAGCTCAAATCGGACAATAGTCCACTGACTCGAGCAGACTCTGCAGCGAACCAAATCATCTGCGACGAATTAACGGTAAGTCCTTCCTTCAGTTGATGCAGACAGGTGAAGCAGAAAGCGCATGCACACTCACTCACACACACTCTCTCTCACACACACACACACACACACACACACACACACACACAACACACACACACACACACATACACACACGCATACATACACACATACACATACACACATACACACAAACGCATGCAAACAAACACACACACACACACACACACACACCACACATATATGTGCGCTTGCACGCATGCATGCATTCACTTATGCACACACTCAAGCAGTACATAAGGCACACAGGCACGAACGCACATAGGTACATGAAGCACACATGCACAAGCACAAACACACACTCCCTGCTTTTACTGCTATGTAAATCTGCGCAGCGCTTGACGCCACATATACCTATTGTGTCTGAAGAAAATGCACTGAAGCCCTACGAAGTTCGTCAAGTAAGTGCGACATTAAACCAAAGCCTTTCCTAGTTGCACGCATGCGAGGCCCCAGGTGTATCTGCTCCGCTTCACCCCCACATACATGTTTTTCTGTAGGCCTGTTTGGCATCAATCCCAAGACATTCCTCAGTTTCTGTAACAAATGTTGCAAGTGCGCTCATGTCCTTCCACTTTTGTTGCTCACATGCGTGTAGAACTACCAGTACTATTGGCTCGTGGACCCCTTAGATGGCACCAAGGAGTTCTTGAAGCGAAATGGCGAATTCACTGTCAACATTGCGTTGGTCACCAATGGGGTCCCTGTGTTGGGTGTGGTGCACGTGCCATGCCAAGCCAAGTCATATGTGAGTAGGCTGCCTATTGTAGGTTTGTGTTGCACGTAATTTCAACAAGGTTGTGGCAGCTTGTTTCCAAGACGCTATTGAGGAGACGCAGTATGCCCGTCACTTAGAAGCAAACACAACCGTGCACTCCATGTGTCATTCCTGTGTCTGAAAAGAGACAGACTGCGCCTCGCACAGTAGTTGACAATTTAACACCTACCTGCGCAGTGGGCTGTGAAGGGCAAGGGTGCGTGGCTTCAAACAGCACGTACGCAGACGCAGTTCCAGGCCGCTCAATTCGGGTGGGTGATGTGGGTTTTGGTGATTTTCCTGTAATATATTATAAGTATTGTAAGAACGCCGTACAGCAGGTCAGTTATAAAAGGTCGAAGTATTGAGAGCTAACACAGCACTCTTAGGATGCACATCGGGGTCGCACAGAGGTTTGTTACGCATTGTATAGAACACGTGTGCAAGCGATGCCTTTCACTGGTTTGTGTTGTGTATATAATACATTTAGAAATGAAGCCCTTCTGCTTGAAAAAGTTTATGAGTTTGGATCAAGGAGGGGGCTGGGGGCGGCCCGTGACAGGCTGCAATAGCTGATTCAAAAAGGATTTTTTATACCACACCTCTGGACGCCTAGCTTTTTGCTTTGTGGGCGTGCTCCTAGCAAAGTCAGATGCTGAGTTTTGAGTGCCCTTGTTATCATATTAGCGTGATTGCTGGTATGTACGCACTCATACTTCATTTTTTTCATTTTTTGCTATGCAAGTTCGCTTTGGCAAATACTACCTCCACACCCGCATGAGCCCACACGAGAGAGGAAGATTGTAGAATATAAAACATGTCATTATGTCACTATAATGCGACTGTGATGCATCATTCCCTCTCTCCTGCTCAACGCCCACAGTTTGGATGACCCTGGCTTGCGCATCGTGGCTTCTTCAAGCCACCTCAGCAAAGAGACGGAGGAGTTTGTGTCGCTGTTTGACTCGCCCGAATTTGTGCAAGTGGGCTCCTCGTTAAAGATGATCATGGTGGCGGAGGGTCTAGCCCACATGTACCCAAGGTGTGTGCCAATCGGCAGCATTTGTAGACCTCAAGCCTGGCTTGACATTCAAGAGCAGCGGAGACAAAGCTGCAAACGAGCACGCTGCATGGATGGTTGTTAAGGATGTACACAGATTTGTGGACTCAAGTTGAACTTATATATCTCAAAGCGCACGCTATGTGATTGATGTGTGATGTCGTAAGTTGCATGTCATCCGCGATGCCGTGGCCTACACTGAGCACTAACTCATACCACCTTCCTCAGGTTGGCCCCCACTTGCGAATGGGACACAGCTGCCGCTGATATCATCGTTCGAGAAGCTGGCGGGGTTGTGTTGCAAGCGGGGTTGTGCAACAATGAGGGCAAGGCCTTGGAGGACTGGAGGGTAAGAGCTTTCTTGTTTTATGAAGGCCTTTAGCCTATAGCATCTTTTTCACTGAAAGAAGAGTTTCATGCCTTTTCACTGGTCTTAGAGCAGAGTGCTCGTGGGGCGGCCGGCACACATGAAAACGCAAGACATGCTGCCAGAGTGCTGAACTGCTTCCCGCATGCTTCACTCTGCAGAAAGCGCTCATCGCGGAGCAGTCGGTGGTATACAACAAGGAGAGCATGCTGAATCCCTTTTTTGTGGTGTTTGGGCGGAGGCGCGGTTCAGAGCGCCCTAGTGACGGGGAACCTAACTCCGCCAAGCGGTAGTGATTTTTAAATAATGGCTGTGAGCAGCAAAGGTACAAAGTGGCAGTGATTACACTAAAGTACTTGTGGGCTTGTACTCGTGTTTTGTTCCCTGCTTCTAGGCAAATGTGCAAGAACTTGCTACTGCTTGCTTGTAGGTGGGTGTGGGTCAGAGGGGGCGGCCAACAGTGACCTGCCTTTCCAGTGTTTTCAGGTGGTTGGTGTGATGGTGCTGGGGCACGCGTTGGAGAAGCCCCATCAAAAACATGGATGTTGTTGGAAAGCGTTGTGAGAGTTCATTGTGGCTCCTTCTCCTTAGTTAATGTGGTGTGTATAACCCATACTTGCAATCCATGCTTAAGCTGGTACCATGATTCGACGTGACAGGGGAGTGGTTTTTCACTGCCTGCGTGATTTATGTTCTTCAAGAGTTCAGCGTGGTAAAGTGTGCAAGGTGTGCTTTTGTGTGGGGCTCAATCCGTCAACTCATTTTCCATGTATTATTTACTCACCTGAGTCAACTTTGTTCCTCTCTTTTGCTGTCCTTGTGTATTGCTACATTGCCAATACACAATACACTGAGTAGCTCAGCTCCTCCTCTCCCTTGAAAAGTGCAGCTAAGGGGTTACAAGGGGTTACAAGGATGGCCTACAGCCCGAGTCTCTGGCTGATGGCAATTGGCTGGTGAAACAAAATCAACCAGTGTCGAAAATTGAAACTAAATCTGACACAAACTTGAGGAAAAGTGCAGCTAGCAGCTACTACCTGACTCAGCATTTGGTTGTGGTTGCTTGTGGCATTTAGATTGTGGTAAGATAGTTTATGATCGGAAATAAGAAGGAAGCGAGAGAGGCAGGCTGGAAGAAATAGAAGAAAGTAGGGGGGGTATCCAGGTTGATGGCGAGAAGGGCAAACATGTACATGAAGGTCAAGCATGGGAAAGAAGGTGGAAGGAAAGCTTGTGTATTTAGGCGCCTACGTAGCAACAAGGTTTAGGGATACAGGGCTTGTAAGGAGTACAAAGGCAACGGGCTGAGGGCACGTCTGGCTACACAACCTCAAGGCACTCAACATATAGGGAAGCTAAGAGTTAGCAGTAGAATTAACTCCAAACACAGCACAAGAGAGGCCCCCTACAGAAGCGCAGCTGCACCAGCAAGTCAATCTCAACCAACTTGTTCATGATTTCCTTTCTCAGCAGAACAATAGACTTTTTCTTATTCTTTCTGAGCTTATGGATTTATTTGTGGCTGGCCGAGACCAGTCAGCAGCCGATCAGCCAAACAACCTGGCTGAAGGTCACCCCCAATTGTAACCATTGTGATCCAACCTAACCTTGTAAACCTTGTAATCGAACCTAATCTAAACCAATGCCACCCTGCACCAGTGTCAGGTCATGAATAATAAGCAGGCTTTGTTTCCTATACCGTTTAACATACGCAGTCTAGCAGTCGCACGTTTTAACTGACGGCTTTATATCTTAACTCTTTGTCACACCTTACCTTACCATGCCTCTGTTCCCTTGTTGGCGTATAACATGGGTCAAGGGGAGATAGCAAACTCCCTACTGCGAGGTTGAAACGAACTGAAAGTTGATAAATAGAAAGGGATCAAGAGAGGCAGGCTGGAAGAGATAAAAAGAAAGTAGGGGGGAAAACCAGGTTGATGAGAAGAAGGGCAAAACATATACGCGAAAGGTCAAGCACGGGAAAGAAAAAAAGAAGTCTGTTACCAATACCAATCATTTATAAACGGCACAACCAGCTTATCGAACAAGACCAGGAGCAAACTCTCGACTGTCATCCAACTAGCTAATCATACCACAATGGATCGCCGAAGAAATCGGAAAAAATTGAAGAACGTGTTGCTGGATATTACAGACATGTTACATCTTATCCGTTGACCAAGAGAGACTGTGCTTACCTACATAGACAGGGATATAGGGAAGTTAAGCTCCACGTTATCCTCGTTGGAGTAATGGGGACTAATTACAAAGACCATACAGACAAACCTCTGGCAGACCTTAATCTGGATTATCAAAATATCGAAAAAATGACACACAATCTGAATGAACACTCCATCAGACATGCATCTACACTCATAAAAACAAGATATGCACCGCGATACAACTTAAACAACAGTCAAGGTGTGGGTCTAGGTGCCACGGCTAACAACCCCCCTGACCCGCACTGGTTTTTCTTTCTTGTGTGTTTGCGCGGTGGTTGGTTGCCTGGTGTGGGCACCTATGTAACCCCCTCCCTTAATCATGCTGGCTGTGTCATCACTACCAGCGGAGTTTTTTCTTGTCTTTTTCTAGAGACCGTTTTGTTAGGAAACCACGCCTCTATTTTGAAGAAGCAATGAAAAGCGCAAGATCACAATGACTAGTGCACTCGTGCCGCAAGATGCTTGGTGAAAAAAACGACTCCTGTTTCCAAAAGTGAAGTGCATAGGGCAGCAAATAGCCCTGCAGCAACACCAGCAGAGGTACTGTCCATGGCTAACCCTACAAAGGCTGTTACCAGCAGTAAGCTGACGCCACGTTTGCAATTCTCCTGTACGCATATAAACAGGACATGTGTTTTTAAGAGGATGGGGGGGAGTTTAGGCGGACGTAAAAACAAATGCACTCACTTAAAAAATGTTTGTTGCACTATTAACACAAGAAAAAACAATTGTTTTGTTGAGAGCCTAGGGGCGTCTTTGAAGGAGTTCTTCTTATTTTCTTATTCTAACTGAAGTCCACACACATTCACACACACACACGGACATTCTCATGTAGACACACACACACATCCAGACGCTGTGCGTAAAGTAGAAGCAACATCTCAGAAGGAAGGAGAGGGTTTCATAGCATCAGCAGGTTGGTTCAGGCAAGTCCCAGAGTCAAACGCTTCACAAAACGCTTCACACACACACACGCACACACACACACACACACACAAGCAGTGACCATGCGTGTATTGGAATCAACTTTTAATTGTGGGTCTGAATCCAAACAAGACAGGCGCATCTTCCTTTGCAGTTTGTTTGTTTGAACAACTTACTATGCTTGCTAATAGGGTCATCCGACAGGTTCCATTTCAGTTTCTTGCATGGTATAAATATCCACGTAACACTCAATGTCAAGCCTAAACTTACCAGTCACTTGCTTTCATTGACGGCGCAAATGACAGGTATATCGCATATCGTGTCGCTTGAGTTTATTACAGGAAACCATTAAAAAGCCCATCCTCACGTTCCTCTTACTTGTCTTACTGTAGATGCAAGCTCTAGTCCGGCCATGACAAGCAAAGCCCCAAGCAGATTATCCGGGAAATGACGCAGCAGGGAGAAAAGGCTGCTGCCAAAGAGCAGTCCAAGAGACACCTGAAAACAGCAGCAGCTGTGAAATGTCAACAGAGGTCAAATGGTCGAACCAATTTATATGTTATTTCATTGGTGCTGCATGTTAGTACTAATAGCGCTTCAAGAAGCACAATGGCTACAGAAACCACTGCTACAAGACCCACCTTCATTACCCCAAGAATGATTGAAGCAGCCCCGGTCCTGGCCCCCGCTCTGACCTGCAGAGTGCCAACTCGCACACACTGCCTAAACACGCATTTGGTATTAAATGCCAGTCAAGTTTGCCATTTCTCGGGGCAGCTTGACGAGCCTTTTTTAAGTAATTGCATCAGAAACTTATTATACAATCAACTCATTACGCAAATTGCCCGTCAAAATATTGAAGGGGAGAGCGACACAGCCAAAACAAAATCAAAAACAATTCAGAATGTCTAACAGATATGGCAGGTAGAGAAGGCTAGAGGCACACACAACAACACGCCTTGGGGTAAATAAAATTTGAGCTTTCCTTCTATGGCTGCCTGACACAAAATTACATGAAGGCCACAACAAAAAGAAAGACAAGAGGCCGCCTAAATATTGAGGCTAAAAGGTCACGGTCCTTTTCCTCTGATTGCTATACATCACTCATAAAGTCATCTCCTTATTTGGCCACCACGCCAAGGAAGGGCTTGAGTTTTTCGTTCCCTCACAATAATTCCTTGTATTTGTGAGCAATGTGGGCTCCTCTTTCTTGCACCCTCAGGCCTTGGCACTTGCTTCTCACTCTTGCCAGTTCTCGTAGGTGACACATTTATTCGTAAGTACACACACATACATACACACAAAAACACACACAATTACACACCTGAGCGGCAAGACCCCCTGCGCCATGGCATACAGGCATGGACCCCACCCAACAAGGAAGGAGATTTATGAGGCCAACACTCAGAGCTATCGCCCGCAGACTCCATCTGCAAGGGGGCAATAACCCCAACAGGGTAACAGGTGGGCATGGGTGCGACGAGTGCCTTAAGACAATTGCTGCAATGCAAGGAAGAAGATGCCCGCTCACAAATGCTCGTTAGCCAAATGCCATGTACAGAGACTATTATTGTACACACAGCAACCCCATGGCACTACAACAACTGGTTCCACTCTTAATTTGGTCTTAGATGTAATCACTGTAAAACCCAAGTGCCTACACAAAAGCTACCTTGAATTACTTCCGCCACCATTGCTGGAAAAGGTGCTGCTTGCAAGTTGGTGCAGGCCAACCACAGAATTGAGTGCTGTCAGTGGCAGCTGAGGAAGGCCACCATGCAAGCAGCCAACTAAGATATCGTTGCACGAGGGCCACAGAAATCGTGGGACAGTTGGGCCAAACTGTAGGAGAGCAGCATTCAAGTGGTCAGTATGTGGGCAGCATGAGAGCAAGAAAGTTGGGGCTGTCACGTGTACATGGACTGAAGCACATGGGACCCACATAATATAAAATGAGCATATTGAGGGTCAAACTGCGAGGAAGCTACTTTATTTGCGTTTCATCAATGTTGTGAGAAAAATATGCAAATATGCAATGTGATATCACACTCGTCAGTCTGGTAAGAGCAATGATATGCACACAGGCACATACCTCTAATTGCACGGCTTCAGGATGAGTGGCAACAGTAAGCACGACCCCAAGCACCACGACAATCAGGCATGAAGGAATGCGGCCGCTGTTGCTGCTACTGCTAAACGACAAGCTGGCATTGTTGGGGGCAGATGAAATACTGGGGCCACCAGCATTTAAGCCAGCATTCACACACATGCTGCTACATTTTCTTCCCCTGATGAGATCTGACACACTGCTTTTGGCCAACGTGCCTTGTGAGCAGCCTACTCCAGCACTTAACAATGGTGCACTCTCACGGCCACCCCCTAACCCCTCACTGCTTTCCCCTGTGTGATAGCTGTCAGATCCCCCCTCACTGGACGCCCCCCAATCTCCC
>Ga0307948_1004259_pt1 | contig 10568 bp, 7 predicted proteins | sample OrgLakmetagen280_FD_201824 | JGI IMG/M metagenome (GOLD analysis project Ga0307948, IMG submission 201824) | Saline water microbial communities from Organic Lake, Antarctica - #280 | ecosystem: Environmental > Aquatic > Non-marine Saline and Alkaline > Saline | place: Antarctica: Organic Lake...
CTCACACAGGTCGACAGGGTCATCCATTTCATCCCAAACTTTATCAGTAGTCTAGTTATATGATATTGTTACTATCTACATGAAAAAAGGAGCATGCCCGGAGTTTTGCCTAGTCCCCCCCCTCTGGCAATTTGCTGTGTCTTGCCCTTTTCAGTGTCAAATTTGCCTATAGCTGCTTAAAAGTGCACAGCAGCACGCCCAGCAGCGCTCAATAAATCTGTGTTCCTTCACAAAAATAGTCGTGCGCTCACCTGAAAAGTGCCTGGCCTGCCTGACAAGCAGCAATGTATTTGCCCTCCCCAGGAGCGCCTTGAACCACCACCTGAGAGAAAAGAAAGACAGGAACGTGCTTATTCGTTTAAACCGGAAGTAAGTGATTGATCAACAGTGTATAGCTGCAAACAACACTAATATTTAGGTCATGATAAATCACAAGTACCACAAAGTGTGTGGAATTATGACGAAGAAGAATTTTGCTGTAATCCATGATGTTGCTGCTGTGTGTTTAACGTTACTACTGCGTACATGATGCTGCTGTTGCATATTTAACGTTGCTGCTGCATGTACTATGCTGATGTGCACAGATACTACAGTCTAAGACAGATGCTGCCGTTTGAAATTACCTCCTCCTCGCTCTCCTAGCAAACCTCATGTCAAATCGCGGCCAAGACATGCATGCGAGCTCATCTTTAAAAGAAGAGGCAGAACGCACCAGCCTCTTGGACTGCATAAGATTCACCAGGGCCTCTTGCTGGGGCCTTGTCTCAGTGATGCCGTCCAGCTTGCCCTTGACTTGGTTGACTGCACCCCCTGTGCTCATGTAGTCTGCTATCCTTGCATTGATCTGCGAGACATTGACACAGCCAGAAAACGTCTTTGATTCACGCATAGGAATGAATGTTGACGTGACAGGTGGAGCCAAACACGTCAAAAATCAAAAAGCACTAGCATGCGACCTTTTGCTTTAACTTGAGCTTTGACTTACAAATGGAGCTGACTGACAAATGGAGCAAAAACGCGTCAGAGAGCACCAGCCTTCAACCTTGTGCTGCATGTTATTTCTACGGTGATGCATGCATGGTAGCAACCTCACCCGAGTGTGAAGACTCGTATCATCATTGAACACCGTGTTGATCTCGCTAATTTCAACCGTCTCTGGATTGCTCAGGTCAACCACCATTTCGAACTCCCGCCGTTTGCCTTCATCTTTGAAGTACACACCCAAGGCTTCCTGTGTACATGAATAAGGTAAAAGGCCAAAAGGAAGAGATAAATTTGAAGTACACACCCAAGGCTTCCTGTGTACATGAGTGTGGCACAAGGCCGAGAGGAAGAAACGAAATTACGCGATTTGTCCCTCTTCAATTTGGTACTGGATCAAATCGCCTGCCTTTAATGGTGTTGCAACATGCCAGAGCAAGATGCTTATTATCTAAAAAAGGAGGGACTTCATATGCTTGTAGGTTAGAGGTTTTGACGTTGCAGTTGTTAAAATTATCCTGAAGGCTGAGAAGTGGAAATCAGGAAGGTGACACACGCTAAGACATAATGTGACAAAGACAATCATTACATACGACGGAAAACAATTGTTCCACCCAGTGTTTAAGGTCAAATGCATTATCAGGCAGACCACCTGGATTTACTGAAATAAGCACACAAACAGTTCCATCCAGACGAAGTGCGCGATTTGCTGCTGAATTCCGGCAACAGCATATTAAGCATGTGCAGTGGCAAGCTCAAAATAGCGCAGTGTTTACAACTTAGGTAACAAGCGTCATTTGTATCGAAAATGGCAGCTTACCAATGTGGGACACCTGTGCAAGGTCATTTTGGGCCTTTTATGTCCCCCTCTGACCGTGACGTAATGTGCATATTAGGTATTAGGAATGATGGAAATGTCATGTTTTAGATACCTTAGATTAGGTAGTGTGACCGAGCGGTCCTAAGTCAGGATGAACACTTGTCAACGACCCTCTTCTTTTGCTAATGATAAGTGCCTCTCATCCCTCATCCCTCACCACGCGCCACGCTACGTAGCAGTGAACGCCTGAATTGGTTTGCCCCAGTTACGCCAAAGATCAAACTTTGCTGAGTATGCACGTGTTTAGCTTACCCAATTTTGACATGAAGTGGGACGCGTACCTTTTCTTCTTGGAGGTTCTTTGGGAAGGCCGTCCAGAAGGTTTGCCACTTGACTTCCTCATGGTTGTTGAAGCTGTCTGTCCAAAGCTGCCTCATGGACTGTGGATGCAAATGAGCAAGTGCATGCGTGCAAGTGCATACGTGTGTGAGCCGTGCACTCAAATTCATGATCAAGCCGAGGCGCCTCATGGATCAGGACTGGGAGTTGCAGCATCTTGTGTCTTTTTAATGCAAATGCAGTTGGGATTGGAAAGGACAACGGATGTGCCCTTACTCCAGGTTCTTGCAAGAACGAGCAGAGCCTGTTGTGAATACCAAGTAGGGCTCTCTGGCTGCAATCAGTTGTGGGCTTTTAGAAGGCAAATTGCAATGGCCTTACCTTGTTTTCAATTAGGGTGTGCATGCCACGTTTCACCAGCACATTGTCCGTCGCTGTCAAAACCGCTTCTTCAAAAATGCCCAGATTCTTTCCCATGATTCCTGCATGTTTGGGTGATTGGCAAGAAGTGGGGAAACGAATAAAGTTATTCTGAGCTGGCCGTATTTTAACATTATGAAACACACATGCACAACTCCAGTGCAAGAAATCCAAAGTGCATCAAGGACTTGCAATTCCAGTGAGAGGCAGAGGGGGTTGGCCAGCCCTGCAGACCCCGTACATTCTTTGTTGTTGTACACTATGAATAACCTAGTCATTCTAATGCAGCATTTCTCAGCAGGAATGAACACCTGCACTAAACCGTAAACTGACCTGCTACCTCCTTGCTGGCCTTGGTGTCATTCATGAGGTCCTCCAGGCTGTGACAATGTGGATGCTTCTCCAGCAGCTTTGGTATTTCGGCTTCAACATCTGCAAGGAATTCATGATTACGAAGTAGCACGTAGCAGATCATAGACACATGCTGTTCTCCTTGTACGGTCCGCACCGCCTGGGCCAAGGAAAGCAAAATGGGCACAGGTGCTTGCATAAAGTCATATCCTTGCCAAAAGTAATTGAAACGGAGCAACCAGTGCCAATTGTCACTAGCCTTATGTCATCAAGGCTACTAAGCCCATCGAGGCTACGAAGCAGGAGAAGCGCGACAAGCCCATACAGACGTACCACAGCCTTACTTTTTGACTGTTGCTCACCTTTCTTTGCCTGATCAGCTGCTGCCAGGAACGCATATGACCCTACAGGCAACAGCAGACAGTATCAGGGAGCGTGAGCACTTTTTGGTCTTGCAACACGCATCTCTAGCACCTCTCATCCTGCGTAACAGCCCATTGGCAGCATGTAGGTTTTCACCCCATTGGCAGCCATCTTTCCCATTTGGCAGCATGCAGATTTCCCCCCATTGGCAGCCATCTTTCCCATTTGGCAGCATGCAGAGTTCCCCCCATTGGCAGCCATCTTTCACATTTGGCAGCATGCAGACTTCCCCCCCATTGGCAGCCATCTTTCCCATTTGGCAGCATGCAAATTTCCTCCCATTGGCAGCATGTAAACTGCTGACGACCTCTGTTTCTAAATACCTTGCCTTGCAGTCAAGTTTTAAATTGGGCAGCGAAACAGCAAAGAATTGGTACTTTTGTCAGTATTTCAACAGACACCTATATAGAAGCTAGCCACTTTCAGAAACTTGGCTACGGGTAATAGAGGAGTTTGCTGAACACAAAATACTTTACTCACCAACGTTGACATTTAGCTGCAGCATTGTTGAGACCTCCTCCAGCTCTTCCTTGAAGTGAGCTATCTTCTTCTGGGTTTCGTTTAGGTTGATCATCCGCATGAACCACATGCTGTCTTTGCCTGCGGCCGTTGCGATCCACGCCTGGATGGATTCAATGCAGCCCTTGTACTTCCCGAATGCATCTCTGCAGGAAAAAGAGAGATTGATGTGTTAGAGCTGCAATTTGTGGCAGTAAGCGATGGGCTGTCCTTGACCTTATATGCTAGATGCTCCAAGGGTTAAGTACGATTAGATCAATGGCTGTTTGAACTGAGTGCTGTAAGTATTGCTGTTTGTAGGAAAAAAGGGACATGCTTCAGATGTCATTTGCTTGTGACGAACATTTGCAAACGAGTACAAGCATAAACACATGCATGTAGAAGGCAAAAGCATCAAGTTGCACATCAATATTTAGCGTAAAGTTGGCCAGAACCATATATATACGGTGTATATACGGTATTTTTGGCAGGCATATCACCAAATATACGGTCATATACGGTGTATATATACGGTTCTGGCCAACCCTAATATAGTGTCTCCTTACGTAATGGAAGGATCTGAGCCAAGCTCCAAAGCCTGGATCTTGCGGTCATCCATGGCCAGATACATGTGCTCCATACAGGAAGCAGCAAGCCCCATCATAACCTGTACCGCACAGGTAGCAGAGCAGCAACAAAGGCATTGTTCAAGTCTGAATTGCGTGAAAAAGACTGTCAGGTAACTTATAACTATACGCTTAGTTCCAATCAGATGATTGATTGGGTTGGACGTAGCAAAGCAGCAGAATATAAAGAAAGTTCATTTGATTCAGGCATGAAACAAAGAGGTAAGCTGAATAAACAACCGCGAGTTTTCTCTCTGCTTCCTCATTTTCTTGCCTGGTTGGATCGGAGCTCCAGTATGACACGCTCTGCAATGTCCATAGCAATCTTGACACAGTGCCCCCCTGGTAGAAGGCAAAGTGGTCACTGCCAGGTGTGATAGTTGATTGACGAGCACAGGAGTCCATTGCCAAACACTGCTACATGATGAATGCACTTAACTTTCAGGAAAATCACGCAAGCCCAACTATTTAGATAGAAGGTTGCGCTTGCTACCACTTTCGCTGTGTCTTCTGGAAAAAGGCACAGAGCCAACCTGGTCAGATAGTTTGAATTTGCTCGTACTTTTTGCTTTCAATTGACTTGGAGCTGAACCTACATGTCTCTTGCTACAAAGGTATAGAAAGTTGCTTCAGCACATTGGAAACCGTGACGTCCGTCCTTTTGCAGAAACTAGGTATAAACAACACCCTAACATTTGCTTGCATAGGCACTTCCCCTAATATAGTACGCTAAATGTATAATATTCGCTATGTGTTCCTAATGTATGCGTCTGTGTATACCTATATGTAAGTTTGAGTAATTCCTCTTAAGAAATTTCGAGCAAGTATGTTTAAGGAATATAGAGTGGGAGAGCAATCATCTGCACACCCTGCTCTGGTATCTGGAGTTCAAAAGTCTTGTGTCAACACTGTCCATGTGTCAATACTGTGAATTCACAGTAGAAGGGAGTCCAGCATGTCAAATGCACCTTTTGCGTCCAACCCTACTTGGCTTTCCTATTCAAGCACGCTTACCTGGTGGAGGAATTGTGACCTCAGCGACAATCGCTAGACCCATCTTGATGAGGGGGAGCGCGCCTTCAAGCTTTTTGAGGTGTGGAGAGCCATTGCTGTCCATCAGGTTCTGTCATCAAAAACGTTTAAAGGGTCTTTTGCCAGACATGTATGCAGCACATGCCTTCATTTCACGTGCGCAGTCTGCTTGTAAGTTAAAAGCATTAAAAGAGCAGCAGACGAGATGGACTTTCACTGCACGTGCCCGCACCTTTTTGTTTTCCTCCTGGCACCCTCGGAGCAATTTCAGAATGCACTCCATTCGCTCACGGAGCTCTCGCACTTTCGCTTGCCTCTCATCTGCGCAGAAAAGCAACGCTGTGCTTGAAATTAACTTTCAACTTATTCTTGCTGCATGCAATTCGTGTCAGTGTGACTGTAGCCGCATAAGTCTGTCTTATTAGTGCAACAGAAGGTGCTTTCACCTTTGGTCAGCGTGGTCGGCTTCTCATCCTGCTGTTTCGCCTCCTCTGCTTTAGGGGCTGCAAGTGGAAACCGCCCAAGCACTGAAGATTGAGTACTGCAGAGTATGCCAGAATGCAAGCTGGACACTGGCATACCTCCTTGGACTGGAGAGGCTGCATTGGTAGCATCTTTGGATGAGCAAGCACCCATCCCGAGAGCAGATGATCTAAGGATTGACCCTGTCAAACCCACTGCGTTCCATTGACTATATTTTAACTCAATTTTGATATGAAAGAAAAACTTGGTTTCCGGTTTCTGGCGCATTCTTGGCAGCCAATCACCCATGGATGGATGGATTGTGCTTATTTGGGTTTTTTGTTGCACAACCTGCACAATGCAAGCCGAAGAAGACCTCCCGTTTGTGCAGCAAGCTCATACACACTGCACACACTGCACACACTGCACGCACACACTGCACACACTGCACACACTGCACGCACACACTGCACACACTGCATGCACTCCAGCACTGATTCATTGTTATCAAAGCTACGTCCATTATCCCCCCTCCCCTCTAGATAACAAGACAACGCAAGCAACCGGGGCCACGACACTGTGTAAAGGTATAATAAATTACAAATGCAGGATTGTCATCTTGAGGCGATGTGGCGGAGTGGTCTATCGCGCTGCACTCAAGCTCTACAAGAGTTTCCAAGTCTCAATGACTGGGTATTGCAGTCCCGCAAGGGGCGCGGGTTCAAATCCCGTCGTCGCTAACTTACCTTTTGGTGGATTGTGTGTCTATCGCGCTGGGTATTTTGCAAACCCGCAAGGGGCGCGGGTTCAAATCCCGTCGTCGTCACATGCAATTGACAATCCCTTTTTGGCAACCTCACCTTTTTGCAGCTACAACCGTTTTGCAAGCACGCCTCTTTGAATCCGCATCCTTTTTGCCAGCTGCACTTTTGGCTGGTCCATTTTTTTGCAACCACACCTTTTTTACAGCGACACCTTTATTTAGGCTGATCAACCTTCTAGTGACCACACCTGGCAACCAAACTTTTTGGCTGATGATCCACCCTTTGGCAACCACACCTTTTCATAGCTGCACCTTTTGGCAGCTTTGTACTTGTGTTGTCGCTGATCCGCTACCTTTTATGCAGGCATGATCCCTCTTGTTAAAGACCTTTTTGGCGAAGCCCCCCTCGTGGAGGCTTGAGCCCCTAGCATTGTCTCCTTCCCACCACACTCCACACAGTCCTCCCCAGGCTCACTCACCCTGGCGACCCCACGGGCTGAAACTCAACATAGGCACCTAAACAAAAGTTCCACCGCACCATATAGATTCTGGGATCCTGCAGGGGTGCCATGTGTTAAAATTTATGGAAGCTCCAGGAAGCTGCTCAGGATTCCTCAGTCAGGCCCCCGGACCACTTCCTGATAGTACAGTATCCATCAGGACGCTTCTTCAGCTGCGGATGCCGCGTCAGGGGCCCTTGGTTGTGTTCTGGCTCAAAGTTCACTGTTGACCATGCAAGCAGAATCAAGTTATACTAATTTTGATAGACTATATGAGACTTATTAATAATTAAAGTTTAGTCACAATACATACCACTGAGTTCGGTGCAGTATTCGTAGGTGATATCGTAGAGATATGTGGCAGCAAAAGTAGGGTTCAAGCCGTGGCGTATCAGGCATGACTCCTCGCTCAATTGCTGGGTTCAATCGAAAGCGCTTTGTAAAGCTTACACTCTGATGCATAATTTCCAGCTGCAAATTAGTTTGGGGAACCAAACGTGGGGAGCATGCAAACATCGCCCTTTTTTGGCCTCAGTGCCCCTCCCGGAGGCAAACAATTAATACATGAATATAATTCCAAAGAATCGAAAATCTTAAGCATGTCTTTTACAACGCGCTGCTACAATGGTATCAAAAGACAGGTCTGGATGCTCACCAATCCGTGAGGTTTGCGGTGTACTAACTTGCGTGAAGCTGCTGGTTCTACTGTACTACATGAGGGCCCACGATCTCAAATTTCAAGGGGGGGGGGATCCTCCTTCACATGAGGTCCCACAGCCTGCCGAACATAAAAGGCATTAAGCATTTCATGTTCGAAGGGTTGCATGCTTTTCCAATGTACGGACGGTGAAATCACGAAAACAAAGAAAGCTGTTCAAAAAGCCTGATCTTAAAGGAACACCCGTGAAGCATTGCCACTCTTGCCAGGCTATTGAAAGCTCTGCACAAAAACCTGCAGGGTGCTGCATTCTCTACCTACTTTACCCAAACACACGTGGGAAGTAGTGAACAATGACCTTATCCTGCAACTTTCCAAAAGCCATTGTGAGCGATAGAGATCCCTGCTTTAAAGGCTCAGGTTCCTGCTGTACAAGCCTTCACTAACAAAATGCAAGAAGCTCTCAAAGATGATAAGAAGGCTTTGGATGCAGCTCAGCAACGCCAAAAGAAGGCTTGGGTGAACCAGGGTACTCCGCACAGGTGGCATTTAAGCTGGACCTCCCGAAAACCATGCATGCATAATATCTTCCATGTGTCTTTACTTAAGCCTTACTTGATAGAAGTAAACATGCAACCATCCCACTACCAACTGTAGTAGATGGCGAGGACAGGTTTGATGAGGAACAAAGCCTAATAAACCACCGTGATCTTAAAATCACTGTATACCGTGCAACAAAGCAAGAGTCAGAGAAAACTAGAGTACAAAGAAAGTTGTTGTTGGCATATGTCATAGGTCAAGGGGAGATAGCAAACTCCCTTCTATGAGGTTGAATCACCCGAAAGTTGATAATACAAAGGGAGCAAAAGAGGCAGGCTGGAGGGAATAAAAGAAAGTAGGGGGGGCAACCAGGTTTATAAGAATAATAATGGCAAAACGTATACGAGAAGGACAAGCACGGGAAAGAAAGAAGAAAGGAACGCCTGCATACTTTGATGCCTACGTAAAAACAAGGTTTAGGAAGACAGGGCTGGTAAAGAGGAAAAAGGCAACGGGCCGAGGGCACGTCTAGCTACACCACCGCAAGGCACTCAACATAAAGACAAGGGGAGTTAAGAAATAGCCAGGATAAAAGCAGCTAAGCCATTGTGATGACTGGTGCGCCAAAACCAACTTCGACACAACCCAAGAGGAAAAAGAGTTCCCCTACAGAAACGCAGCTGCGCCAGCACGTCATTCTCAGCATTACGAGCCCATACTAGGAAGACAAGAAATTATTACAATGAGCTAAAGGCTTGGACAACAGAGAGTACTACGTCAAATGGCAAGGGTACACTGATGATCACAACTCTTGGTACTGCTGAACTTGACGCTACTGCTGAACTTGACGCTCTCAAAAAGACCACTGGGCTAACAGGAACCGTGCCCCAAGTTCTCAAAGTCCAAGAAAGCCGTCTAGCCCACGTTATCTTATAAGTCTCACAATATTGCTTCAAAGATGTGAGCAGCTCACAGCATTGCTTTAAGAGGTGAGTTAACACGAACCTCAGAGACGAGTCTGATCCAGGTTGGGGGGAATGTAACAATTTATGGGTTACGATTTTGTACATAATCCTGGATCCTTTCCTACGGCAAGGCAAATTAATAACCCCTTACAAAAAAATGGTTTTTGACAGTGCTAAAAAGGAATTCCTGGACTCAGAGACATCACAGTGTGTGGCCTGGATCCCTTGCAGTTCAACTTGTTTCGTGCTGCAACGCGTCTGTACTATTCCCTTACCCAATGCAACAGCTCCACGCACGATGAAAAAGGTTTTGCAAGGAAAAGTAAAATAACGCCATGGCGTAGGCGTAAACACTTCCGGAACGGATTAGGAAAGAACACTGTTATGGGTTTGAGCCATACAGCATCCCACTGTGTCAGACGAAGGAGAGAAGAAACGCTTTCTTTGCCTTGAAGAGACAAAAAAAGCCTTTTGTTTGGCTTACTGCTCGCTTATTTGATGAACAAGCGGCCAGTAAGCCAGTTTTATTACTACCTAGGAAGCGGACAGGAAGCCAGGAGTAGTATTGCTTTCCAGTAAGGCCTTCATCAATAATTAAGAAGCCACGAGTGCCTTGACAATCCAGCTAGAAAGCGGGGGGTTCTTACTGGATCAGGAATCCAAGGAAGCAGGCTAGTAACCCTGGGAAGGCTTTCTTTGCTGAACTGAAATTAAGTACTAAGCCACAAATACTTAAGCAACCCAGCTATGAAACAGGGGGTCTCACTGGAGCAAGAATCCAAGGAAGCAGGCCTGAAAATCCCAGGTAACTCACAGTGATCAGCAAGCAGTAATAAGCCACAAACAAGCAAGCCTGTAAGCCGTAGGAAGCTTGAGAAACAAGCGGCAGTAAGCCTGTCTAAAAGCATGCAGTAAACCAGATCAGTAAGTCACAAAGAAGCAGGCTAGGAAGCCACAGTAAGGCTGACAAACAAGCAGCAGTAAGCCAGCCTAAGAAGCATGCAGTAAGCCTGATCAGTAAGCCACAAATAAGCGGGGCAGGAAGCCACAGTAAGGCTGGCAAACAAGCAGCAGTAAGCCAGCCTAAGAAGCATGCAGTAAGCCAGATCAGTAAGCCACAAAGAAGCGGTCTAGGAAGCCACAGTAAGGCTCACAAACAAGCAACAGTAATCCAGCCTACGAAGCATGCA
>Ga0307948_1004260_pt1 | contig 10568 bp, 8 predicted proteins | sample OrgLakmetagen280_FD_201824 | JGI IMG/M metagenome (GOLD analysis project Ga0307948, IMG submission 201824) | Saline water microbial communities from Organic Lake, Antarctica - #280 | ecosystem: Environmental > Aquatic > Non-marine Saline and Alkaline > Saline | place: Antarctica: Organic Lake...
AGACATACTCATAGACATATTCATTAACTGTTCATACCGCCCTTCCTCACTCTTATCTTTTTGTTATGAATTTCATACAATGTTCATACATAACGGTTCATACCACCCTTCCTCACTCTTCTCTTTACTTTATAGAATGTTCATACTAAGTTCATAATCATAAACTGCTCATACCAACCTTCCTCACTCTTATCTTTTCTTTATGAACTTCATACAATGTTCATACATAACCGTTCATACCACCCTTCCTCACTCGTCTCTTTCCTTTATGGACTGTTCATGCCACCCTTCATGACTAGCTTCCTTATGTACCTATGTTCTGAACTTCTCTTTTCCAGTTAATAGTCAGCATGTATTTGCCTGTTTTGGTGTGAGTGTGCTGCTTCAGCATATTAGCAGTAGCTTTTGTGTGCGAAATCTGTTTTGGTGTGAGTGTGCTGCTTCAGTATATTAGCAGTAGCTTTTGTGTGCAAACTCTGCTCTGTGTGCACGTGTACTACTTGAGAACATTAGCAGTCACTTTTGTGTGCAAACTCTGTGTGCTTGTGACCTCTTCTTTACTCCTTCTTTAATCCTGCATGCATTTTTGTGACCTGAAGCACATCCTTTTTCTCTCTTCATCTCCTGTCGTCCAGGTTTAGGTAATTTTGGTGTTTTGTGACAAGCAGATCTTCAATATCACTGCGTTCCACCATGGTGCCTTCATGGACGTGTTGAAGCTTTAAATTTTATAACTGGTGTTGAATGTGTGTGCAACATCCAACTTGCAGGTTTCAGCATTGTGTGGCAAGCCTTTGGGGGAGCTCCTTGACGCTCGTGCAAATTCAAAGCTGATCGAATCAGTGCAAGCCACTGCGGAGTCCATTCCAGGAGTGAGTGCAGGCTGAGCTAGATCCGAACATGCGTTTGCTTAATGTGTTGTCTTCGAATTATGAAGCTCCTCATGGCTGCTCGATTGCGTGTAATTCACTGTGGAGTGTGCGTATCCTATGGGTGAGCAAGCACTGCATGTGTTGTAATTGTGTGCGCTGCTGCGTCTTGTGCAGGAAACACACACACCACACGCAAAACCTGTCCTTTTGCTTACCTGCTCCCATTTATGTACATCCATAAAGAAAAAATCCTACCACACACAATGTGTTGTTGGCCACTCTGCTTTGCCATACAGCACTCTCAAACCCAGTCCCTCCACTACTGCAGACACTACTGCTCCACCACGATTCTTTCTTCCAACGTCTGTGTGCAGGAGGGCGCATGGCACACAAAGCCGTGCTTATACTTGCAGCAGCGCGCGCTGCACTTTTTTTCTGAGTGCCAACGCGTGTTTGACTTCGTTGCAGCCTGTAGGAAGGTGAGTGCATGTCACATATGTCACACACAGTACGTGTCATCTGTTGTGTGTCTTTGTTTCTGAGTGCCAGCACGTGTTTGACTTCACTGCCGCCTGTAGGAAGGTGAGTGCATGTCACATACAGTACATGTAGGGTTGGCCAGAACCGTACATATACACCGTATATGACCGTATATTTGGTGATCTCCTTGCCTAAAATATGATATGTTTCTACACCATACATATCCATGGTATATGATTCTCAACCCTAAGTACGTGCTGTCTGATGCGTGTCTTTTTTTCCGAGTGCCAGCGTATGTTTGACTTCACTGCAGCCAATAGGAAGGTCAGCGTGTGTGACATCTGTTGTGTGAGTGTGTGTGACATCTGTTGTATGAGTGTGACATTTGTTGTGTGAGCGTGTGTGGCATCGGTTGTATGAGTGTGACATCTGTTGTGTGAGCGTGTGTGTGATTTGTTGTGTGAGCGTGTGTGACATTCGTTGTGTGAGCGTGTGTGACATCTGTTGTGTTAGCGTGTGTGACATCTGTTGTATAAGTGTGACATCTGTTGTGTGAGCGTGTGTGACATTTGTTTTGTGAGCGTGTGGGACATTTGTTGTGTGAGCGTGTGTGACATTTGTTGTGTGAGCGTGTGTGACATCTGTTGTGTGAGCGTGTGTGACATCTGTTGTGTTAGCGTGTGTGACATCTGTTGTATGAGTGTGACATCTGTTGTGTGAGCGTGTGTGACATCTGTTGTGTTAGCATATGCTACAATATAAGGAGGGCACGAGGCTTGAGAGAAGAATAAAAATGATCAAAAACATCTATGCTCTGTAAGTTCACAACTTTGTCACTCAAACAGAGGAGTAATAACGTTGGAGGAGCAAAAAAGGTGGGCTGCCCACTGCCAACGAAATTGCGTTACTGAAATTTCAGTCACCGCCTTTGAATTCAAACCCAGGAGGGCACGACGCTGGAGGAGCTAGGCGGTCTGCTGACAGCCAGCCATCAGAGCTGTGACCAGATGTACGACTGCAGCTGTCCAGAGCTGGACGCAACTTGTGCTGCGGCCATTGCTGCTGGAGCAAAAGGGGCCAGACTCACAGGTGCGTGGGTTGTGGGTGTGATGGACTGCATAATTTTGTGTGTGTGTTTGCGTATGTGTGTAGGTGTGTGTGTCTGTGTTTGTGTGTGTGAGAATGTGTGTGCATGTGTGTGTGTTTGTGTGTGTGTGCATGTGTGCATGTGTGTATGCATGTGTGTGTGCATGTGTGTGTTGATATGTGTGTGTGTTTGTGTGCGTGTGTGTGCGCACGTGTGTGTGAAGAAGGGGATGGTGAGTGGGTGGTCACGGGTGCGCGGGTTGTGAGTGTACAGATGCACGTGTGCTTATATTTATTGGTGGAGCTTTGGCTAGCATGCGCTCTAGCTGCTCTTTCTTTCACGTACGCTACCCTTGCTTCAGCATAGACTTAAATTTTTTGATTTTGTGTGTTATGTTTCTTAGATTTATTCCACGGTGCAGCATTAAAAATCTGGCCTGTGTGCTGCCGGTATTGCAGGCGCTCTCCTGGAGACAAATAAAACTTGTGATGTACACTGAGACATTGAGGCTGGTCATTTGCCAGCGCTTAATACACACTCATTCACACAAACACACACACACAAGCACACGCAAATATATGCTTCTTTACAGGGGCTGGATGGGGTGGCTGTGTGGTGTGCCTTGTGCACACAGCAGACAAAGCCAGCTTCCGCGACAAAATCTGGAATTCTCACTATGCACTTGCCACCGAGAGTGACGGGCAGCCTGTGCAGATGGACATGCGTGTGTTCTTTGTGGACCCTGCCGGTGGTGCATCAGTTGCTCGACCAAAAAAGGCGTAGCGACCTGCTAGCTGACTGGACCCCTCACGCACTTGATGTAGTAGGAAGCGCCTGGGATCAGGATAACAGGATAATTTCTTCTGGTCCAGCACTTTTGAATTTCTCTTTTGATTGATGCAACCTTGTAAAAAATGTTTGCAACTCAAGATTAGAATGGGAAATTCATTCTAGGCATTTGGCTACTAGCATCCGTTGCTTTCTACCCTTGTCGGTATTTATCCCTATTCATGGATCATTCGCTAACACTTTGAGGTGGAAGAGTTTCCACCAAAGTGGCTTATTTTCCTTTATTAATGCGGGGAGTGGTTTTACTGCCTGCGCATACTTTTGCTTCTATCCTGCATTTGCTATGATTACAGCCAGTGGTACCCAACAGAAATCCATGGACTACTTCACTGACTCCCACGAATCTCAATGGCGACAGGGAACAATACCAAGGCTGAATGCCTGCATTATCAGGCTCTGCCCACCCATTACATGACAGCCTTTGCAACCATGCCCTGGTCACAATAGAAAAAACGACCTCACCTTTATATTCTACAGCTTTACAGGTTTACATGTCAAGCCACCTGACAAAATTGTGCCTGCTAGAATGCGTATTAAATTGGTGTAAAAGATGTAATCAATGGTTACAATGGTTACAATGGGGGGTGACCTTCAGCCAGGTTGTTTGGCTGATCGGCTGCTGACAGGTCTCGGCCAGCCACAAATAAATCCATAAGCTCAGAAAGAAAGAGAACAAGTCTATTGTTCTGCTGAGAAAGAAAATCATGAACAAGTTGGTTGTTGACCTGTTGCAGCAAAAAGGGTTGGGTTGCTGAAAAGTCCTCAAAAAAAGGTGTAAACAGGAAGGAAGAGTATTTCCTCAGCTCACAAACTCGACGGTCTTGGCAAAATAAATGAGCATGCACCTCGTTCTGAACATGTTCATCTTCACCAGGACATTGGTCACATACGCAAGAACCATCTTCAATCCACGCTGCTGCCTCAACTTTCAAAGCATGCGCACGCAAGCGGAATCTACTGACATTGCGCATAACATGTTTGGACAGATCAAGATGGAGATACCATGGTACAATAGTCGGCATACGCTCATTTGTTCTAGAAAAAGGGGTGGCAAACCAAGAATGATAAGTGGCCAGTTTGTTGTTGTGTGTGTTGGGGTTCACCAACTCAGCGTCTCTCCAAACACCTCTCATCCTATGCTTCAAATCTGCAGTAAACTCTTGCATGGTAATAGCATGCCCAGTTTGAACAGCTCGTACATGCAACTCACACCCACGCAGTTTCTGAAAAGCGCTCAGCAATTTAGCTGTCCAGCAGGCACTTGAACGAGGCTGTAGTTTGAGATCAGCCTGGACTACCCTCCGCAAAGTGTCACTATTGGTATTAAGCATACTATTGAAAAGCTTGACAGCTGACCGAAACCAGTAGAATTGCAACGGTTCATGTCCACATTCTCGGAGTACAGCCCAATTAGTGGTAGACTGCTTCACACCTAACGTGCCCTTCAAAAAATGCAAATGAAGCGTAGACAGTGGGCTAGAGAACTCTCTGCCTGCCTGCAAGAATCCAGTACCCCATACTTGACTACCATACATGCCAGCAGGAATAACATACGTCTTAGCGAGCCACAAAGAAGTGTGTGGCCTGTCTACCAAAGCATGTTCCCCTTTTGTGATCTCTGTCTGTGACCTATCACACAGCAGGTTACTGGATAGGCAATGTAGGATGTTGTCCAGTGGGCAACCTTGCATGCCGTACGCCCGTCCAAAAATGAGTCAGTGCATATTGCTATTTTTCGGTATATGTATGGTACATCGTTCAGGACAAAGATACCGGTGTCGTTTTTTTTCGCAAGCGCACGCGAGATGTATAACACAAATTATATTCATTTTATAAATTTTATATCCTATCCTGCCTTAACATGAGCCAAGCTCCACCGCCCACGTTCAGCAACTCTCTGGCTTCAGGTATGTGAGGCATTCTGGGTTAGGGTTGCGTCGTGGAACAGGAAAAAGCCTGTTGTGGTCTGTGACTGTGCACTTGTGTGGCCTGCCTCCCATTACCACCAAGCTTTTTTCAGTTCCCAGCTCCCGCAGTTTGTATAAAACATGAACATGTGGGTGTGTGCATGGTGCGGGAGAGAGGACTGGAGCCTGCCCGTTCACGCTTGTCACAGCCTTCTTCCCTCTCCTTTATCACAACCCTGCTCCTTCTGACTCTTGGTACCAGGGAAGTACAACCACCCATGGATTAAGGCCCTGCCCCCTGGCCGGGCCCGAGTGTACGACCTCCTGTACAAGACAACCTCAGCCTGCTTGCTGGGGTTCGCCTGCTATGGGCTGTTTGAGACAACGCGTGGAGCCTACTACATCCATACAGGAAATCAGAAAGTTGTGGACGAGTATAACGCTTCTGAGGCAGCCAAGGCAAGTCCTGGACACATGTGCGGGCGCGTATACACAACACACACACACACACACACACACACACAAACACATACACACACACATACACATGTATACACGCACACACAAACACACACACACATACACACACAAACACACACACACACACACACACATACACACACACACACACACACACACACACACACACACACACATAAACACACATAAACACACATCCACACACGCACGCACGCATGTTGGTTCTTAAAAGCAATAAGCAATAAGTATACAGGCAGTAAAAGCCATTCCACACAGCAAGATTTTTTGAAGAAAAAGGAGCCGCGTGCACACACGTGTGTCAAGCATGCTCACCTGTGTACACAACTTATGAAAGCACACGAATACGCTAGGTAATTAGGTGTCCAAGTGCCCATGCGCCCTCTCTTCGTTTGTTTTAACCACCTTCTTGCTGTACGAATACATTTGGCATTTGGATCTGATGCCGGGTGATTCAGAGTTAACTTCCAGTTCATGCAACGCCATGCTTACAATGGCGATTGACCAGTGCTCGCATTCACAACACCTTGCTTCCTGCACTTGCAGGCAGCAGTAGCCACACAGCAATAATGGCACACGGGGCCTAAATTGCCACAGGCCTTCGCTGCAAGAGAATGTAAAGTTAAAAATTACACTGGTTATTCCCTCTGTACCAGTGGAATTGTGTGTTATATTGTGCTGCCTGCTTGAGTCATTGGGCCTTTGTGGCCAGTATCCGCCCCAGGCCTTTGTCAGGGTACGGTGAACAGACGGACACATTGCACACTGCAGAAGGAGTGCAAGATTTTTCTCTGTTGGTGAAACGGAAGTAAAAAGGCTGTTTGTGTGTCCGTTTGTTTGTGCACGAGAGCTTCTCCAGCCTCATAACTTTGTATTATAGCTGTCCATTGTTGATAAGGAAAGAGCACCTATTTTGGACGTCAAACAGGACTGCTCAATGTATATAATCATTTTTAGACTATTTTAACTTACATTGTCTGGTGAACTGTTCTAAAAAGCACATACATATCACTGTCTATCTGGACAGCCTGGGATCCTTACACGATATGAAGGCTTACAGGTTGGCAGAGTAACAGATAAAGCCATCAGTCAAAACGTGTGACTGCTAGGCTGCATTTGTGAAACGTGTAAAAACTGGGATAGTTGTTGTTGTAGCACCAGACTTGTAGCACCTACAAACAACCCCCTGGAAAAGTAAAAGTAAAAGTCCTGGAAAGGGTTTACAAAGGGTTTACAAAGGGGGTAACCGGCAGCTACATATGCTGGGCTGATAGGCATTGCTGGATCAGCCAGCGTAAAGTAAACGCAAGGTTGTATAAAAAGAACTGGTCTCAGCCAGTGCCATATTGTTCTCTAAGTTTAGTTTGGATTACAAAGGCATTCAACCTGGAATGGCTGCTCAACCTATGAGAACGAGGTAAACCTCAAAACAAACCAAGTAAAAAAGGGCTGTGACGCAACTGGAAAATGCTAACCTTACAGACACGAGAGGAAGTAGGCAAAAACACATCAAAGTGTAGACGTTGGTTCACCAAAGTAGACGCAAACTGAAAATAGTTACCTTTCGAAAGGTCGAAACCCACACACATTGCACACAAATAAGTTGGACAAGTTGGAAACGCAGGGACAACTGGAGTTTGAACACAAGTGTGAGACTACTGAAACTGGTCTGTACAACCGACTGGTCTGCTGTGTATTGTTCTCTAAGGAAAGTGATAAGTAAGAGGCGAGGAACACGAATGATTGAAATGAAAGGCAAAACCTGAGATAATAAAAAGAGCCTGATGGAGAGAGCCTAATATTATGTATGAGCTCATGTGTGAGGAGCAGCACTACATGCTCAACGAGAGGGCGGGGCTGGAACATCAAACATGGTCAAACATGGTTCATCACTCTTTTGCTGCGGGCCCTGCTGCTAGGTGAACTCTGAACCAGCACTTGCCTGGCTAAGACTGTAAAAACATGTGTAACGAACGAAATTGAAGTAAGAAGATATTAAGCAAATTAGCAGGCACTTCCCATTATTCCCATTAATAGTCTATCAGGACAGCCTGAAATCCTTACAAGATACAGGGGTTTAACAAGGGGTCTACAAGGAGGAAGCTAGCAGCGATATAGCGATGTAACCTTTTTTTAAGGTGTCAAGTTCCTGATTTGACGCCACACTGTGCCCTTTTTTCTCTACTAGAGAGTAGTACTAGAGTAATAGGAATCGTTAAGACGGATGTTTTCAGCGATCGGATACATAGTCCTCTCACAAACCCTCGCTCCTTTTGTGAAGAGGAGGTCTTGAAATGTGCAAGCAGCTACTCAAGTCGATAATGAAAGGCCGTTACCTGACAAGCAAGAGAAATTAACTGGCTGGCGGTTATGATTGAAGCATGACCGGTGAAAGACTGCGCTTGAAATAAGCCAATAGCAGCGATACCACAGTTTGTTATGGAGGATATCACTTAAGAAGTGCCCGAACTATCATATGCAGCAATACCTCTTTGAACCTAATATGGGGAACACAGGCAGAGGATGTCTCCCAGGAGCAACACTGCCTCTCAAATTAATGATGACAATGTAGTGGCTGTTGGTCCTTTGTAGTCTAATTAAAGTGTGCTGGCAGATACCAGCACCAGAACCATCTGCCCAACGTAGTGGCTGCCGGTCCTTTATATTAATCTTTTCTAATCTATCTTACTTTATAAGTTGAGGCAGCAGCGTGACTTGAAGGTGGTTCTTAGTTCTTGGTTGAGCAGCCATTCCAGGTTGAATGCCTTTGAAATCCAAACTAAACTAAACTAAACTAAACTTGAAGGTGGTTCTTACATATGTGACCAATGTCCTGGTGAAGATGAACATGTTCAGAACGAAGTGCATGCTATTCTATTTTGCCGAGACCATTCAATCATTGGGCTTGCAATTTGGGGAAATTTTCTCCTTTCTGTTTGCACCTTTTTTTGAGGACTTTTCAGCAGCCCAACCCTTTATGCTACAACAGGTCAACAACCTGCTTTTTTCATAATTTCCTTTCTCAGGACACCGACTTTTTCTCTTTCTTTCTGAGCTCAAGGATTTATTTGTGGCTGGCTGAGACCAGTCAGCAGCCGATCAGCCAAACAACCTGGCTGAAGGCCGATCCCCATCGTAACCAGTATAATATAATTTAATGATGAATGACGGGTGAACGACAGGAAACTAGCTAGAAACGCCAGATATCGATTGTTTCTATTCATTTTGTTCCGAGGCTCACCTGACCCTCATAGGTTGAGTAGCCACCGCACGGAAAATACCTAATTAGTCTTTACTAGAAAATAGAAAAAGACACTATCGGCATGGATTAGAACAAGGTATTGTTTTAGTCCCAACTCATCAGCACAGTCTGTGCTACTCTCATTATCGGAGCTGCACCACCAAACAGGAATAACAATTTTGGTCTAGGCTTGTGGCATGGCCTCATCATTGCGTAGGAAGCCGTCTTCCCTCTCACTGTTCAATAGCTCCCTCTAGCAGAGACACCACGTCAGAGAACTCGCCCCTAGACATGACGAGCGGCTTGGAGCTCTTGGACAGCGCATCAGTCTGCGGTGTGAAGAATGTTGGAAGGGAGGGGGGGAGTTGTGCCTTGAAAATTAGACGGAAAACACATAATTTCCCCTTTTTTAAGGAAAAAGTGCATTTATGAGGGGGAAGGGGTGCGACCTGCTGAATCGTATCAGTGTGCAAAAAAAGGGGCAATCTAGAAGAAGCTTTATAAAGAAGGAGGGGGGAGGGAATTCTTCTCACACTAAGGTCAGGTGCCTTGTTAAAAAACATCAAAGGCACTGAATGATTAGGGCAAAATTACGAGAAAAGAAGGATTCAAAACAAGACAGTCCACAAACGCACATCCACCTCCTTTTCCAGATTGACATTCTCACGCATGCACATCGCCCTCCTTTCTCTATGCACATTCCCTCCTCTCTCCTTATAATTTCTTATCTTTGCAACCCAATTTTTAATTATAAGTGCTCTTCAAACGCACCAAGGTGTATGAAACATTGCACTTTCGCAACACCCAACCCCATCCCCACCCCACCCATACACACGTACACCCATGTACACACACAGACACACACACACACACACAACACACACACCTTGGCATCATACAGGGGCTCCTTCACGTCAGACCACGCTCCATTGCTGAAAAGCTCCGCAACCACTGCAAGGGAGGAACAGGCGTGGCCTTAGCTCGTGAGGGTGCAGCGTCATATGCTTTTGTTTGCACATCTGTTGTGACCTTTGCTCATGAATAAGCAACGGTTCGTAGAAAAAAGGAAAATCGAAAGGTCGATGCAGGCTGTGGAAATCACTCCCCACACTTATAGAGAATAGAAGCCGCTCTAAAAATGAGCAGATGCTGATTTACAGGACCTGCAAATTATGGTTTGCGTCACAAACTCCTGAGAGCATCCTTTTTTGTTCAAAAGCCCCGACCAACGCCACCCCGATCAAACCCACTTTCGGTTCCTCATTGTTTACTCTTTACACAAAAGTACGTTTGTAAAAAAACTAACACCGTCACTCAAATTAATCTGCAGCAGGTGCTCTGACCCATCTGGCGGCAAAAAGGTCACCCCAGAATTGCTAAGGTTGTAGCAATGTTATCACTGGAACCTTAGCAATTCTAGCCTCTGCGCCGTCTTCCCTTCAGGCGTCCACTCGCTAACGCCATCACTTTGATTAATCTGCAGGGTTGGCCAGAACCGTATATATACACCATATATGACCGTATATTGTGTATTTTCCCTGCCAAAAATACCGTATATACACCGTATATATATATATATATATATATATACATATATATGGTTCTGGCCACCCCTATTTATCTGCAGCAGACGG
>Ga0307948_1004272_pt1 | contig 10553 bp, 8 predicted proteins | sample OrgLakmetagen280_FD_201824 | JGI IMG/M metagenome (GOLD analysis project Ga0307948, IMG submission 201824) | Saline water microbial communities from Organic Lake, Antarctica - #280 | ecosystem: Environmental > Aquatic > Non-marine Saline and Alkaline > Saline | place: Antarctica: Organic Lake...
ACCCTGTTCTAACACAGGACAAGTGCCCTGATCTTGGCATGCTACTTATCCTTCTGCTGCTGGTGCCGCGGGATGCCGTCCGATGGTCAGTGCATGATTTGGCCACTAAGTTTAGCAAGACAAATGCGCAATTTGCACGTGCTGGATCCTGAGCAGATCCCTTTTTTCAATATAGCCAGTTCTTTGCCAAGTTAATTCCTCTTAACCACCACTTTGGAAGAGTCGTGACATTTTAATTTGCGATCAGCTTATCCTGCAAGGAGTGTGAGTGAAAGCACACATGTTAATTTTGGTCTGTCTCACAGACTGATATACATCCACAAACAGGTCTGACCTCGGCCCCGTCTTCGTGCGTGAGCTCCTATCCCGCCACGTCCGCTGGTCAGCACAGACCCTTCACAACAGCATCACTCCCCTCTTCCCTCAACGCTCCACAACGCCAAAATCCAAGGGAGAGCGCTTTGTTTGTTTTGATGCACAAACAGATGATGGCAACGCCCGCCTGCAGGACCATCTGCAGGTTGGGAATCAGAAATCACACTCGGCCATCTTTTTCGTTTTGCTTCATTGAAAATGTTTGGCCAGCAACGTTGCAACTACAGCCTTTTGAGGATCACGTATGTACAGCTGCTTGCGAAAAAACCCATAGCCAGGGTTAAACAAAGGAGCCCACTCATCTATTGATTGTTCTGCCAAAGCCAATCACCAGGAACAGAGTGCAAAATCAAGTTTTGGTCTGTCAGCTATTTGCTTGCCACTCACTCACTCCATTTGCAGACATCCGTCACCAGCCTGCGCATTGTGTCCCTCAGCGTGTGGTTTGGCAACGCACTGGCACGCCCCAGCTCAGGTGCCACCATGATGGCAGACCTGGCCTCTATCAAGACCGCTTGCGACATGCGCAACGGCCTTCCGCCTGCATACGTGTTTGAGCGGTTCAACGCACATGCACGTGGCGTCTTGCAGATGAAAACGTGGTCACGCTTTCTGAGCACTCTCCGGCTGGAGCTTCCAGGGGATGATATGCAGCAAAAGGTGGAGCGACTGGTGCAGGTGTGTGTATGCCGGTATATACATATGCGCTGCAGGTATTGCATCTGTAGATAGATGAATCACATTTATATGTGCCAAGGGTAATGAATGAAGGGCTGCGACCAATACAGGGCAGAGGGGATGAAGATCAGCTTTTGTTGCAATTCACCTTTCCTCGCCCTTGTTACTCCAAGTTGTCAAGTGCATGTCCATCTCAGCTGTCCTTTGCAACGGCTACTCCTCATATGTACTTTTAGTACTGCTGATAAACTTGTAACCTGAAAATGTAGGTGCTGCGCCAAGCGGTCCTGGATTCCCACCAGAAGAGCTATCACAAAGGGCCTGCCCCCAAAAATAGTCCAGCTTCTCAGCAACGCCAGCCAGATGGATGTCTTGGGTCAGCAGCGTGAGGCAGTAGCAATGCTCAAGAGTCGGGCGTGCAATTCCGCCTACGCAGCATGCCCAGCCTTTGAGAGCTGGAACCCAAACGCCCTGCCTATAATTGCAGGAGCAAAGGCAGATTCACTCTGGTAGGACTTCGAGAGTCAGTGGGCGCAGCATGACGCTTACTTGTTTGCCCGATCGTCTGCTCAGCTTGTTGTTCGCTGTGCTGTATTGGGAGGTGTAGTTCACAAATTGTGGGGCTGTTGCCCGAGGCAATTATAGTGGTTGTTTTTCATATGTTCTTAAGTAGTATACAACATACAATTAAGCAGAGTTTCCTAAAACATATGGAAATTTTTGAACAATAGCCTTCATTGCTTTGTGGCCTTGGCCCAGCTGCTGCTCAAATTTATGATATTATGTTTGACATTTCATTTTTGCATATTTGCGTACTAAAGTAAATAGAGTAGCTGAGGATGGCTTTCCTTCCACTGAGCACTTATATTTAGCTAAAACAAGGTAAGTGGGTCACGTGGGGGCCTGCCGTAAACCATAGATTATTGGAGCTTGCTTGGGTTTCTCTTTTTCTATTTCACTACCAACATCCGCAGCTTTCCGTTATTTCTGCTTATCTTACTTAGTAGCTGCTACTCATACAATAAAACGCTCGCCTGGTCAGCCTGTGCACTCGTGTGTTGTACGAGCATCCATGAATGGCTTTTTGTTTTTGCTTACCTGCTGGTTAGTTGTCTTTTCAGATTTTAATTTTGATTGAGTGGACATCGCTCTTGTTGCATTGTATATAGAAAGACATGCAAAGATTGATCTGGAGTTGCGGCTGCTGGCTGCTGGCAAAAAAACAGATGATCAGAGCTATAAGCTGGCACACCAGGCTGATTAGTTGCTGCTAAAAGCACATTGTTAGACAATGTTAGGGGCAGCTAGCAGTGGCACTCAACTCGACCGCCAGGCGGTGAGGAGACAGATACTTTTTGAGAGACATTTCCGAGATATTTCTATGCATTCATTTTATAGCGATATCTAGCAATAATATCAAATGATTTATAAATTTGAACTAACAGCTATGCTTGCATCCGTGTCGCATGTCCATGCACCTTTGCCAAGGGTGCCAACATTACACCAAGGAATATCTCGTAGCACCAGAATGTGCCAAAGAAGGAGGTCTGCCCATGCCTCTCCAGTGCAGCAGGCTGGCACCGCTCAGCGCGCGACCTTGGTCACAGCTCCACAACCCGGTCAGCAACAGACACAACCGCATGAGGACCGCACAGACGCTGATTGGCGGCAGACTTTTGGACAGAGCTGCACATCTGACGGCTTTGTGGAGGTGTGCCTTGACCGATGGAGTCAGCGTCTTTTGTCTGTATGCACCATCTATGCACATTTCTTCTTCTTCCTTGTGCGCACCCCACTCCTGTGCTAAATGTTCTTGTGACCATTATCATCACACCGTCATGTTTGGTCAAAGCGCTGAATCAAGCTTGATCCTTGTTAATAACGTAATAACAGATCCTGCTGCGGGGGGACATTGGACCTCAACTCAAATGGAGACAGGCATCCATTCGACCTGTGCTCCTCAAGCGCAAGCCACACCTGCAGGTGTGTGACACAAGTGCACAAGGTTGTAATGGTTGCGTGTAAACATTTGCAACACAGGTCACGCAGTGGAACAATGAAGTGCTATACCCACTTGTACGCTACTTACACACTGTACCACATACATACTGACTCATTTTTGGTTGTACATATAGCAGGCCAGGTGCACGGAACCACCTCATGTATTGCACAGGGAATGCGTATACATGACACGCGGATCTGGCATGCCCTAGCATACATGCAACGAAAAGCCTTTGTCTGTGTATGTTACCATTCACAGCAGAACATGCTTCCTGTGTGCTTGTGTGCGCAGTTCTCTTATTTTGACGCCAAGCAAAACGTGGTGAAAAACGCCCAGCCCTTTTCAGAGGAGGCGGTCTCTCGCTTAACAGAGCTCCTACAGTTGCCTTTCAGCCACGCATCTATGCGGACCATGACTCAGGTTCAAACAACAACTCTATTCAATATTTAAATTTTCATGTTCCGCCGCTTGCTGTCAGTGTGTGCTTTATCCTTAAGTGTCTTCCAGCTTTCAGCCACGCATAGTACAAGAGACCATGAATCAAGTGCACCGGCAGCTGTGCTTGTACTCTGTCGCATGCTGTTATATGTGTGTGTGTGTGTGTTTTCCTTTGATGCCTAGCAACCATGCACCTCAGTAGACCGTGACTCAGGTGCGAAGCAGCTGTGCTCGTACTTTGCCGCTTGCAGTCGAGTACGTGTTTTCCTTTGGGGGGGGACGATGTCCACCTGAGCAGGGTCCGCTGAGTGATGGGGAATGTTAAGGGTTTAGGGTAGTCAGTCTTACACGGTAAAGGCCCTTGCTTATAACGTCACATCCCCACTTGTCCCTATCTCCGAACCTTGCACTCTGGAACATGTGCCACGCCCTCTTTGTGGGACACACCTTCCTTCATTCCTTGAGAGTTTGACGTGAAGCTTGATGGCCACGCTTTATGTGAGCATGCTACTCAACGCACACTTCAATTGAGCTACAAATGTCATTTCCAACGTCCCACACAAAAACAAAGAAATTGCTTGTTTCACGTGCCTTGTGTGCAGGACACAGTGGTTCAAATTAACAATAAGAGCGGCAAAATTGTTGTGCACAGAACGGCACCCTCCAAGCCACTGGGGCCCATAAACTTAGAGCACAACCGGGTGAAGGACCTCCCTCTCCCACCTCAGGTTTGTCGTGCGCACACCGTGTTTGCCTAATACGATTTTGTGTTGCCACAGCTGGAGTTTCTGCATGAAAGACAGCGAGTGATGAGTGAAAGTGACAAAATCTTTAATGAAAAGGCTTAGGACATTGGGGGTTTGCAGTGCCTCATGCACCCATGTACATAAGCAAACACAAAAATACACAGACACACACAGACACACGCACATACACATGCATACACACGCACGCATGCACACACACATACACACACATATCCACACACACACACACACACACAAGTGTGGCACAATTCACAATTCCAATAACTAACTGGTTAACTCTGGACAAGGTATGCTGAAAGAGCCTGGTTTCAGTCAAGAGTCAAACATCGTTGCGTGCACTGAAGCCCTGGTTACCAGTTCGCTGCCCTGGCACTGATGTCTGATCATCATTATGAATTCTGTTCACCCCTTTTGCATCATCAAAGGTGCCCCATCCGTTCCTGCAACGCATCGGGCTACAAACAGCTGAGGGGAAGGTCAAAGCAGGCATGAGCGATAAATTCACACAGGCAAGTCAGACCACAGTGGGTGCAAGCTTGCACAGTTGAGAGGATGGAGAGGTTGACCAGCCTGAGAACCTGAACGCACAGCGAGCACCATCAGCGACTAATGTCATAAAAACAGCGCTCTGTGCTTTGCTTTATATTTTATAAGGTCTCTTTGGCTTGTAAAGAGTCTGTTTCACTGTGTACATGCTTGACGCAATATGGCCGAACATGCAGCCAGCCTGTGAGCCTATGAATGCACTGTGCCTGGATGCTTTGCGTCCTTGGTTTGGGTGTTGCTTTTGCAAAATTCCTCATATGTTTTACGTGTGTGCCTACATTCAGGTCAACGAGTTTCTGAAGCTCCTCAAGCACACGGGCTTATTTGAGGATATAAAAGGAAGAGGAGTTGCATCAGCAAATGCAGCCAGCAGCAGCAGCAGCAGCAGCAGCAGTAGCAGCAGTAGCAGTAGCAGTAGCAGAAGCAAAAGCATCCCAGCCCCCAATTCCACCCCTAGCAGCAGCAGTAGTAACGACCACAGCAGAAGCAAAACCACCCCCAGCAGCAGTAGCAGCAGCAGCGATGTGAATATTAGCCCTGGCAGCAATCAAGCCACGTCTTCATTCACGAAAAGGGATGGCAGCTCGCCCCTTCGGATTTTAGATTGTGGTAACCTCACGTGTTGCAAACATTTTTACCCTTTTCCACTTGCTCGATCCTACTCCTCACACACCATCAGCACTAACCCACCAACAGCATATGCTGACGCACACACACACACACACACACACACACACACGTACCCACGCATACACGCACACACTGTAGGCTGTGGTTCATCGCACCTCACCTTTGGACTTTGGCACTACACGCACAACATATTGGGCATTGATGCACAGATTGTCGGGTGTGACAGCAACGCGGGCCTGATGGCACGCAGCAATCAGTACTGGTAGGTAGAAAAAGGGAATAATATCACACACACTACACACACACGTAAGTTGATATGCTGAGCTGTTTGCTTTGCCGTGACTTTGGTTTGATCTGACACGGCCTCCCTGCATCCGCAAATGGACGATTGGGTATTGAAAGCACTGCTCGTACGACCCTCGCCCTCTGCACACACCAGCTCTGCACATGCTTCCAGCGTCACCACTCTGTTTGGTTCACTTGTTTGATCCACGTGCGGTAGCACTCTTGATGTGCCTTACTCCAACCCGCAAGCGCCCTCACCAAGGAACATCTGTCTTCTGTGAGCACAGCTGCCAAGTCCTGTTGCTGAGCTTGAGCTGAGGCTCTGTTACGCCAAAAAGCACAGAGTGGTAGTATATCCTCTTGCCCTGCTCTGTAGTCCATGTGCATGGGCAGTGTCAAGGCAAGCTGCTTCTGTTTGCAAGTGACGCACAACCGGGTCCATGAGCCCTCCCTCACCCACACATGTCCTGTGTGCTACATGTACATGCTCCTCCCTGCGAACGCTTGGCTCATAGGTCTATCGCGTTATTTTGTTTTAGATAGGTTTGGTTACAGGCTTTTTTCCAAGCTTCCGCTGAGATGCCCTCTGAGGCATATATAGTGATGTAACCTTAACCTTATCTTGTTGCATACATGTGTAGCGTGTTTGTTTCAACCTGGCAACGTCTTCACCATTGCACGCAGCCGAGAGCTGGGCATGGCGGAGTCAGAAGCCCGTTTCGTGTCTTGCTCCATTGCTGATTTCCAGCCTGAGCAGGGGCAGCGCCCGGACATCGTGCTTGCGCTGCACGCCTGCGACACGGCAACGGATGAAGCCCTTGCTTTGGCCGTAAAACAGGTTGGTTATTGTGTACAAGTTATGGTGTAAACAGCGTTGGTGATAACCGTGACAGCTTGTTGCATCTTCCTGCTATTTACCCCAGGCCTTGATCCAATGCTGTGTGAGTTCGTTTTTGTTTTGTTCATAGGAAGCGCCTGTGATCATGTTGTTTTGTTCATAGGCAGCGCCTGTGATCATGTTGTTTTGCTCATAGGCAGCGCCTGTGATCATGTTGTTTTGTTCATAGGCAGCACCTGTGATCATGTTGTTTTGTTCATAGGAAGCGCCTGTGATCATGTTGTTTTGTTCATAGGCAGCGCCTGTGATCATGGCTGTGCCTTGCTGCCACAACCACCTGCACCGCCAAGTGTCAGAGCTGGACCCTACCAGCCTGCTTAGTCCGTTCAGTCCAATGCTGTCTCAGGTGCTGTTGCTGCCTGCATCGTGTACCGTGTTTCAAAAGACAAGATTAGTGTTTAATGTGCAGAGGCATGAGTGTTGTAATGAGCCTGCTTTGCCCTGAAACTGCTACGACTTCATCATAGGCTAGGCCGCGCAAGCATCGGAGTATTCACTTAATCAAAGCGCGCTATCACATGGAGCGTCCTTTTTACTGACAGCCTGTAATCACCATCGAAATTCTTAACTACCACACACAGACTACCCCACACCCTGGTTCCAACCCTAATTGGCACATGTGTAGGGTTGGCCAGAACCGTTCATATACGCCGTGTATGACCGTATATTTGGTGATTTCCCTGCCGAAAATGCCGTATATACACCGTGTGTATATACATAGATGGTTCCAAATATATGGTTCTGGCCAACTCTACACATGCGATATCCAGCACCCTGGTTGACGACAAAGTAAAAGAACTGGACCGGTGTTCAAGTTGTGAGAGGGGTGTGCTGTGTAAGTCTGTGCTCTGCATGTGTGTGATATGACAAAAACCATATCACTGTTCTAGTTAAAACCCAACCAACTTGATCGTAGAAAAGCATCGCCTCACCTTTGCATAGCAAAAAGCGCAGGGTCTAACTTTTAAATTTCAGCTTGGTTTATCTGTCAAGAGCACATACTTGTCTACACATGAAGCAAGTAACGACACACACATACTTTTAAAAATATTGAATGGTAGACATAACAAAAGCACAATAAAGACCGCGGCGCGCATACACATACACACAACACACATATACACCCACACCCACACATGAACGTCCATGCTCATGCACAAAATCTCATGCGTGCCTTCATGAAACATATAAATACAGGGCATCATGCGGCAGCGATTCTTGGACCTTTTGACAGACACCTTGCGGGCCTGCCTTTTGCGTATCATGGGGTGAGTGAGTGTTTTGCCCTGGGCACTTCATTGTTAGAATATGCCTTTTGCGTATCATGGGGTGAGTGTTTTGCCCTGGGCACTTCATTGTTAGGATATGGCGGTGAGTGTAAAGTAGGGTGAGAGTGATTAGCTCGGGATACTCGGTTGATAGGGCATGGTGTTGAGTACCAAATAGGGAACCTCAGATAAGGAAAATTGGTTGATACCGTACTGTACCGTGACCAATCCGAGGTTTGAAAAAACCCAATTAATAAACCCCAATGAGAGCAATGCGAGGGGGGCAACACATATTAATAAACACAATGCGAGCCTATGCGAAGACCTTGTGGCCCTATGAGCTGCACCTACATGCATATGCACGCGCGTGTGCGCGCGTACGTGTTTGTGCCTGTGTGCGTGCGCGTACATGTGAGCGTGTGTTGCGTATACGTGCGTGTGTGTGTGTGTGCGATTGTGTACATACATGCGTGCATGCATTGTGGACTTGTGCGTGCATGCATATGTGCGCGTGTGTGTGTGTGCGCGCGCATACGTGTGCACATACGTGTTTACATATGTATACAAGTCCCATACATGTGTGTGTGCATGCGGGTATGTGTGTGTGTGTGTGTGTGTGTGCGCGCATACGTGTGCGTGCGTGCGCATGCATGCGTGCGTGCGCTTATGTGCGTGTTTTTTTGTGTGCGTGCGCGTATGTGTGTGTGTGTGCGTGCGTTGTGTACGTGCGTGCTTGTGTATACGGTTGTGTACGTACGTGTGTGCGTGCGTGCGTTATGTACTTGTGCGTGTGTGTGTGCGTGTGTGTTTGTCAAAAAAGTTCGCGTAGCGTGGTGATATAAGTACAGTACGGTATATTAGGGGGTGACCAATGTAAGGGGTATTTAACAGGGTTAATTAACCTATTGCGCCGGAGCATATGAAGCATCATCTGTCAATGCTTGACTCCTGTGCTCATCTGCCTACAATTTAATAGGATGATCATTAAACTCTGTCTTGTGCACTTCTGAACCCAAGCATTTGGCGAGCCAAACAGGCCTTGAGCGACAGACGTTGTTATTGGCACGCATCCAATTGCGTTTTCTTAGCGCTTATCACGGCTGCTATGACATAAGGGGGGTTATGCACTAGATGTGCATCAAGGTAGATAACTACTTAGTCAAACCAATTCCCTCTTCACTCACAAAATGTGTTACGCTTCTGCTTTCGCGTTTCGTGTTTGGCCGTACCTCACAGGTACAAAGTGGATGTTATTGAGTTTGTGAGCACAGAGCACACACCAAGGTCAGTGTTTATTATCTGAAGCTATGTACGGGTCTGGAAGCAGCTCTCCTAAGTGACTAATCGGATGAAACATATGAAGTACTTTGTAATCATACTTCAGCATTTCCCCACTTTGTTCGCTAGTAAGTGTGTAGGATCAACGTTGTGCCTATGCTGAGTTGCTGCTCACACTGCTTTTAAATAACAAGTGCAACTTACGAAGTGTGACAATACGGCTGTGTGGGAATGTACCCAAACTCTGTCAAACTCCAACCTTTGACAGGAACCTTCTGATTCGAGCCATCAAGGTAAAGGGAGAATCCACCAGCTCCAGCACCAAGGGCCGTGCCAAGATTCTGCAGCAAGAGTTTTTAGCTCTACGCGATTTATGGCAAGTAGAGCCATACCTTGCAACCCTTCTCCAAGAAGAGCTCAAGGGGAAGTTTTAAAATAAGGCCAAGCAAGCATGATTTTTTCCTTTACTATTCCTGGTTAAGCAAGGAACGTTCATCTTGTAGATTTCGTTTCCAGCCAATAAGAGCGACTTGTTTGTACCTGTTGTACGGGGGTGGTCTCTTTTGAATGGCAGGAGGCAGGCTGAGGGAGAGCCACTCAGCAACACCGCCAGCAAATCCAGGTGGCACCTTCTCCAGACAGCACCAACCTAGAGATCTCGGCAACACCAAAATTGGCATCCACTTTGTTCTTGAGATTTAGTCGTCAGGTCAAATCACCTTCAAGATCGGCACATCCAACTTCTTATTGAACAAGTTTCCTCTGACTTCTGTTTATTTTGTTTAGCCAGGTGTGGTTTCAGGCTTTTGCCAAGCTTCCGCTGAGATGCCCTTTGAGGCTGTAATGTTACCTTATCTTATTTAACAAGACAAATAAAAACCCTAAACTGTCAACCTGCCTAGTAATTGCCAGTGCTTCTTGTCATACAATTTGTCGTTGCCACCGATTGGGCGTTACTGTGAGTAAAAGTAAAGTATTGCCAAGGTCACCGCACGGTATAAGTACTATCGGCAAGGATTACAGAGGGAACACTATTATGGGTTGAGCCATACAGCATCTCACCGTGTCGGACCGTCTGTGATAAAGAACAGAGGAAACACAAAGAAGGTTTCAGGCGCACAACTGGCACATGGCGCAAAGAGTCACGCGGCTATAACTTGCAGCACACCAAACCTGCGACCCTCCTGCTCCCCATCGTTTTTTCTCTTTCCTGTGGTGGTGGAGTTATACATTATTCAGTACTACCCAAATACATTCGTTTTTTCAAAGCACATTTTTTTTTTTTTTTTTGGTGGGGGTTGTTACACGGTCCTCAGCAAGGGCCTAACAGAATGAAGGAAAAAAACCTATAAGACTGGGAAAAGGAAAACTCCTGCCAAAACAGAAAA
>Ga0307948_1004274_pt1 | contig 10552 bp, 9 predicted proteins | sample OrgLakmetagen280_FD_201824 | JGI IMG/M metagenome (GOLD analysis project Ga0307948, IMG submission 201824) | Saline water microbial communities from Organic Lake, Antarctica - #280 | ecosystem: Environmental > Aquatic > Non-marine Saline and Alkaline > Saline | place: Antarctica: Organic Lake...
TTTTTGGTTTATATCATAAGTCAGATAAGTGATGTTTGTAAGTAAAACTGAAACATTGCTTTTAATAGTTTCATTAGTTTAGAGAATAAAACATAAAATCATAACAGCATCAAAGACTAAAATAGATGAACAACATTGGTATTTAACGGCGTAAAAACTATTAATTTAAATCCACACAATTTTGGTTTTGATATAGTTATAATATAGGTTATAAAAGTATTCAAAAAAATCTTAGAGGATAAATAAAAGGAGGAATAGAATAATGTCATTTTGCTGGACAACAATACAAGTAAAAGATATGAATGAGTCATTAGAGTTTTATGAAGATGTAGTAGGTTTAAAAATTAACCAAAGAATTGAGATCAGTCCTGATATGGAAATAGCATTTTTAGGAGAAGGTGAAACACAGATTGAATTGGCTTACAATAAAAAGAATAGTGATATGAAATTTGATGCAAATATTTCCTTAGGATTTAAAGTGGATTCTGTAGATAAAAAGATAGAATTCGTTAAAGAGAAAGGCTTACAAGTTCATAGTGGACCTTTCAAACCAAATCCATCAACTATTTTCTTTTTTATCTTAGATCCTAATGGCCTTCAAATACAATTTGTAGAAGATGTTAAATAAGTAAAAAAATAAAATAGAATACGTTGAACCATAAAGTGTATATGATTAATATAATTCAGTTTGTCTTAATGCAACATATGTCAAACTGAAAGGATCAGCTACATGCATTACAAAAATGTCAATAAGGCATTTTTGTAATGCATGTTTTTTTTTAGAGTTTTACTTAATGGTTAATATAAGGATACTATGTAAAACTATATAATTTGTGTTAAAGCTTTTTTACAATAGGATTGTTTCTGAGTTCTAATATTGGCCAATCTGTAAACTAATTGACTTCCATATTTCTCCCTTAATTCAATATCTATATTCTATCAAAAAACCCTATAAAACTTCGTATCTCTTTTTTTAGAGTATCCGTTTTATAGGGTATAATTTCAAATGGTTGCTTTTTTCTTTACCAATCGATGTTTAAAAATGTCATGTAGTACGCCGTGTCATGACCATAATAATCGATATCAGTCATTTGTATGTCTTTTTCTCTCAAGGCTTTATAAAGGGGTTCATACCCATATATTAATATATAGAGTACTGGACGGTTTTGAAAACAGTCCTTGTCATTCAGGTTTTTTCCTTCTTTGATGAGGACATCCGCTGTTTCATAATCCCCTTGTCTAAGCGCCTTACATAAAGGATGTTCATCAAGCGCTTTTTCCTTGTCAAGGGCATGTGTAAAACGGGTAAAGAGCATTTCAATGTCGCCAAAATCGTGTCCGTATTCAAAAGGTGTTTTCATAAAGCCGTCTTTTTTATTGGGTGACAACCCTCGCTCTAGATACACCCTCACTATGTCTGTTTTTCCTTTTTTAGCAGCATGGTGCAGGGGAGATTCCTTGTATTCGCTGAGTGGATAAAGAGGTACACGGTGGCGCTCAAGACACTTAACCATTGCAAGGTTTGCATGTTTTGAGGCCATATGGTGAAGCGTTTCAAAGCGATTATTCAAACGATGGGGACTTGCCCCGTTTTCAACAAGGAAATTAAAGACCTCAGTGTTGTTGCCCTCAACGGCATAAAACAAGACGGTATTTCCGAAAGTATCCTGATCTGCGATATCTACTGAGTCAACAAGCAGACTGCTCACACATTCCAAAGAACCTTTGCGGGCTGCCGCCATAAGAGGCGTAGTGCCTTTTTTGTTCATTATGGATGGATTAGCATTATGCTCAAGCAGTGTGTCGATAGCATGCACATTGCCTATGGACGCAGCAATGTGCAGGGGCGTATCCAAAAAGGCGTTTTGTTGATTGACAGGCGTTTTGTTGATAATCGCTTCAAGTACGTAATTGGCTTTTTGTCGGATTGCATAAAAAAGAACGGTTTGGTTTCTAGTATCAGAAAATTCCAAAACATCCCTATCCAACAGCGATGGATCATTCGCTCTTGTGGCCTCTATATTCGTTTTTGGTATTGATGAATCTTTCATTGGCATCACCCTCACAGTAAGCGTACCATAAAGCAAAAAAAAATGCCATATCGCTATGGCATTTTTCGTTTTCAAACTGTTATCTAACTGCTTCTTTGAGAACTTTACCTGCTTTAAATGCTGGAGATTTTTGAGCAGGGATGGAGATTGATTCGCCAGTTCTAGGGTTGTGGCCTACACGAGGTTTTCTTTCCCTTACTTCGAAGGTTCCGAAACCAGTAAGTACAACTTTGTCTCCTTTTTTAAGAGACTCCTGGATAGCATTAAGGGTTGCGCTCAATGCTGATTCTGCATCTTTTTTTGTAAGTCCTGAAGCATCTGCAACTTTGGCTATTAATTCTGTTTTGTTCATGTTTTAAAACCCTCCTTATTTATTTGAACTAAGGTCATTATATCAACTGATGTGGCCCTTTGCAAGCAAATACGGCTTTTTAAAAGGAAAAATAGGGTTTTATGATTAAATCAAGGTCTTTTTTCTTCTTTCGAAACTCTACTCAGTAAACGTCCCATAATTTGTTTGGGTGGAATTCTGTTGTAGATGATGTCATACACCGAGGAAATGATAGGGGTGTCGAGGTTCTTTTCCTCAGAAAGAAGGTAAGCGGCCTCAGCACTTCTAGCGCCTTCTACAACCATAGTCATGGAATCAAGAACGGCGTTGAGATCTTTGCCTTTACCTATTTTATAGCCTGCTTGAAAGTTTCTGGAATGTTCAGATGTACACGTAACAATCAAATCTCCAATGCCCGACAAGCCCATCAAAGTATCTTTCGAGGCACCTAGGGCTTCATAGATTTGGCCCATTTCAATGAGGCCACGTGTCATTAGTGCAGCAACTGCGTTGTCTCCTAGGCCTTGACCGCGTATGATACCTGAGGCAAGGGCAAAAATATTCTTAAGCGCCCCTCCGAGTTCGACCCCTTCTATATCAGTGGAGGAATACACTCGGAAATAAGTCTTATTGTGAAATAGATGTTGTACAAAACACGCCGCATCGTTATTTTTTGATGCACTGGTCACTAGGGTGGTCATACCCTTGATGACTTCTTCTGCATGAGAAGGGCCACTCAGGGTTACGAAATCCTTGAGATATTCCTTTGGAATCATTTCTTCAAAAATCTGAGAAATACGCAGGAATGTCTTCGGTTCCAATCCTTTTGCGGCATTGATGAAGGTTTTGGAAGTTTTTAAATGCGGAAGCATATTTTCAATAGCCGGTCTTACCACTTTTGTAGGAATGACGAAAAGCAAAGTATCGCTGTGATCAAGTGCTTTTTTTATATCAGTGGTGGCTTTAATGTCTTTTGGAATGTATTCATTGAGTTGAATACATATATGCAGAGTATTGATTTTGTCAACGATGTCTTCATCGACATCATAAACGAGAACATTGTGGCCATTATCCGACAAAACTTTGGAAAGCCCAAGGCCCCATGAGCCACCGCCAAATACACTAACGTTCATATCAGTCACGTCTCCTTAATACGATGTTGATGGGCGATCCCACAAATCCGAAGGCTTTTCTGATTTGGTTTTGCATATAGCGTTTATAGGTGAAGTGCATCCAGTCGATATTGTTAACAAAAAACACAAAAGTAGGGGGGCGTGAAGCAACCTGGGTCGCGTAGTACACTTTTATCACACCACCGTTGTGACTTTTAGGTGGATTGAGATGCACAGCATCATTGAGAACGTCATTCATTACGCTGGTTTGAACACGTTTGGTATAGTTTTCAAAGACGTTATTGATGACTGGAAAGAGTGTAGTGACTCTCGCTTTTGTGAGCGCCGAGAGATAGATGATTGGAGCATAAGTCAAAAATCGGAAGTGGGCACGAATTTCGTCTTCCCATTTGTTCATGGTACGGTTGTCCTTTTCAATGCTGTCCCATTTGTTGACGATGATGATGACGGCTTTGCCAGCTTCATGGGCATAGCCTGCGACTTTTTTATCCTGTTCGATGATACCTATTTCCGCATCAATGAGCACAAGCGCAATATCGCTTCGTTCTATTGCGCTCATGGCCCTGAGTACGCTATATTTTTCAGCCTTTTCATAGACTTTTCCGCGTCTTCTAAGTCCAGCAGTATCGATGATGGCATATTCCTTTTCATCTTTTTTGAATACTGAGTCAATGGCATCTCGTGTGGTGCCTTCGATTTCACTAACGATGACGCGTTCTTCACCGATCAGGGTGTTCATAAGCGTGCTCTTGCCTACGTTCGGTCTGCCGATGAGACAAAGACGTATCGTGTCTTCATCGTAGGGTTCCTCAGGCATTTCCGGAAAGTTTTTAACCACTTCATCTAGCACATCTCCAAGTCCGACACCATGGGCTGCACTTACAGGAAAAGGATCGCCGAGACCCAAAGAATAAAACTCATAAAGTGCATTCTTAAGAAGGACGTCATCGACTTTGTTGACGGCTACGATGACGGGTTTGTCAGCTTTGTAAAGCATTCTTGCAACCATAGCATCTTCTTCAGTGACACCGACTTTCACATCGACCGCTAGAATGATGACATCCGCTTCTTCTATGGCAATTTCCGTTTGGGCTTTTATGTCGTGTACAAAAGGGGCATCATCAAAATCGATGCCCCCGGTATCTACAATATTGAATGCACGCGTAAGCCACTCGGCTCGGGCATAAATCCTATCGCGAGTAAGACCGGGGGTCTCATCCGTGATGGAAAGCCTTTGGCCGATAATGCGGTTGAACAGTGTCGATTTCCCAACATTGGGTCTTCCGACAACAGCAACAGTTGGTATCATGGCAATCACCTACTATTTTTTCAAATCCTTGAATTTGTCCGCAAAGAGTTCACCAAGAGTTTGAGATTGATCTTCTTTGTTTTCACTTTTAAGGTGTTTCTTGTATTCACTGCGGATTTTCTCAGCATCGTATTGTTTTTTAGAAAGCACCATTTGCCAGTCCTTACTAGAGAACTTGAGGACTTTCGCATTGATGACTTCGCCTTCTTTCAAGGCGTCTTCAACATTCGCAATATGCTCTTCGCTGATTTCACCGATTGGAAGAAATCCATAGACACCGTGAACGACTATAAGCGCACCATTTGATTGAAATTTTGCGACTTCGCCACTTACGACTTCGCCGACTTTGACTTTCACATCGTCCCAAGGATTGTATTCAAGATGTTTTTTGGATAGTTGCATGCGACCCTTTTTAGGATCAATTGAAAGAATCTGCGCTTCGATTTCATCGCCGACATTGACGTTTCCGGCAAGGTTGAAACGAGGATCCCAAGAATAATCGCTTTTATTGATGATGCCTGCTACATCTTTTTCTACTTCTACGAGAATACCAAATTGCATTTTTTTGACAACTTTACCTGTGAGTTTTTCACCGATTTTATGATTTTCAGCGAATTGTTCCCAAGGTGTTTTTTGAAGCGCTTTGAGTGATAGTCCACGCTTTTTGCCTTTGGCCTCGATAATTTTGACTTCGATTTCGTCGCCTTCCTTGAGCAAGTCAGACGGTTGCTTAATACGATGATGAGACATTTCAGAAATATGAAGTAAGCCTTCAACCTGATCAAAACGAATGAACGCACCATACGGCATGAGTTTTGAAACCGTACCGGTTTTAACGTCTCCTTCGTTTAAAGTTTCAAGTTCTTTGTCTTTTTCAATTTTTTTAAGAGCTCTTTGAACCGTTCTGTGTGATACGACGATTTTATTGCGTCTGATTTCGAGGATTCTCACTTGCATAGTTTTGCCGACGAAATCTTTGAGGCTTTCAGTATAACCGTCTTGGACTTCACGTGCTGGCATGAACATGTCGAATCCGAATGCTTTTACGACAAGACCGCCTTTATTATGTTCTTTGATAATGGCATCAAAGATTTCTTCGTTTTCGAATTTCGTTTGAAGTTGTTCAAACACTTCTCTTTCTTCAAGTTCCAATCTAGAAAGTAAGACAATACCCGCTTCATCGTCTTTTTTCTTTACAACCGCATCAATTTCATCGCCTTCTTTGACAATCTCTTTGGCAGACGCAACGTTTCGGCGTGTCAAGTTGTCTAAATAGATGGTCCCTTCAGTAGTGTAGCCAATGTCTACGATGACTTCATCGTCCTTGACTTGATAGACGGTCCCTTTTACAGTTTGACCCTCTTTGATGTTTTTTAAATTAATTGAATCCATTTGAAACTTCCTCTCTGACTTTCACTTCGATGGTTTTGATCACTTCATCTATACTCATGTTTGATGAGTCGATGACTATGGCGTCTGAAGCTGGTTTTAAGGGACTAATGGTCCTGGTTGAATCAAATTCGTCCCGTTTAATGATTTCCTGTTTTAAATCTTGCAGTGGAATGTGTATGCCGCGTTGCACATTTTCTTTGAATCTTCGTTGTGCCCGTGTGGTCACATTGGCGGTTAAAAAGAATTTGAAGTCCGCCTTTGGCAACACATTGTATCCGATATCCCTGCCGTCCATAACGACGTTCAGGTTGTCCGCGAGTTTCTTTTGACGGTTTACCAGATTATCGCGAACCATCTTGTGCGATGACACCAGTGAAACATTGTTGGATACTTCACGTGAACGGATTTCATCGCCCAGGGGTTCCTTGTCCAGTGTAAGAAATCCATCTATATAATCAAATCGCGTCTGTGAAAGAAAGCCGAAAGCCTCTTCGTCTTCTAAGTCCACATTAAGTTTCATGGCTTTCCATGTGACCGCCCTGTACATGGCGCCGGTATCAAGATAAGCAAAGCCTAAATGATCGGCGAGGCGCCAGGCAATAGTGCTTTTGCCTGCCCCTGCAGGTCCATCAATGGCGATTTGGATTGTTTCCATTCGACCACCCTCTTTACAATCAGTATCATTATATCATACTTGCAGTTTTTTCAATACCACCATTGTACGTTATTTGGTGTCAAATTTCAAAGGGTATGAACATATTAAAAGCGTTTACGACAAGTCTTGATAATGTAAGCGGTTTTTGGTATACTTTATATAATTATTCTTAGACTGTCTTTCTTAGCAAAGACAAATATTACATGGAGGTAATTATGACACACCTTATTTTGTTGGCGCTGGCGTTCGGCTTTATAGCCATGTTGTACGCTGCAGTGCTTTTTTACAAAATCAAAAAAATTGAAAAAGGCAATCCGAAAGTCATCGAGATTTCGAGCTACATCCGCGAAGGCGCAATGGCATATCTTTCTAGGCAGTATAAAATTATGGCCATATTCGTCTTTGTATTGTTTTTTGTCATCGGTTTTTCCATAGGCTTTGATACCGCAGGAGCCTTTGCGTTTGGAGCGGTTTTATCTGCCGGCGCGGGATACCTCGGAATGCGGGGGGCAGTCGCCGCAAATTCCCGTACGGCTACAAGCGCCGAAAAAGAAGGCATCAATAAAGCCCTAGATGTCGCATTCAGCGGGGGCGCAGTCATGGGAATGGCCGTCGTTGGCCTTGGTCTCACAGGCTTGATTGGCTACTACTTGATTGGAACCCATTTATTTGATCTTGAGTTGAATGCAATGGTTTCAGTCCTTAGCGGCTTTGGCCTTGGGGCTTCATCCATTGCACTGTTCGGTCGCGTGGGTGGAGGTATTTATACAAAAGCCGCCGATGTTGGAGCGGACCTGGTCGGTAAGATTGAAGCCGGAATTCCAGAAGACGACCCCAGAAATCCAGCCGTTATCGCAGACAATGTCGGTGATAACGTCGGCGATGTAGCAGGCATGGGTGCTGATTTGTTCGAATCCTACGTCGGAAGCATCTTAGCAGCGATGACACTTGGTGTGTTCCTGGTGGGTTCTGAAGGAACCGCCTATCCGCTTGAAGGTGCCGTTTTTCCGCTTCTACTTGCGGCTGTGGGCATCATTTCAGCCATCATCGGTACGCTTACCATCCGCACAAAAAAAGCCAGGGAACCTCACACAGTCCTTAAAAAAGGAACCTATGCGGCGGGGGGAATATTTTTACTCTTCTCACTTGGGTTAACCTGGTATTATGTATCGCAAGGTTATTTCGAAAACTACGGGCCTTTCTTAGCCATTATTGCAGGGCTCGCAGTCGGTATTATCATTGGATTTATTACAGAAGTTTATACATCTAGTGATTATAAAAGAGTACGCGGCATTGCCAAACAATCAGAAACTGGCCATGCAACCAACATCATCGGCGGACTCTCGATTGGAATGGAATCAACCGCAATACCCATCCTTCTAATCAGCGGGGTCATCGTCATCGCCTTTGAAGTCGCAGGGCTTTATGGGATTGCACTCAGTGCAGTAGGCATGCTTTCAACCGCGGGTATGACAATCGCTATCGACGCTTATGGTCCGATTGCCGATAATGCCGGTGGGATTGCTGAGATGACAGGAATGGATAAAAGCGTGCGCGTCATTACCGATAAGCTTGACAGTGTAGGAAACACTACGGCAGCCATCGGTAAGGGATTCGCCATCTCAAGTGCCGCATTGACATCACTAGCGCTCTTCAGTGCATTTGTGAAAGCAGCAGGCGTCACGGCCATTGATATTACTTCGCCCAACGTCATCGTCGGTATTCTCATCGGCGCAATGCTTCCCTTCCTCTTTAGTTCACTCACCATGAGCAGTGTAGGAAGAGCAGCGTCCAAGATGATCGACGAAGTACGACGTCAATTTAGGGAAATGCCGGGAATCATGGATAAAACCCAAAAGCCTGATTACGCAAAATGCGTCGATATATCCACAACGGCCGCGCTCAAAGAAATGGTTTTACCGGGATTGCTGGCGGTGAGTGCCCCACTCCTCATTGGATTCCTACTTGGTGCGGAAGCACTCGGAGGTCTATTGGCCGGAGCACTTGCAAGTGGCATCAGCATGGCTATCTTCATGGCCAACAGCGGAGGCGCTTGGGACAACGCGAAAAAATTCATTGAAGAAGGCAATCACGGCAACAAAGGTGGCTTTGCTCATAAGGCTAGTGTCACTGGCGATACAGTCGGAGATCCGTTCAAGGATACTAGCGGACCGTCTATCAACATCCTCATCAAGCTAATGACTATCATCAGTTTGGTATTTGCAGCAATGTTTGGAACCGGTATTTTGTAACCAAAAAAACGAAGTGCCCTTAATAGGATACTTCGTTTTTTGTTTGAACGTTTTTAGATTTTTTAGGATGGTTCTTGCGCCAATTCTTATACCCGTCATAGCTTACGATACCAAATTTTATAAACAGAAGGGTCGTCAACACATACCCAGCAATATCCTGAGCTACAACACTTTCACCTTGTGTGATGGTGGTGGAGAGAATGTTTGATGTGATTGTGGTTGTTTCGGTGGTGGAATCAAGTTGAGCAAGCTGTGAGAGAAATGAAAACTTCCCTACTAATACGAGGCCGAGCCCATAAATAAGCGTCAGTGGTCGCGGTTTTACAAATGCGAGGCCAATAAGTACACCGACGTAGAGCATTGTCAATACAGGAATGTAGGTAATTATCTCGCCTGTTTGCACGAGGTTAAAATCAAAAACCAAGAGATTGCGCGTTACTTCCACGGCTCCAATATCAAGTCCGCGAAGAGGGAAGTTGAAAGTGAAGACAAGGTGCAAGAGTGCGAGAACGCTTATGATAAGCAAATCTTTTTGGAATGAATTCCATCGTCTCATGGAAAAACCTCTTCCTATAATAGGTTTACTTGATGACATCTTCTTTTGCGTTTATATTTTACCATGTATGAAGTGCTGACACAAAGAAAAATTAATAGTAAGCGTTTGCCATCGAAGTGTCTTTTGGGTTAAAAAAACCATACAATGGCAATGCATGGCATGAAAACGTTTTACTTTTGGGTGTTTTTATTCTGTCTCTCTTTAACAAGAAGTTTGATTTTTTTAATTTCGTGGGGGGTCAAACGACGATATCTTCCTTTTTTTAGGCTCTCTAAAGTAAGGGTCGCGAAACGCACACGCTTAAGTTTCTTGACAGGGTGTCCAACCGCTTCAAACACTCTTTTGACATGATGATACTTTCCTTCGGTCACGATGAATGTGAGTTTGGTATTGAGTTTTTCAGTATCATAGCTGACATCATGGATTTTAGCGCGTTTGGTTTTTTCACCATCAATGCGGATGCCGCGGGCAATTTTACTCGAGGTTTCTTTCCTAAGAAGCCCTTCTACTGTGACTTCATAGGCTTTTTCTATATGATTGCTTGGGTGGGTAAGCTGATTGGTAAGCTCTCCATCATTCGTGAGCAAAAGCGCGCCCGATGTGTCATAATCAAGACGACCAACCGGATAAATCCGGGCATTGGTCCTGATAAAATCAAGCACGGTTTTACGGCCCTTTTCATCATCGGTCGTACTTACGCATCCTTCGGGTTTGTAAAATAGAAAATACTCTTTTTCTTCGTATACGATGGTCTGTCCATCAACGGCGATGGTATCTGTTTTGGAGGCTTTGGTTCCTAGTGTCTTGACGACTTTGCCATTTATTTTGACACGGCCCTCTTCTATGAGCGTTTCCGCTTTTCTTCTTGAGCAA
>Ga0307948_1004280_pt1 | contig 10547 bp, 10 predicted proteins | sample OrgLakmetagen280_FD_201824 | JGI IMG/M metagenome (GOLD analysis project Ga0307948, IMG submission 201824) | Saline water microbial communities from Organic Lake, Antarctica - #280 | ecosystem: Environmental > Aquatic > Non-marine Saline and Alkaline > Saline | place: Antarctica: Organic Lake...
GTGTGTGTGTGTGTGCGCGCGCTTGCGTGTGTGAAAGCGTGTGTAAGTGTGCTTGTGTTTATGTGTGTGTGTGTGTGTGTGTGTGTGTGTGTGTGTGTGTGTGTTCTTGTGTGCGTATGTGTGTGTATGTCTGCGTGTATGTGTATTTGTGTGTGCATGTGCGTATGCTTGTGAGAAAGGCAGATGCGCACCACCCAAGGACAAGACCAACGCCTTCATTTGTGCGTTGGTCTTAACCACAGATCTATGTGGAGGGGCTTTGGAGGCTTGCTTGGGTCTGGCCATGCCACAGCCCACTGCATTTTTCCTCAGACTCATCATTTTACAGGACAGGCTTGTTCAGGGTTTTTGGCTTTAAAAAGTTTCAGGGTCAATTTATGCAAGCTTGCATAACCTTAAAAGTTTTCGATGGCCAATGAGGTAGGGACGCAGCAAAACAAAGCTTTAGTCTCCCAGTTGCGGGCAGATCTTGGAGGCGATGAAGGTACATAATTGAACACGCACGCACACACATACACCAACACGAACACACACACACGGACACTTACACACGCAAACACTCACAGACACACACATACACACCTTATACGTGCACGCACGCACGCCCACATGCATGCACGCAATACATACACACACGTGCACGCACATACGAGCACACATACACATTCATACACACACACGCACACACACACACACACACACGCACACACACACACACACAAACACACACACACACAGACAGACTTCACAGTACGCATGCACACAAACATACTTCACAGTACGCATGCACACAAACGCTATTCACGTACATTTACTGACACATACGCTGAATACACACACGCACGATATGCACAGGGGATGTCAATCAGCTTTTAATTAGACATGGAGAGGAAGGCACGACAGATGATGTTCTTATCAGGTTCGGTGTGCAGTGTACAGTGCATTGAGAGTGGAAATAAAGGTTCGATTTAGTGGGCGAACACGCGCACAACACTCTCTCTCTCTCTCTCTCCTCTCTCTCTCTCTCTCTCTCTCTCTCTCTCTCTCTCTCTCTCTCACACACACACACACACACACACACACACACGCACACACACACGCACACACACTCACCGACACACGCACACACTCACACACAACATTCACACACGCACAAAACACATAACACACAGACATAGACACACGCACATACACACTCACATACAAAAACATACAGAAACGTACGCAAAAGCACGCTCTTAGCACTTGATTGCAGGTGGCTCATAGGAAGGAAATGGGATGTCACGGTCGCTGCCCGAGACTTGACAGACCACGCAAAGTGGCGTGCGGAGAATGTTCCAGGAAAGCGTGTCTCAGATGTAAGTTCAATCACAACCCAATGACACATTTCACAGCAGCGCTGAGACGAAACACATATCGCAGCACTGAGACAGCTGCAAGCATGCCAAGCTCGGTAAACACTTAGATGCACACCGTTAAGGCAAAATAAAGTGTACCTGTGTATATAATAGCTGCCAATTAACGGCGCTTAGTAGATCCTAATCGCCGCCCTATATTGGTGTTAATTTACAATTTACACAGTGTGCACACGCTAGCAACCCGCTGCAAAAGACAAAGACCTGTAAAAAGCGGCTTCATGCTCATGAATGCACATTTTTGCTTGCAAACCCTCAATTGCCCCTGGTAAGGTGCACGCGCATCACACACATACACACACATCGCACACATACACACATACAAAACAGACACACACACATTCGTGTGCATACACCATACACACTCGCTCTACCTAATAGGAGGCCGTCGCTCCTGAGTTGGAGCGGGACTCAGTCTTTTTGATGGGCCAGGATAAAAAGAGTAAGTTGTTGCATTGAAGTGGGAGTAAGTAGGGCTGTGACAGGAGCAGAAGCACAGCTGTTTTGTAAGGGTGGTGCAAAGAGAGGTCAGACGGGAAGAGTGAGAGGTTTAAAATTAAAGGGCTTTTGAGTTCAGTTGGTGTTGTAAGAGGACAGCATTGCTTGCTCACTTAACGCTTAGAATTGAAAGCACGGTTTAGTTGACAGGCCGCCCTGTTAATGTAGGCAGGGCCTCAGGGGTCCACTGGTTGACTCAGTTCACTACAGCACAATGAATACGGAAAGTGCAGAGGAGTAGGTGTGGAAATCTTAGGACCACTCTACTTCATGCACATCCATCATTCTAATTCCACTGAAATACGACCATCTGCGATCCACTTTCAGTGCACTGCACGGCGCTCACCGTTTTACATAAAAGATACCTTGGAAAAAGGCAGACAAGCCCGCTGTGGTGCAAGGAAGTGTGGGGCAGGGCTCTCTCCTACCATGTGCCTTACTGCCATAGAAATGGTGCTGTGAACTTGGGCTTTCTATGCAGGATTGGCCAGGATCACTTGCAAGCATGCGAGTATCATTTGCATGCATGCCAGATACGAGAAGGGCTGGCTAAAACCATACATATATATGTAGTCACGGTGTGTGTGCGGTATACAGTAGAATTGCTGGGAAACCTTTATTGCACGGTCATATACGGTGTGTATGTTGACGGTTGTGGTCAACCCAAGAGGTGAGCACAAAATTTGAAAGATTCTGCTGAAAACACTGAGTGACAGTTGTGTATGGTATATGCATTTTTTTACCATATCCTAGGCGCTTGCGTGTGCGTACTTGTCTTGCTCGCTCCAGAATATTGTTTGCCTATTTCATCTTTTCACTTGGGATCCTCCCTCCTTGCCTGCAGACCACCCCGCTATCCTGATCGTGGGAGGGAACTACGTGCCTTCGGTGTGTGTGTGTGTGTGTGTGTGTGTGTGTGTGTGTGTGTGTGTGTGTGTGTGCGCGCGTGTGTGTGTGTGCGTGTGTGTGTGCGCGTGTGTGTGCGTGTGTGCATATGTACGAGCGTGCGTGTGTTATGCGTGAGTGTTCTTTGTGAGTCAGCCAGTCTCTCGCTCGCTCTTCCCGTCTCTCTGTCACTTTTTGCTCCAACACGCTCACCGATTCTTGAATATTGACTGGTGCATGTGCTCTGGAAGGATCCCACACTCGCAACACACCCACACATAAAAGTGGTTGTGTTTGAGGTGATCAAAGAGCAGTCAGCATGCGGAGCTGGCCACCCCACAACTTGCCCTGCGCATGAGCAGGGAGCTGCAGCATCTCCTGGCTTCCTGCTAGCGTTACCCTGTGAAGTGCATCTCTTTAAGCTCCAGCACACTTCTGCATTTTCTAAAGCGCCTGCCTCTGTGTGTCTGTATGGGCTGCAGGACCCAGAACGGATCACGATCTTCATCACGTACACCCTTGATGCAACGCTCCACATGGGCAGGATGGTAGGTGTGCGTGCTCGGGTGGTGTAAGGTGAACGTGCTGGTGGTGTGATGGTAGGTGTGCATGCTAGTGTGGAGGTGTAAAGAGTGTGGACGAGCGGGTTAGTGGTACTTATATGCAGGGATGATACTGATGCAGGGAAAGCTTCCTAAACTTGAGAGTGGCTTGAAGTAGCTGTGGAAAATGGTTTAACCCATGAGCTTGCCAGTACTTGCAACTGAAGGTCTGTCCCCTACTGATCGTTATAGTGTGCATGTGAGGGTGACCTACCTGCATGCGCGATGGCAGTCTGTCCTTGATCTAAAGTGGCCTGTTGTTGGTCTAAAGCGTTGCAGTATGCACGAGCATAACAGGGACAGCCTGGCTCCTCACTTTGGTCAGCAAAGTCCATGTATACTGTATACCTACATTGTGCTCAACCGCATTTGACCGCAAATCAGGAGATCTTTCTGCCAAAAGTACTCTGCCAAAAGTACTGTACGTACATTGTGCATATCATCACATGGTCCTGCTCGACCCATCTTGTTGGCCTTGGCCACTATAGCGATACTACAGCAAATTTTGCCAACTGGTTTCAAGTAGAAGTATTTAATGCTGCACTATTTAATACGACTCATCTTGTTGGCCTTGGCCACAAGACTGTAGCGCACTGCAACTCAACAACCCTACCACACTCTCGCTTTTTGATGCTGAGTTGATCTGTGCCTCATGTTGTAAGTCAGTCAAATTACAAACGCGTGATTGTGCAAGTGCTTGGTTTGCGAGCACAAGTTTTAGCAGCACGCAATTTGTAAGTTTTCGCTTCAAACACAAACACAAACAACATGGAGTTTGCAAGCAGGACGTGAATGCACACACACAAGCACACACACATACACATGCGCACAATCATATACACACACCATATACAGGAACTGGCTCGCAAGCAGGAAGCGTCCATTGGCGCTCCTTCTTCAGAGGAATGGGATGGCAGGGCTATTGCCGTGTTTGACATGAGCCAGTTTGGCTGGAAAAACATAGACTATGCATCGCAAGTGAGTAGGGTTGGCCGAAACCATATATATACGGTTTATGTACGGCATTTTGGCTGAGAAATCACTGGTCATATACGGTGTATATGTACGGTTCTGGCCAACTCCATGATTGAGTGTTGCCTGCAGTGTTTTAAGCATTGCAAATGTGTGAGTGCTGCCTGCAGTGAATTTACGGTGTGGGGCTTTTAGGTGCTGGCGCTGATTTGAATACTATCAAATGATGGATTATGTTTTGTTGAGCCTTCTGTAGACTACTTTCCCAGCCAAAGGGGGGAGGGTAAGAGGGGGCAAATATGTCAAGCAGCTTGAAGCGCACGCTCTCTCTCTCTCTCTCTCTCTCTCTCTCTCTCTCTCTCTCTCTCTCTCTTTCTTGTCCATGCTGTACACAAATTAAAGTACACACAAGCATGTTTTCTTTCCTGGGAGGATTCCTTTGTCTCCTCCAAACATTTGATTCCTGGTGCGCCTTTATGATGGACACCACTCGACCTTCAACAACCTATGCAGGAATTACGTACGTATGCCTTGTAGTATGTTATTGCCCAGGGTAGTGGCTAGGGTTGGTTCCTTGCATGGCCTAATGCCCAAAGCATGTGTAAAATGACTCTTCTAACCCTCAACCTGCCTCCTCTTCCTTGCAGAAAGCAATCCTCCGTCTCTTGCAGGTCAGTTAACATTCCTGTGTACCTGTGCTTATGTGTTGTACGTTTGTATGTGTGCGTATATCTGTGTGTGTGTGGGTAAGTGTGGGTGTGTTTGTGCTTTTGTAAGAGGTGTATGAATGGTATTAATACTTGCAATCAGGGCTGGAGGCAATTGGTGTGTGTTGACAAAAAGGCATCGTTTTCTCCTTTTCATCGAGCGCTCTAGCCAGGGGCTTTTTTATGTGCAGATGTATGTGTACGTATACATTGGTGTTGTGTTTATGTTGGTCCATGCAGGTGCGTGTCATTGCTGACGATTTATTTGCTGGCTAGCAATAAGCGTGTTTGAATGAAGCGATGATGCTTTCCTCAAACTATCATTTGTGCAATGGTGGGCTTGATTCCTTGACGTCCGCTGAGTGGAGACGCCCTGAATTAGTGCGCCACATATTTACCTCTGGTCCATCATCCTTCTCTTCTGCACACCTTGCACCTGCAGAGCCATTACGTGGAGAGGCTCTTTCGGCTCTACATTTTCTGTGCCCCTTCAATTTTCAGCGGCTTGTGAGTACATGCTATCACACTGCATACAGACTAATGCTGTGTAGCAGAATCTTAGAAAGGGTGTCAAAGTAATGGAGCACTTGAACGCCCACACTGCGCTCTCCTCACGCACATCTGACTACCTGGTACTGTCACTATAATGCTATTAGATGCACCTGGGACCCCCAGGTCACGTTCAATGTGTAATTATTTAACTGTACTTTTGCTTTCATTGCATGCGGTGATCTGGGGGCGGATGGCATTCTGACAACAGTGGCAAATTTCACCTTTTTTGTGTGGAAGCAACGGTTTACTTGACTAGCAATAAAATGATGAAATTAAGGATGGTCCATGTGACTTGTGGTGTACATAGTATGTTTCAGGTATGAATCAATGAGATGGGAGTAGGTCATGTGCTGTCTTATGCTCTGTTGTGGCAGTGGTTTCAAAGTGAAACGGAGCTGTCTCCACAATAAAAATCTTAATCCTCTATCTCCGCGTCTAGACTGTGCAACTGTTTGTGTGTGTGTGTGTGTGTGCGTGCGCGCTAGTCACCTGCACACCATGGGCCCTTGTACAAGACTTGAATACATAAGGCCATGGTAGGTATATAACCAGGGCTGTGCAACGACATCGTCCGTACCGTCAGAATGTCAAAATGACGGTGTTTTAGAAAGGACGGTGTCTACAGTCCAGACGGTCGAGGGGACCGTCCACCGTAACTACTGTGTAAACCCACCGTCAAGTGATTTTTTTGTAAAAGATTGAGACCAGGGTCAACTTTTGCCATCGTTTTTCATTTCATTGATACACCAACATTTGCTTGTACAAATAATGCACATGCAACATTTGAAAATGAGGAAAGAGTCAAAATGCCATTTCTTGGCCCTTTTTGCAAGTTTTGGACCGTATCGTCAACCATTTCGTCATGCACCGTCATGCCGGTCCCCAAATTTCGAAATGACGGCCTGATACCGTCATTTACGGCGCAACCGTCAGACCTTATTTTGACGGACTGTACCGTCACACCGTCATTGCACAGCCCTGAATATAACAGACTTAATGATTTAAGGAAATGGGAGGCGCCGCCTCAAGAGTGTACGGTTGAAATATCATTTTATAAGACACATTTTTAGTATGATATTTGTTCAGGGGTCATGAGTCATGAGTCATTCAGAAAAAGACTGACCTAAGACATATGTATCTTACAGTCACTCGTCAAGACGTTCACGTATCTTCAACGTGCCTGACTAAGGAGCACACACAGCCAGTTTCTGACATCTAACATTGCTGCGCATATCGTTTCCTCACCTGCACCCGCACCCCCTTTGACCTACATCTTCACCCTCGCACTTTTGTACCATCCCACTGATTCATACAGGTACCAAGTCCTATCGCTGCTGCTTGAGCCAAACTCCCGAGAGAAGGTGCAGACTGTTTTAGGGTCCCTCTTCTCTGACAGTGGCATTCATAATAACTAACTACAGTTGTAAATTGCAGCCGACTCACAGGTTTACTTAGTCTATAGTTGACTGAGGAAGCACAACAACACAAGCCTTGTGTACACAGCTTCAACAGGCATACAGACAAGTAAACTTGCTCTGCCAGCTGCACCTTACGGCTTACTTGCAATCTTTATTGTCATTTGCTACTGCTGAGCGGTCTTGTAGGGCACAGCCTTGTGTGTGTGTAATATCTTTTACAGCCAACTGTGGAGGCAAACCTTACCCCCCCCTGCCTTCCTGTTGCAGATTGTGTTTGTAGACAAAAGCAACGCTGCAGAAAAGATGGGAGAACATTTTGACCTGAGCAGCCTGGCACCGGTGTTAGGGGGCACGTTCAGTCCACGCAGAATAGATGATGTGTGGTGAGTGATTTTGGAAATCCCGTAATCGCGGATACCTCTCGTTTTTGACTGTACCTGCTGGAGTATAAGATTTGCTCGTATTGGACTTAATTTGTGCTGAGTCCTCCTAACATGCACAGACAAATGAAGGGCTTTGGAAGCACGTACAGGCCACGCAGTTCTGGTGTGCGGGGCTTCACATATGCCTCACATGTGCCTCTGTATTTGGATGGTTATGCAGGCGGGAGATAGAGGAGCACAACCCTGACTTGAAGTGGTGACCTTCCTTGCGCTTCTTAGATAAGGTGACATACCTGCTTGGAAAAAATGTGGGTGGCATAAAGAAATGCCAAATCGTACGAATATGTTCTGGGCTAATTTTGTGTAGTATAGGGGAGGAAAAAAGCTTTTGGTCAGAACTACGCTTCTCGCTTTTTTTGCACCGTGATCTCCTACATTCACACTAATCAATTGTATTGCTTCTGCATCCATTTGTGCATTGTGTTGCTGATGCTTCAGCACGTGTGCATTAGCTCTTAGAAGGTGACAGGGGTACCAAGAGGCTTGGTTGGAAGAAGGGGTCTTGCTTGATAATTTCAGACCATCAATTAGGAGCAGTCAACGGATGAGATATGAATCACATATTTATCTTGACAAGCGTGACTGGCAAACCAGGCGAGCTGGTGCTTGAAAGGGAGAAGTCTTGCTGTGTGTGTCTACTCCAGCAGCAGTTTTATGAGGGTAAGGATTTTTTATTGGCGTGCAAGCATGTAGGTGATCAGCAAGGTTGAAAATTTGCCTTGTTTGCGGTTGTTTGCTTTGATGTTGCTGGATGATAGCTCTGTTGTGTGGGGGAGTGCTCAAAGAAATAATGTAAAAGCGACAGAAAGTGAGAGTATGAGACGCAAGACTTCACTTCCTCATGAATCCCTGTGAGGTACATGCTTTAGATGTCTGCCATGGGTTGCATTATGGTGCATGACATACCTTTCTCAGCACGCTCAGATATTGTGCCGCTATCCAAAATTGATTTGAATGGTTATTGACAATCACATATTTTTGTCTTGCAAACTCTGTGAAATTTCTTTGTCTTTTAAGATGCAACATTGATAGAATCTCTTCTTTGCCGGCCGTTCATCTCTACCTCTCCTATTGCGGAACTGTTACGCTTGCTCATGCAAAAAGGCAAAATTTTTTAAGCAAAGGCAGCTCAAGTGCCATCAAATTTTTTGCCAGCAGTATTTGTTCTTCAGGACTAGAGGAAGTGTCGAGACTGCAAACTACTCATCTTTGTGGATCTTCACACGATTTGTCCTTGGATATTGTGCAGTGCAGGGGAAAACTTGGGTGTTATGTGCATTGTCAGCCACTAGAAAAGGAGCCATCAACCCAAGGCCGTACCTACCAAAAGATATCTGCAATAAATTCAGCATGATGTCCATTTTGTTGTAAAGTCAAAAAGGTACTGTAAGGAATAGACCCCATAACTAACTGAGCACCACAAAGGAAAAACAGCACAAAGACCATTACGTCAGAATGCTGAGATCTTTGGGTCAGTGCTGTCTGGAGAAAGTGGATCTGTTGGTGGCGGCTGGCGGTGCTGCTGAAGCGCTCCCAGTCTCCCTCAGTTGCCCCCTGCCACTTCTACGAATCCACCTCCCTTCATTGCTACTAGTAGTCTGTTGCTTTTTGGTTTTCGCGGAGATGGGACAGCATCCGGACGGCTGGAGGTAAACCTATTCTTGTCTGAGAAGCGGGGTGGAAAGAGCCATTTTGGTATAATCATGTATTGGTATAATCCTGTAACCTCATACTTGCAATCCATGCTTAAGCCGGTACCATGATTTGTAGTGACAAACAATACTACATAATACCATGACATAATACATACATCCATATCAACAATACATAAATCAACCAAAAAGTCCCTGGTCCACATTATTACTTCTACTGTTGATGAGGTGGGGGGTTGCCTGGTGCAGGTGCCAGCCCTCTCCCCGTCATGCTTTCTGTGATATCATTACCGGCGGAATGTTTCGGTCCCCTTGCTTGTTCCTTGCTTCTTTTTCACTCCGCTCCTGAGTCCCGTTCTCACCCGCCCGCCTTGTGTGCACCCCTTTAATGTCTCTCCTCCCTGCTCATTATCCCTTGTTTCATTCCACTCATTTTGATTCGGGGGGTTGCAGAAAAGGAAAGGACAAGTAGGATAGTGTCTTCGGCATGACTCTAGGTCTACTGCGTGATTGCTACAAATTTGGGAAGCCTCACAACATCCCAAACAGATAATACAATTTTTTTAAGCTTATTCATATTAAACTACAATAGGGATCATAACCAGTTTAATTCCATAAATACAGCCTCGGTTGAATAGCGGTTGAAGCGGTTGAATTCAATGAAATGATTTCAACCGCATTACAACCGCTTCAACCGCAAATTTCAATTGTGGCTTTTGTCTGACACGGGGATTTTCAAGATGAGAAACACGTTGCTTATTTTCATGTATCGGTGCCGAACATTTACGGCACCAGTTCATCCATTTATTTGATAATATTTCTTAAGGTGATACCAAAGGTTTTGTTTTTCAACATAATCCAGAAGTTTACTAATTTATTAGTGCAGCTGTCGATCTTTTTGATTGATTCATTTGTTGGGACCTATAGGTTGAGCAGCCATGCCAGGCTGGAGGCCTTTGTAATCCAAACTAAACTAAACTTAAACCATACTACCGCATGCTTTTAATTGTACTTGGTTCCTGCTCTTACACATACTTCTGAGTCTTCAAAATAACAGGAATCTATTCTCAAAGAGGCAATAAGGTACCTCCTGCACTTCCACGCTGAGTTTTTATACATCAGACGTTACCTTTTCAGTACCAAGAATTCCAACTCTAATCTGGACTAAGCTTCAGGCAAGCTTGTGATCTCCTCCTGATATCCACTGTTTCCCTTTGTGGTCGGAGGAGTTATATCCCTGCCAACCACCCTTTCCTTGGTGTGGAGCAAGACCCGCATGAGGGTCCCATCGGAGGAGGTGACCTGACTAATCAACATAGTGAATCTGGTCTGGCCCTGAAACTGATTGTCCGTCTCTCTCTGGAAGGGGTGGAACTGTAACTGAGCCCTGCCTGAGACGCTGA
>Ga0307948_1004291_pt1 | contig 10532 bp, 14 predicted proteins | sample OrgLakmetagen280_FD_201824 | JGI IMG/M metagenome (GOLD analysis project Ga0307948, IMG submission 201824) | Saline water microbial communities from Organic Lake, Antarctica - #280 | ecosystem: Environmental > Aquatic > Non-marine Saline and Alkaline > Saline | place: Antarctica: Organic Lake...
CTCTGCTCGTTACACAAAACATCCACAGCGCATCTACAACCACAAAACACACACACACACAACCCCACACACACCTCAGAATGGTGTCAGTGACGCGACAGCCGTTGAGGGAGCGCACACTCTGTTTGTCACACAATACATCCACAGCGCAACCGCAACCACAAAACACACACACACACACATACACACAACCCCACACACACACCTCAGAATGGTGTCAGTGACGCGGCATCCGTTCAGGGAGCGCACACTCTGTTCGTCACAACCTCTCAGCACTGAGTTGTGGCTCAAGTCAAGGGTCTCAGGGATGAGGAACTGAGCCAGGCTGGCGTACAACACATCCATTTCCACGCCCTTGAACTGCAGACAGTGATGTGTGTGTGTGAGTGTGGATGAGTTTGTGCTTGTTTGTGTGTGCTTGTGTGTGTATGTGTGTGTGCGTGTGTGCGTGTGTGTGCGTGTGTGTGAGTGTGTGAGAGAGAGAGAGAGAGAGAGAAAGCGAATAGGCCTATGTATGAGAGAGGGCCAAATAGCAAATAACCCCTAACGACCTAACAACAGTGCTCTCGTACAATAATTCATATTTCGTGAAATCCCTGCAGAAAATGCCGTGTACGGTTCTGGCCAACCCTACATTCTTTACAACTTAGTAATCGTCACAAGCACTTGCAAATACAGCTTTTTCGTCAAGTTGGCAGCTACAGCAGAGGAAAAAGCAGCGTTGCAGCAGCAAAAGGAGGAGCAGCAGAAAGCCGACCTAGCCAGGCTGCAGCAGGCAAAAGAGGAGCGGGCTCAGCGTGAAGCAGAAGCACACATGCACACGCACAAGCACATGCACACGCACATGCACACGCACAACAAGCATGACAGAAACACACATGCACACGCACAAATGCGCATGTGCACGCATACAAACACACTTGTACAGGCACTGGCTGGGCTAGATGCCCACTGGGGTTGGCGCAGGGAAGGCTAAAATATTTATTAACAGGGTCCGGGGTTACCCGGGGTTACCTAAATTATTTCTGAAATTTGGGCACCGGGGTGAGTACGGCAATGTACGGTATGCACTCTCTAGAGCTAGACTCTTTGAAATCAGTGTAACACAAACGTTTCACAATGCAAACACGTCATTTCTTCAATTACGACATTGGGTAATCGCCATAGATTTTAAAAACGGACACGTTGCTCAGTCACCTAGAGCTAGACCCTGCGAGTAGGCCTCAAGGAGGGATGCGCAACACAACAGGATGCGCAACACAACAAGGATGCGCAACACAACAGAATGCGCAACAGGATGCGCAACACAACAGGATGCGCAACACAACAGAATGCGCAACACAACAAGGATGCGCAACACAACAGAATTCGCAACAGGATGCGCAACACAACAGAATGCGCAACAGGATGCGCAACACAACAGAATGCGCAACAGGATGCGCAACACAACAAGGATGCGCAACACAACAGGATGCGCAACACAACAGAATGCGCAACACAACAAGGATGCGCAACACAACAAGGATGCGCAACACAACAGCTCCACCATTGCACCGCTTCAGAGTAGCTGCTTGCTAATTATCTAGGGTTGGCCAGGACCATATATATTCGGTGTGTATACGGTATTTTTGGCAGGGAAATTACCATATGTACAGTCATATACGGTGTATATATACGGTTCTGGCCAACCCTATAAGTATCATGTACCTGTACCATGCCCTCACGCACTACCAGTTCATGCACGTATCCTCACCACTGACCATACCACTCCCTCACACACTTCCAACTTGTGCACGTATCCTCACCACTGACCATACCACTCCCTCACACACTACCAGCTCGTGTGCACGTATCCTCACCACTGACCATGCCACTCCCTCCCGCACTACCAATCTGTGCACGTATCCTCACCACTGACCACACCACTCCCTCACGCACTTCCAACTTGTGCACGTATCCTCACCACTGACCATACCACTCCCTCACGCAATAGCAAATCGTGCACGTATCCTCACCACTGACCATGCCACTCCCTCACACACTTCCAACTTGTGCACGTATCCTCACCACTGACCATGCCACTCCCTCCCGCACTACCAAATCGTGCACGTATCCTCACCACTGACCACACTATCCTCTCCGTCCGTCCTTGATCTATACAACTGAACATCACAACCTCGATCCTTAGATCCTTAAACTAAACACCATAACCAGTCAATTCAGACCTGCCTTTGCTCGCCTCATTCATAGACTACAGTCATCTCACAACTTCCGCTATGCCTCACGTTATGAGTAGGGTAGGCCAGAACCATACATTTATAGGTATATACGGTATTTTTAGCAGGGAAATCACCGTACATACGGTCATATACGGTGCATATATGCGGTTCTGGCCAACTCTACTCACGTATAGTGAAGCTCTCACATACTCACACCCTCCCCTTCTGCCCACCTTAATCTTCATGACCGGCACATAGGCCTCTGCCACCGCGGTGATCTCGTTCACTCCTGGAACTCCCTGCAAGTGAATTGCAGCATGTGTGTGTTTGTGTGTGTGTGCGTGTGTGTGTGTGTGTGTGTGTGCACATGACGATACACCAATCGCGCGGAGCACAATGAATTTTGGTGTGTGTGTGTGTATGTGTGCGTGCGTGTGTGTGTGTGTGTTGTGTGTGTGTGTGTGTGAGAGAGAGAGAGAGAGGGATAGAGGGAGTACAACAATCGCGCTGAGACCAAGCGATTGTGACACATAAATGCTGTCTGCGTGTTGTAGGGGGAGATGACAATTTACAGGGGGGCACCCCGAAAAAAAGCCTGACGGCTTCAGGCAATCCCTGTTGATCCCAGTCAATCCTCCCTTTCTATAAAAGGCCAAGCCTGTCTGTCTGCCCCTTAAGTCCCAGTTGGTTCTCCCTCTTCGTAGATGGAAAAGAGTTTAAACATGGTACTAACCAGCTCCCTTCCCTCGACTGATGCGGGAAGTGTTTTACCCCCAGCACGGGCTCAAGGTGCTTATTTGTGTGATACCAACCAGCTCCTTTTCCTCATCTAACCTGGCAGGTGGTTTCTGCTGCCTCTGCAGCTGTTTCCCTCAACAGGGCCAGGCTCAAGGTGCTTGCTTGTATGGTACCAACCAGCTCCTTTACCTTGTTTAACCTGGCAGGTGGTTTCTGCTGCCTCTGCAGCTGTTTCCCTCAACAGGACCGGGCTCAAGGTGCTTATTTGTGAGGTACCAACCAGCTCCTTTTACTCATTTAACCTGGCAGGTGGTTTTTGTTGCCTCTGCAGCTGTTTCCCTCAGCAGGGCCCGGCTCAAGGTGCTTATTTGTGTGGTACCAACCAGCTCCTTTTCTTCATTCAACCTGGCAGGTGGTTTTTGCTGCCTCTGCAGCTGTTTCCCTCAACAGGGCCAGGCTCAAGGTGCTTACTTGTATGGTACCAACCAACTCCTTTTCCTCATTTAACCTGGCAGGTGGTTTCTGCTGCCTCTGCAGCTGTTTCCCTCAACAGGGCCTGGCTCAAGGTGCTTACTTGTATGGTACCAATCAGCTCCTTTTCCTTGTTTAACCTGGCAGGTGGTTTTTGTTGCCTCTGCAGCTGTTTTGCTCAACAGGGCCGGGCTCAAGGTAGCTAACAGTGGCAAAGCTTAGGGCAGCAGAGGGGCAGAGGGTAGGACAAGCGGTGCCTTACTGGCATCTACAAAGGTTTTTGTTCGACAGCCTAGTGTGTAAGTATTTGAAGTGGGTCAGAACTGTATGCATACATTGGATACGACCGTATATTTGGTGAGTTCCCTGCCGAAACCACGGCACATACACCATATACATGCGGCTCTGGCCAACCCTATATACAACAGCGAGAGCGCGTGTGTGATACAAGGGAGCTTCCGCGCATCATAGCAAAAGGCTTGCGACAACTAAGTGCATGAGCTGCTGTTGTGCACGCGTAAACCGGTTCCGTGCACAGGGTTTCGATGCACACGTGCATTGCATGTGTGTATGCACAATTTCAAACACCGAATGCGCAAGACACCGGGCCCAGAAATTGTGCTGTGCTATGAGAGTGTGTGTGTGTGTGTTTGTGTGTGTGTGTGTGTGTGTGTGTGTGTGTGTGTGTGTGTGCGTGTGTGTGTGTGCGGATTTTAGAAGTGTGTGCACGTGCACATACTTTAAAGGGTGTGTCAAAAAGAAGCCGAACAGACTCACACCAACCGAAAAGACTCCCACCAACTGATACTGATCTCACACCCACATTACACCCCATGCCTGCACATACTAAGGCTTACACACCCATGCAATTACACGCAAACCCCCCCCCCCCCCTCCTTAACTTACCGCCAGAACAGCCTCCAAGCAGTACGGCTGACTCCCAAAGAAGTGGTGCTCTCGTTTGGCATAATGGGGTCCCACACACAGCACGTCAATATCCGCCCCTGTGCACAGAAAGCGCCAAATGTCCACAAACAGCACACGTATGGATTTCGGCCTAGACGTCCCACTCACCATGAATCTCAACTAAGCAAAAATTCCCTTGCCTGATACACCTAATAGGGACACAGATTTGTGCATGTGCATGCAGGAATGTGCATGCATGGAGGGATGCATGCAGCAACGACTTGCACACAAAAAAGCACGCACACACGCACACGCACGCACGCATGCACACACGCACACAAGCACACTCATATTTATACATGCACGCACATAAGCGCATCACACTCAGCACTCATGCACACAACCAAGCCTACACCCACACCCACATCCACACCCACTCCCACACACATATACACATATACACACACACACACAGAGGCACACACACACAGAGGCACACACACACACACAAACACACATGCACACACACATACAGAGGCACACACACACACAAACACACATACATGCACACATACATGCACAACACACATGCACACACACACACACATGCACACACACACACACACACACACACACACACACACACACATGCACACACACATGCATGCGAAAAACGTACGTGTGCCTAGATACGTACGCACATACACCCATGCATGCTCGCACGAGCATGGCACGCACCTGGTGCATGCACTCCTAGGCGATACGAGCCGAATGTGAAGATGGTGGCATTGGCCTCCTGCGCAACGCTCTCAGACAAGCCTAGGTGGCGAGCCACGCCCTTGACCCAGTCCTTCACAACCTGGTCCAGGTGTCCGAGCACCTCCTCACGCAGCAGGGCCTCATCGGTGCTCTCATACAAGCCCTGGCTTTGTAAATGCTGCGTGGTTTGACAGGAGGAGGGAGATGTGAGTAATCCCAAAACACTTGAGCAGTTCTGGCCTGAAAAAATGGGGTAAATAAGTGCGTGCCTTTTGTAGGTGAAGTGTACGGAGGGCTTCAAGCTCGGTTGCAGAGTCGGTGTCCTTGGCACGGAACTGGTCCAAGCTCATTTCCCCCTACGCACCCTAGATCATTTAAAATTTATATAATTCTATATTCGTATAAATCACGATTTAATCGGATATATAATCGAGCCAATAACACTTCGGCTGGGGCAGGTCACTTGTTGATGTAATAGCAGATTGTTTAACATAAGCTTGTTCCCTTCGACGGGTGAATTCGACCGAATTTCCGGGAATTCCCGTCGCTACCCGCCCGTAGCCCCTAATACCCTAGCTCCTACCCAACCAGATTTTCTTCCAATTTTACCCCAGCCCTATCGTAACCCTAACCGCAGCTCTAACCCTGGTCCTACATTAAAAGACCTGTGGGACCCGAATTGTCCGAGAAGCCCCAAAATTTATTTGGCGCTAACACTAAGATTGATCACATCCCATGACATATATGAAGGTTTGTAAGTCACTTTTACCGTTGGGCTTAACGTTGGGCTTGCATCCATCACTGGTGGCACATTTAATTACTAAAAATATAGTAATTAGCTATGATATAGCCAGCACAGCACTGCACGCTATTACACGGCACACGTCTTTTCGAGACGGAAGACTGAGCTGGCAACCGAAATTTGTGGTGACAAAGGCCAGCTGTGCGTGATCATTCTTTGGTTTCAGAGGAGCCCCGCCGTGTGAACACAGCAGTGCACAGTAGTCCCAATTGCAGGCAGCTTTGACCTTCTCTCTTCCCTTCCCCGCCGGCTGCAGGGCGTCAAGACCCACATCTTGAACCATCAATGGTGGCCTCAGGTTGGTAAACCAGATGAGAATCACCACCCCATAGTCTGGTTTGCTCTCCTTTGACCACTTGCGCACCCAGCCGTAAACCCCTCTTGCACACACATTGGCAAGCCAGACTGAGGTGTAGCACTTGCTTTCAGGTACACACACACACGCGCACACACACACACACACACTCACACACACACACACACACACACACACACACACACACACACACACACACACACACACACACACACACACACACGCGCAGGGGACCGTGAGCGCAGCAAGAAGTGGAGTTGCGAGCAAGTGGAGCAGCTGCTGGATGCCGTGAGCCGAGAGCAAGCAAGGAAGGGGGTGCAGGATGCGTCTGAATTAACCTGGACTAACATTGCCAAAAGTGTGGGAGGCAGATCGGGAAAGCAGTGCCGGGAGAAGTACAAGGTCAGTGCAGTGCACTTGGACAGAGGGTGGATGATTTTGTAAAGCCTAAGGGTTGCCCTTTAATTTTCTGGGGTGCTTGAAAAACTGCCCTGACTCAGCTCGTCGCGTCCCTATTGAATGTTGAAAGATACTTTCTGGATCGCCTTTGGCTTCACCTGTACCTGTTTAGACGCCTGTATGCTCAAAATGCGGTCTGCGTGTTTATATACGCTCTCTCTCTCTCTCTCTCTCCTTCTCTCTCTCTCTCTCTCTCTCTCCTTCTCTCTCTCTCTCTCTCTCTCTCTCTCTCTCTCTCTCTCACACACACACACACACACACACACACACACACACACACACAAACAGAACGACCTGCGCCCTGGCCTGAGCAAAGGGCCCTGGAGTGTGCATGAGGAGTACATCCTGGCCAGGGCACACTGTGCTGCAGACAACCAATGGGCAGTGATCGGACGATTCCTGCCTGGCCGCAGTGAGAACACCATTAAGAACAAGTGGTGGGTGTGTGTGGTTGCAGCGGTTGTGTGCTGCTGACTCTGGTTATATTGTTGCTGTGAGTTCTGGGTGCTACCCCCATGCAATTCATTAAGCATCTATAAAAAATCTGGCAGCAGGTTGCTACCTCGTTTTTCCTGGAAATCATCATTGTACAGAGTATGAAAGGCCAATGCTTTCACATGCACACGCATTCACATGCTCACGCTTCAGTCAAACAAAAATGTGATATTAAACATTAGGTGCCAAACACAACACGTGTGCAGGCACGCACATGTATGTGCACCCCCCCTCCACCACCTCATATGTAAATACACACACACATGTACACAGGAATGCCACCCAGAGGGCAAAGGCAGATGCCAAGTCGCACACATTGCTGTGGACATACGCGCAAACAGTCCTGGCCCACAAGTACACTGATCAGGACATGTTTGACCGAGCAGTGGATGATTTCTGCCGTGCCAACGGAGCTGATAGCATGGAGGGCATCAAGGTGGGTGGCAGGTGTACGTACTCAAACAAGCGTGTGCTTATGCATAATATCATTTGAGATGCTGTGTCTTATGTGTAGGGTTGGCCAGAACCGTAATTGACCGTATTTTTGGTGATTTCCCAGCATATAGAATACTGTGTATACACTGTATATATATATATATATGGTTCTGGCCAACCCTACTGATGAACGTTATGTCTTATGCACACACAATATCATGAGGTGAGATGCTGCACAATATCACGAGGTGAGATGCTGCACAATATCACACAATATCATGAGGTGATGCTGCACAATATCACACAATATCATGAGGTGAGATGCTGCACAGTATCATGAGGTGAGATGCTGTGTTTTGTGTGGACTTGTTGCATGGAGCGTGTGCGTGCAAAAAAATGAACAGCAGTTGTAAGTGAATCTGTAGCGTGTGGACTTGTTGCGTGAAACGTGTGCGTGAAGGGAAAAGGAACAGCAGTTGTAAGTGAATCTGTGGCGAGTGGACTTGTTGCGTGAAATGTGTGCGTGCAAAAAAATGAACAGCAGTTGTAAGTGAATCTGTGGCGTGTGGATTTGTTACGTGAAATGTGTGCGTGCAAAGAAATGAACCGCGGTTGTAAGTGAATCTGCGGAGTGCAATTGGGCGCTGTTGCTGTGTGACTGACTTTTAGTGATCACGGTCAAATTGCATTAATGACTAGGGTTGGCCAGAACCATTTATATACGGTGTATACACGGTATTTTTGGCAGGGAATTCGCTAAAAATTACGGTCATATACGGTGTATATATACGGTTCTGGCCACCCCTATTAATGACTCAACAGTGCCTGTGTGAAAGAGAGCCGTCATGCCGTGCTGTTGGATGCAGGGAAATCATGTGTAGGGTTGGCCAGAACTGTATATATACACCGTATATGGTCGTAAATTTGGCGGTTTCCCTGCCTAAGATACCGTGTATACACCGTATGAATATGGTTCTGGCCAACCCTATCAATACGTCCTGTGTCTACCTCACTGCTTGGCGCCTTACTTCTGTGCAGGTGCCTGGTCCCCACTTCGAGTTTTGTATTCTGCTATGTACACATGTGCCCACTGACACATCCCCTCTGTGCAGATAATATGCCTGCCTTTGACCCCATCATCCGTTATGTATAGGGTTGGCCAGAACCATATATATACAGTGTGTATACGGTATTTTTGGCAGGAAAATCACCAAATATACAGTCATATGCGGTGTATGTTTACGGTTCTGGCCAACCCTAGTTATGTATGCGCTTGCCCTTACTTCTGCTCAATGCCCTTGGGCGTGTGCCTTGATACTCCGTTATGTATGCCTTGATATGTATGCCTTGATACGTATGCCTAGATATGTATGCCTTGATATGTATGCCTTGATACGTATGCCTTGATCCTTGATATGTATGCCTTGATACTCCGTTATGTATGCGCTTGTCCTTACTTCTGCTCAATGCCCTTGGGCGTGTGCCTTGATACTCCCAACACCTGCTGCAGGAGACCTCCACATACCCACTCTTTTAGCACACACACTCACACGTCCACCCTCCTTTACGCACTCACATATTTACCCTCCTTCACGCACTCATGTATCCACCCTTGGCACGCACATATCTACCCTCCTCTTCGCACTCACATATCCACCCTCCTTCACGCACTCACATTCCCACCCTCTTTCACGCACTCACATATCCACCCTCCTTCACACACTCACATCTGGATGATTCACCAAGTACTGTGTGTGTGCATATCCACGTGTATGATGTAGGTATGATGTAACAAACGATGTGCCTTCTACACATAACAAATACACACATATACCTGTTGGGAACATCCAGATGGATGATTCACTATGTAAAAAATTGCGTGTTAACACACATGCATACACACACGGGCACACACACACACACACGGGCACACACACACACACACACACACACACGCACACACACACACACACAAACACACACGCAGGTGCCTGAGTCCTACTTCGACGGGCTGAGGGGCAGCAGCTGCCGCCAGTCAGACAGGAGAGACGTTGTCGCATCCCCCTCCACAGCAGGAGCAGCAGCAGCAGCAGCACCAGCAGTAGCACCAGCAGCACACTCAGGCGCAGGCACGCACAGGAAGAGCCCTGCTGTGGCGAGGCCGGTGTCGAGGCCCGCATCCCAACGGCCAGCTGCTGCGAAGAGGACAAAGGCCAACAAGCAGCCGTGTAGGAGGCGTGCATGCAGCAGCTACGATAGCGGTGAGGGAGAGAGGAGGAGGGGGCGGAGGGGGGGAGTGTATTGCCGATGCCGTTTCCTGTGACCTGTCTTGTGAAGATAAGATGGGTGATGTAGGGGCTCTTGCATCTAATTAAGATCTTGTTTGAGGAGGGATTCACACAGCGTGTTTCAACACCGAGTCATAAGATCAGTCATTTCAGCAGAGAGCTGCAAAGCAAGGGTGCCTTTTAAACTGACCAGATGCTGCGAATTGCAGCATAATGCTTGACTTTCAGAAGCTGCACACTTAGTTGGGTTCTCTGAAGGTACTAAAGAGCCTCTCTGCCTCTCTGCACTGCTGATCCGTCCATTCTACCACCCTTTCCTCTGACTCAACAACGCATTCATCCCTCCCTGCTCATTCAACCACAGAGGAGGAGGAAGATGAGGAGTATGCCAACGAGGACTGGTCAGACGGAGACTATGGACAAGTGAACGTGTCAAGCAAGCGCCAACGCAGCACACGCACGTCAATGACCCAGCGCCAGCGACAACCACAGCAGCAGCGGCAGTCTACGGTGCCTTCCCCGCACACCAGCATACCACAGTGGATGTACGACCCACAGCAACTGCAGCACGCCCCCCCCATGCCCCCCCCCCCTTCATGCATGCCCACAGACTCCAGACAGCCCTTTCCCTTCCCCCTGCCTCC
>Ga0307948_1004292_pt1 | contig 10531 bp, 13 predicted proteins | sample OrgLakmetagen280_FD_201824 | JGI IMG/M metagenome (GOLD analysis project Ga0307948, IMG submission 201824) | Saline water microbial communities from Organic Lake, Antarctica - #280 | ecosystem: Environmental > Aquatic > Non-marine Saline and Alkaline > Saline | place: Antarctica: Organic Lake...
CACAAAGTAGAGTCAAGCATTTCTTTTCGCACACAAGAAGCACACAGCACAAGCGTGAAGTGCGTTTGGCAGAGCCTGTGTCCTCCACAAAGTAGAGTCAAGCATTCCTTTTTGCACACAAGCACACAGCACAAGCGTGCAGTGCGTTTGGCAGAGCCTGTGTCCTCCACAAAGTAGAGTCAAGCATTCCCTTTCGCATACAAGAAGCACACAGCACAAGCGTGCAGTGCGTTTGGCAGAGCCTGTGTCCTCCACAAAGTAGAGTCAAGCATTCCCTTTCGCACACAAGAAGCACACAGCACAAGCGTGCAGTGCGTTTGGCAGAGCCTGTGTCAGCTCCACGTAGTAGAGTCAAGCAATTCTTACACATTTTAGAAGTACACAAGCATGGAATTTGAGGGGTGCGAGAAGGAATGGCAAGTTTACATAAGCACCCAAAAATGTTTGACAAACCTTGCTGCTCGGTGTGGGCGTTGGGAGGGATGGGACTGGAGGCTATAGGGGGCGGGGGGGGTGGAGGTGGTTGGGAGAGGTGCTGAGGAGAGGTAGACTGTACTTGCTGCTGCTGCTGTTGGTGCTGTTGGTGCTGGTGGTGGTGGTGGTGGTGGTGGTGATGATGAGTCGAGTAGTTTTGCTGCAGCTGTTGGACTGGGTGGTTCCTATGAGTGGGAAGCTGTGTTGCCGGGTTGGAGGTGTGAGGTGGAGGATAGTGGTCATGAGCGCCGGGGGGCAAGGGGTGGGAGCGACGACCTTGTAAGGAAGCCTGCATTGTGTGAATGTGTGTGTTAGTTTGTCTGTCTGAGCGTGAGTGTGTGTGTGTGTGTCTTTGTTTGTGTGCGTATGTTTGTCTGTCTGAGCATGAGTGCATGTACGTGCGTGCGTGTGTGCGTGCCTGTGTGTATGTGTATGTGTGTTTGTGTTTATTTGTCTGAGCATGAGTGTGTGTATGTGCGTGCGTGTGTGCGTTCCTGTCAGTGTTTGTTTGTGTTTGTCTGTTTGAGCGTGAGTGTGTGTATGTGTGCATGTGTGCGCGCCTGTGTGTGTATGTTTGTCTGTCTGAGCCAGGGTTGTTCAGTTCGAGGTTCGGCCAAAAAATTTGGGTTTGCAAACTTTCACGCATTTTAACGAACTTGAAAAGTGCCGTTTGGAGTTCGGTCAAAGTTCGACGAACTTTTAAGAGTTCGTCAAACTCTACAGCATGTGTCCGTCAAAATTGCAAGGGACAGCAGCCCCCCCCCCAGTTCAGTCCCACTCTTTCCTTGCAGTAAAAGTAACAAATCCAATTATTTATATATGGAATATAATCTGTAATTTGTATCAGGCCAGGAAGTTTCCTTGGTCTTAAGGCCAAACTTGTAACACATGTCTGAACTGCTAAGGATTTGCGGTACATACACTGCACCTTATAATTCTCCTTTTTCTGCTCTACAATGATGACATGATCCCATTCCGGCCCTTCCCCCCCCCTATAACTTTTAACAAACATACACAACTAATCGGGAAGGTTTGAAGGTGGGGGAGAGAGCCCAAGGGCCCATTTCCCAAAATTGCACATCGGACCCTTCGAACAGTTCGAAGGTTCTAGAACTTTCACGAACTTTAATGAACCCTTGCTCCCAAAAAAACGAACTGAACAACCCTGGTCTGATCGTGAGTGTGCGTACTCACGTGCGTGTGCGCGTGCCTGTGTGTGTCTGTGTGCATATACAAGTGTGTGTTTGTTTGCGTGCGTAGGTGTGCTGATGCTTTGGACTTGCCATAATTGGTCCAAAACAACAAAAGTTCTGTGCCCAAAACTTAACCCCTCCACCCTGATACGGACATGTACATGCCAAGCCTCTTTATGTTGCCTTGCCCTAAGAAGAATTTCATGCAGCAAGTCTTTGTGCAAGGTTTGGAAGATCTCTTTGTGAACAGAGAAATGCACGACAACGGGGCGAGCCACCTTTTGCAATGTTTTGAACGGACTTTGGTTAAGTGAATGATGGTGGCGAGCCACCATTTCAATGTTTTGAACGAATTTCAGTCGAATAAATTAATTTAACAGAGTGGTACAAATTTTACTCTCAGCAAGAACACCTACTAGGCGTACTCCGTGCCTTTATTTCATTACCCCCCCCCTGCCTCAGAGTGCGACAGCCTGCATACCTTTGCATTTCGTGTGACCGCCTATACATGTGCACGCATAACAACTTTACACGCTGCGCGCTGCAAGCACTTCCTTGCACACACAAACACACACACACACTTACACACACACAGCCTGCTGCATATCGCGCTCTTGGAACAAGAATGTGCAGGCAATGCCAACCGCTCCACACATAAATTGAAGGAAGGGCGCCACTTTGGTGAATGGCACCGTTAAACTCCAGGTAGACTACCATTATAAGCGCGATTCTTTTTTGTATAAAGCAAAACAGGTAGCCTAACATCATATGTGCGATTTTATTTCCTGACAAGCGAAACGGGTAGCTTACCAATTTACTCGTGACGAGCGCAACATCATGATGCATTCGCTACCCTATATGTAGAAAATGTGGATTTCAGGCCGCAAGCATCTTTTTGACACAAAATACACAAGCATGCATTATTGCACGCACACACAATCTCTCTCTCTCTCTCTCTCTCTCTTTCTCTCGCTCTCGTTCCCTGCGTGTCTCTGCCTCTCTGTGTCTCTGTCTCCATCTTGCACACGCACACATAATCTCTCTCTCTCTCTCCCTTTCCCTGCGTGTCTCTGCCTCTCTGTGTCTCTGTCTCCATCTTGCACACGCACACACACACACACCTGCTGCTGATGTGCTGCCATCTGACTCGTTTTTCCCAGCACACCACTCCACTCCGCATGCGCGTCACTGAACATTTGCCTGCGCCTTTGCGAGAATGGCGAAATACAAGCAGCTCCGCCACTAGCAGCTGAGGTGGTGCCAGCGAGTGTGTCGAGGCCGTCACCTGGGTCTTCAATGTCTGAGTCGGCGCCCCTGCAGTGTGTGTGTATGCATGTGCACGCGTGTGTGGGTGCGTGCGTGCGTGCGTGTATGTGTGTGTATGTGTATGTGTGCGTTGTGTATGCATGTGCATGCGTGTGTGTATAAGCGTGTATGTGCGTGTGTGTGTGTGTGTGCGGGGAGTGCATGCATGTGAATGCATGTGTGTATGTGCGTGTGTGTGTGTGTGTGCGGGGAGTGCATGCATGTGAATGCATGTGTGTATGTGCGTGTGTGTGTGTGCTTGTGCGTGTGTGTGTGTGTGTGTGTGTGTGTGTGTGTGTGTGCGTGCGCCTGCCAACAGCTGGCACGACATATTGCTTTATGGTGTGAAGATGGAATGCAGCCCATGCATACATACGCAGGCGCTAGAGTACAACCACTCATGTTTGCACACGTGTACAAGCGTATACACACATGTCAGTGCCTGGCGTCATAGCACAAATCATAGACACACCCTCTCCCACACGCACACGCAACCAGATACGCACAGTACACTCAGAGGCAGCCGCATGAGCACGAACAAAAGCATCTCCACACTCACAAAAACATTTACACACAACCGCTACAGCATGGCCGCAACCATGCCTAACACACAGCACACACGCACGCACGTGTCGGTGTCCGGGGCAGAGCGGCACGATACCGACAGCTGCGAGCGCCGTAGAGGCAGGTTGTTGTTGGTGTTAGAGGCCCGGATGGATGCACTGTTGAGGTTCTGCTGGGCGCGGTCTGGGGAGGACGCAAGGGGGCGAGAGACCCCGTGGTGCGTGCTGCGGCGGTGCAGATGGCGACGGGGCGAGCTGTTGCGGCTGTCGTTCTCGTTTTCGCTGCCGCTGTCTGCAAATAAAGGGGAGCAACAACCGAATGTGAAAGCGTGGGGGCGAGCTGTTGCGGCTGTGGTTTCCAATTTGCTGCCGCTGTTTGCGAGCAGGAAAAGCAATAGCGATGGTGAGAAAAAGGGTTGGGGCGAGCTGTTGCAGCTGTGGTTCCTTTTTGCTGCTGCGATCTGCAAAAAACGACAAGAATTCTACAGGCCACGTAACAAAACAGCAGGACAACGGTGTGTCTTCTGTTTCCATTCTTGCCGCTGTCGATAGAAGGCAAAGTCATAGCACGGCAATTTAAAACACGTTGTACGCATGCGAGCTTTCAGGACTGTGAGACAGGCACTGAGAACGAAACGTAAGCACAGCATTCAAAGAACGGCAGAATGTGTCCACTACGTTGCAGCCGTTGAGCAACTTCCAGAACACCCCCGTCCCCACATTCCCATGCGAGCTTTCAGAACTGTGAGCCAGGAACTGAGAACGAAACCCAGGCCCAAACTGAACAGGCATACAAGTAGGGTTGGCCAGAACCGTACATATGCACCGTATTTGACCGTACATTTGGTAATTCCCCTGCGAAAAATATTGTATGTACACCGTATATACATGATTCTAGCCAACCCTACATACAAGCAACTCCTCGTACAAAGCAGGTCCAGCAAATAGCAGCACAGACTTACAAGTGCTGGGCAGATTTCGGTCCCACTCCCGCTTCAGTTTCAGAAAAGTGCGCTGCTGCAGGTCAGCTGGATGCAACCTGGAGGGCAGGGGTCAATGTGAATGGCATGATGTGTGAATGTGTGATGCTGGTGTGATGCTGGTGTGTGATGCTGATGTGAATGTGTGTGAATGTGATGATGTGTGAATGTGATGATGCTGCAGGTCAGCTGGATGCAATCCGGAGGGCAGGGGTCGATATGAATGGGATGATGTGTGAATGTGTGATGCTGGTGTGTGATGCTGGTGTGTGATGCTGATGTGAATGTGATGATGTGTGAATGGGATGAGTCAAACACCAAATGAGTAGGGTTGGCCAGAACCATATATGTACGGTGTATTTGGTATTTTTGACAGGGAAATCAACAATATACGGTCATATATGGAGTATGTATACGGTTCTGGCCAATCCTAAATAGGAGCACACTCAAACAGAGAAGCGACAAGCTTGGTTTCATGCTGCTGCAGGTCAGAAGGATGCAACCTGGGGGGCAGGGGTCGATGTGAATGGGATGAGGCAGAGAAGCAAAAGGTTTCTGGTTTTGTACATGCGTGTTGGTGCAGGTCAGCTGAGTGCAGTCTGGGAGGGCAGGGCTCAATGTGAATGGGATGAATCAACCACCAATATGAGCACACTCAAACAGAGAAGCTTGGTTCCATGCTGGTGCTGTTTCGATGGGTGCAGTCTGGAAGGGTAGGGGCTGTTGTGGACAGGAGATGAACCAGAGGAGTGAAAATTATGGCTGTGTACAGGCGTGTTGGTGCAGGTCAGCTGAGCGCAGTCTGGGAGGGCAGGGGTCGATATGAATAGGATGAGCAAAATACGAGCAAAATCAGACAGAGAAGCTTGGTTCCATGCTAATGCAGTTTTGATGGGTGCAGTCTGGAAGGGCAGGGGCTGTTGTGGACAGGAGATTAACCACAGGAGTGAAAAACTTGGCTGTGTACAGGCGTGTTGGTGCAGGTCAGCTGAGTGCAGTCTGAAAGGGCAGGGGTCGATGTCAACAGGAACAGTCAGAGACTAGTGTGATCGGGATCAGTCAGAGACTAGTGTGAACAGGATCCGTCAGAGACTAGTGTGAACAGGATCCGTCAGAGACTAGTGTGAACAGGATCAGTCAGAGACTAGTGTGGACAGGAACAGTCAGAGACTAGTGTGAACAGGAACAGTCAGAGACTAGTGTGGACTGAAACAGTCAGAGACTAGTGTGGACAGGATCAGTCAGAGACTAGTGTGATCAGGAACAGTCAGAGACTAGTGTGAACAGGAACAGTCAGAGACTAGTGTGAGCAGGAACAGTCAGAGACTAGTGTGAACAGGATCAGTCAGAGACTAGTGTGAACAGGAACAATCAGAGACTAGTGTGAACAGGATCAGTCAGAGACTCGTGTGGACAGGATCAGTCAGATACTAGTGTGAACAGGATCAGTCAGAGACTAGTGTGAACAGGATCAGTCAGAAATTAGTGTGAACAGGATCAGTCAGAAATTAGTGTGAACAGGAACAGTCAGAGACTAGTGTGAGCAGGATCAGTCAGAGACTAGTGTGAACAGGATCAGTCAGAAATTAGTGTGAACAGGAACAGTCAGAGACTAGTGTGAGCAGGTTCAGTCAGAGACTAGTGTGATCAGGATCAGTCAGAGACTAGTGTGAACAGGAACAGTCAGAGACTAGTGTGGACAGGATCAGTCAGAGTGTACAGCTTTATCTTGCACAGGCGTTGGTGCAACTCGGCTGGATGCAATCTAGACCCAAAGGCAGAAGCAAATAATAACAGGATAAGTCAGCGATTAATGTGCACAGGGTAAGTCAGGTGAGCGGAAGACTCGGTTTCTTATATGTGTAGGGTTGGCCAGAAGCGTGTATATACACCGTATGTGACCGTATGTTTGGTGATTCCCATGCCATATATACCGTACACACAACGTATATATATGGCTCTAGCCAACCCTCTACACATTACGCCCGGAAGGCTCCAATACCAACAAGGTGTGTAGAAAATAAGTGTGGTGGTGTAACATGTGCTATAAGTGTGACGATGTGACATGTGCTTTAAGTGTGATGGTGTAACATGTGCAAAGTGGCTTTCTTTTCCTGAACATAATGTGGGGAGTGGTTTTCCATCCAGTGGTGGTTTTCACTGCTTGCGAAGTTTTTTTCTTCTTTCATGTGCTGTAGGCAAAGCTCAATCTCTTACTTGTGAAGGCAATTTTGGTGGAGGAGTGAGTAGGCGGGCTCCGTCATCCAAATAATTTCAAATGGACAAACATCGAACGCAAAACCCCAACGAGAGCTTTGTGAAGATGAGGATGACAAAAGTCGTTTTTTTAGCCGGTACTTGTTGCTAACAGTCGTACACAACGGAGCTTGTTTACATTCAAAGAAACACACACGCACACAAACAAACGCACACACACACGCACACACTAACAAACGCACACACTAACAAACACACACAAAACACACACACAAAACAGATGCACATCATGCACACACTGATTCACTTCCTCTCACCTGTTTGCTGCTGTGGGGGTCGTAGCTCCAGAGCCGGTTCCAGTGCCTGTGAGTGTGAGTGTGTAATATGTGAGCTGGTGCAAGTCTGTGAGAATGCACATGCACATTTTTACGTATGCGTGTACACGTATGTGTGTTACGGCATGTGTACGCAAACGTCTTTCTCACATGCCCACGTTTGTAGGATTGCAGCCAGATCGGTGCCCAAGTCAGAGGAGACTACAGCAGCGACGGTGTGTTGCATGTGGCGTGCTGAGCTGTGTTGAGGTACATATGAGAGGACTTACACACCATTGGCAAGCAAACGCTACGTGCCTCAACATGCTGTCACGGTCGGCAAAGCACAAATTCACGTGCATATAATAGAGAGCTGACAATCGTTTGCGGATTAGTGCGCACCATTGTGCACAAACTCACGTGCATATATTAGAGAGAAAACAACAGTTTCTGGCCATAATGTGCACAAACATAACGTGCAGTCCATATGTGCAAAAGGAAGCATGGGTGCACATACGTAACGCACATTAAATGCAGACATTACTTAGTGGCCATCGTGAAAACAATTGTGCACACTTTGCGTGCATCTATTATAGAGTAGACATTAATTTGTCGGAATTGTGTGCACAGTTGTGCACACATTCACGTGCATATAATAGAGAGAAAACAACAGTTTCTGGCCATAATGTGCACAGACATACCGTGCAGTCCATGAGGTGCAAAAGAAAGCATGGGTGCCCTAGGTGCGTGCTGATGGGGGTGGGCAATAAAATGCTGTAACATGTTGCGTCCATCATTTTGTAAACATTGTCAGTGTTGGCATGTGTCGCAAATAGAGCAAACTCACCCTCGCACACAATTGGTGAAAGGCTACACAACTCAACACACGTACACGCACATGTATGCACACACACACACACACACACACACACAAAGCACACAGCACACACATACATGACACACACGCACGCGCTCACACACGCACATGCTCACACAAACGCACGCACACACATGCACACACACTCACTGCTGGCACCCCTGCTTCTACCCTGGGAATGGGGTCTGGTGCGTGGAGAGCAGATGGCTGAGTTGGCTGCTGCTAAGGCCATGTCTGCAATCAAACCTGTGTGTGCGTGTGTGCAAGTGTGTTTGTGTGCGTGTGCCTGTGCGCGTGTGTGTGCTTGCAAGTGTGTGTGCTTGCACGTGTGTGTGCTTGCACGTGTGTGTGTTCATGTGTGTCCGTGTGTGTGTTTGTCCGTGTGTGTGAGTGTGTGAGTGTGTATGTGTGTTTGTGTGTGTGTGCACGCATACATGAGCAGGCGTGAATGGCTAAGTTAGCTGCTGCCAGGGTCATATCTATGAGCAAATCTCCAGAGCCAGATCTTATGCCCATAAGGGTTTGAGCGTGAGATTGTGCACTTTTTTGACAAGGCTTGCCTTGTGATAAGCGCGTGCGCATCTTGGGGCGCACTGACAAATGCCGCACGTATGATGATGCATTGTTTTTCATTCGGCAAGGTATTGTATCGCTCACTTCCGGCGCACTTGTCCTTGCTCAAATTTTAAAAAGAGCTTTATCATTACATTCAGGCCTGCAGCCTTCTTGTGCTTGTGTGGACACTCACACACACACACACAACCACACACACACACAACCACACACACACATATACACACCCGCACACACACACACACACGTGTGCACACACCCATAAGCGCACAGGCATACGAATATGCACACCGCAACTTCACGCCCATACACACATGCACATGTATGCATACCGACAGAAACAACCACACACCTAAGTCGGCAGCCTCCTTAGTGCGGGGGCCCCCTGAATGGCTACCTGCCTCAGACAGCGTGAAGGGGCTGTTCACTGTGTGTAAATGCGAGCGTGTGTGTATTTTTGTGTGTGTGTGTATGTGTGTGTGTGTGCATTTGTGAGTGTGTGATATGTGTGTGTAGTGTGTGTGTGTGTGTGCCCGTGTGTGTATGTGTGTGTATTTTTGTGTGTGAGTATGTGTGTGCATTTGTGAGTGCGTGTTATGTGTGTGTCAAGGTTGTTCAGTTCGTTTTTTGGGGAGCAAGGGTCCGATAAAGTTGGTGAAAGTTCTAGAACCCTCAAACTGTTCGAAGGGTTCGATGTGCAATTCTCGAAAACAGTCCCTGGGCTCCTCCCCACCTTCAAATCTTCCCAATTAGTTTTGCATGTTTATAAATAATTATGGGACAAGAAAAGGGGCTGGAATGGGACCACGTCATCATTGTAGAGCAGAAAAAGGAGAACCCCAGTGTGCAGTACAAAAGCCGCGTTAAACAAATCCTTAGCAATTCAAAAAAATGTAACAGTTTGGCCTTAAGACCTAGGAAACCTCCTGGCCTGGTACAGACTACAGATCATATCTCATAGAACATGTTACTTTTACTGCAAGGAAAAAGTGGGACTGAACAGGGGGGGGCTGCTATCCCTTGCAATTTTGACAGATACATGCAATAAAGTTTAACAAACTCTTAAAAGTTCGTCGAACTTTGACCGAACTCCGAACGGCGCTTTTCAAATTTGTTCAAGTGCGTGAAAGTTTGCAAACCCGAACTTTTGGCCGAACCTCGAACTGAACAACCCTGGTGTGTGTAGTGTTTTATGTGTGCCCATGTGTGTGTGTGTGTGTGTGTGTGTGTGTGTGTGTGTGTGTGTGTTTGTGTGTGTGTGTGTGTGTGTGTGTGTGTGTGTGTTTGTGTGTGTGTGATTGTGTGCGTGTGCGTGCGTGTATGTTTGTGCGTGTCTGTATGTCTGTGTGTGCAGGTGCTTGCGTGCCTGTGCATGGTGAGCCTATTTGTATGTAATTGCTGCACATAGCATGCATGCTGTAATGCACAAATAAGATTGTGTGTAAACACTCATTTGCGCAACCATGGTACGAAACGTTCAAACAGTGCATGCGTACGCATACATGCTCTCTCACACACGCTTTTACACATACACAAACACAAGTACGCACACAAACACATACACACTCGCACACACAAACACACACACACAACACGCACACACGCACACACACATTCACACCACACTCTCACACACATATGCATGCACACATACACAATAGCATGCACACACACACAAACAAACAAATACACGGTTTTGTATGTACCTGGGCTGCTGCTCGTGCTGACTAAGAGCTGGCTGTGCCTGCGGTCAAGTGCAAGCTTGGACAGGGGGGGCATCGCCGCAGCAGCAGCTGCTGCAGCTGAGCTGGCCAGTGCAGCTGCTTCTTGGTCACTCTGCAAGAGTTGCAAGAGAGTGCATGTGTGTGTGTGTGGTTTTTAGCAGCGACACGCAGGACACACCTTCTCACGCACACACACACAAACACACACACACAGGCACACACACACACACGCACAACGCACACACACACACACACACCTGGAAGCCGCCTGAGCTGCGTGGGTCCAAGCTGTAGGGGCCACAGCTTGGACC
>Ga0307948_1004294_pt1 | contig 10530 bp, 13 predicted proteins | sample OrgLakmetagen280_FD_201824 | JGI IMG/M metagenome (GOLD analysis project Ga0307948, IMG submission 201824) | Saline water microbial communities from Organic Lake, Antarctica - #280 | ecosystem: Environmental > Aquatic > Non-marine Saline and Alkaline > Saline | place: Antarctica: Organic Lake...
TGGGTGTGGGTGTGGGTGTGGGTGTGGGTGTGGGTGTGGGTGTGGGTGTGGGTGTTTGTTGTTTCACATGTAAAGGGATTGGAAACTGGGGTACCTTAAGCAATTGTGGACAGCATTTGTGATTGCTTCCGCAAATTGTATTGTGGCCGTACCGGTAATTAGATTGCCGATTAATCAATACTGTTGCGAAATGCTACAAGTCAATCGTAATTTTAACCATTATCTTTAGGATTTCTGTCATCGGTTCATCTAGTCTTGGCTGTGGTCTTAGACAGGATGAAAAATGTGCCAACCCCACACGTAACAGGAAATGATGTGAGTGTCTGCGTATGTTAATTTCAGTGCAAGGGGGGAAGCTAGCGCTGCAGGTTTTCCGGTCCTCCTCAGAGAACATGAACATAAAAATACTGCATCTTAAAACCAAGGGCTGTCAAGCGGGAAGAGGCTACATGCACCAATGATTGATCTTCATAGATGGGCGTCGTAGTAAATGTTGGTGAGATCTCCAATCAACGTTGCCTCAAGGCTACGGAGGCGGATACAGGATATGATTGCCGGCAGTGTGTTGAGGTGTTTTTTTTACAGATATGAATCAGCCGGCACTCACCTCATACAGACATGCCTTCTTCCAATGCTGTTAATAGTTTAGTTTGGATTACAAAGGCCTCCAGCCTGGCATGGCTGCTCAACCTATAGGTCCCAACAAATAAATCAATCAAAAAGATCGACAGCTGCACTAATAAATTTGTAAACTTCTGAGTTATGTTGAAAAACAAAACCTTTGATATCACCTTCAGAAATATTATCAATGCTGTTAAAGTCTCTATCGGTAGGAACCAGTGTAGGGTTGAGCCTGCACTCCTGCTGATTCCCCCTTTTCCTTCCGAGCTGTATTGTCGGATCAAGTCCTTGGCTAAACCAAGCATCATACTCAGATCATAAGCTAATCGGTGGCGCATTCAGACCAAGAAAGGCCTCCAAGGTGGAAAAAACATCCAGCTGAGGAGAGCGTTATTTGCGTTGCTGTGGATCCTAAGTCTTTGAGCAGTTCTCCATCTCCATGCCTTTGCGCACTCTGCTCATACTCGTGTATCTATTTGCTATTGCCACTACTCATCTTTATCTGGCTGCCACACCGCTGTCCCTTCCCGGATCTGGGACCTTTTTACCCATTCTCAGTGTGCTACACGTTGATGAGGCTAGGCTTGAGACCTTACGCAATACAGGGGCAAATTTGAGGATCCCTTCTAATGGTGCCTCAAATATTGCTCACGTGTTGTCAATTAATTACCGAGACTGTCAAGTTTAGGCAATAAAGTTTGTCAATAATGCCATAATGCCAGACAATTTGTCAATAAGACTGGCACATCCAGCTTTTTGAAAAGGACAAGCAGAAACTTTCAACCGTCAATCACTGTCTGTCACACGATTTGTCGTTGCTAACAATTGGGCGTGACATCATGCTGTTGATGATAAGTTATAAAGATCTCTGCACCATACTCAAAGGAGCCTCCATCAGTATCGACACCACATCTCATAGGTCAGGGTGGCACCAGAAAGATATAGAAAAAGAACAAGAACGCAGATAGTGTAAACACTATCGGCATCGTGAGTCAGGGTGGCACCATCCACAACGCACACATGCTGGAGCCATTTGAGGGTTCGGGTCTTCAGGAGCGTCAAAGGCTTAAGAAGCTCACCTCCAACTTCCTTACACACTGCCTCTGTCAACTACTAAGCTGATAATCTTGTCCGAACCAGACGTGTATTTTCCAGTAAAGTTACCAACTGTCATCTAGGAGCTGGTTTCAATTCAAGCCTGCAACTTTCCTAACCCCCCTGTTGGTTTTCCTTCCATTGGGTGATGGAGGAATTAAAAAAAGTCTCGGTACGAACATGGCTCCTTGTCCATGGTAAATTAAAGAAGGAGCGGCTATTCACTGGCTGTGTAGATACAGTTTCACTTTTTCTTTTGCCTGTCAAGTAGAGCAAAACAGCAACGCCAGGGTGTAAACACTTCCGGGATGGATTAGGAAAGTACACTGTTATGTGTTGAGCCATACAGTATCCGGGTGTTGTCCCACACGCTGCTGTCGGACAGCCAAGTAAGCAGCAAACATATCTCCTGCAAAACATTGAAATCAACCGGAGTTGCGGTTGAAATCAACCGCGGTTGAAATCAACCGCTGAGCGGTTGCACAACAGGTTAAAAAACCCTCGGTTGATTTCAACCGCTTCAACCGCACTTCAATTGAGGGCAGTTTTTTCTGACGTCCTGCAAAACAACTTCTGAAGAACCTTAGCAAGGACCCCTGCAAGCATGGTCCGTTCCCGCGCCTCCCACCTTTCCCAAGTTGTCTATTTTGCCTGGTTTCACACTCATTTTGCAAGTTTTACACTAGCTTGCACCCCAGCAGATCACACCACCATCACCTTCTTGCTCCACACAAATTTGCTCGGGTCAGGTATAATTGCTTAGGCTAATGCTCCGTGTTTGCTATAGCTCAACTGCCCTCGCTGGCGGATATAGCTGTGTAACCCTTACCCTTACCCTAATGCTCCGTGTAAAGTAAACTGCAAGGAGTGCGTATGGGTGAGTTTCTATGTAGTGCAGCAACCAGCTAGGCCAGGATGGGGCTCAAACAACCTGGCGACTCCCTACCCTGTGTGGCTTTTGACTCCCTGGCACTTCTATAACCAATGCTTATTCAACTCATTTCGTCAAGTCATCTGGCTTGAATGCGAAAGCAAAGTTTCATTATAGAAGCTTGTCTTATGCCTGGTATCGTTGTCGGCTGTCATTTACTTTGCTTAGGCTCTTGCCTAGCAAGGGTGGTTGTGCTACAACTCTTTGTACAGACCTACCATCGGCTACTTTCAGCATTTTGGCACTTCTATAACCAATGCTTATTCAACTCATTTCGTCAAGTCATCTGGCTTGAATGCGAAAGCAAAGTTTCATTGGGCGAAGGTTTTTCCTTCCAACACTTTTCTGTGCTTTTCTTAGAACTTACATGCTGGTGCACTGTTGTAAGTCAAATATTAAATTTGAACTCAGCTTCCGTTTTGTTTGCATGAACAGCATGGGTCTCTAATGTGGCGCTCCCTTCCTCCCCTTGGGTTATACATTCTGGTGTTCAGTTAACATGCCCGAACTGCTTGTTGTGGCTCTCCATCAGGCTCTTTATTATCTCAGGTTTTGCCTTTCATCATTGATTCGCTCCTCACCTCTTACTTATCACTATCCTCAGAGGAAGATTGATTTTGCTGCCTGAGACCAGTTCTTTTTATACAACCTTACGTTTACTTTACGCTGCCTGATCCAGCAATGCCTATCAGCCCAACCAACATATGTGGCTGCCGGTTACCCCCTTTGTAAACCCTTTGTAATTTCGCTGGAAGTGCTTACAACATGCGATACTTTACTTCACCTGGTGCACGGGCACGATTCTTGCCTCAAATAATTACATGGCAATGAGCACCTTGCAGGAGCGAGAGGGAAATAGTAGCAGATAACATGAATAACAGCAATAAATGTAATGTCCAGTAATATAATAAAGTACCTAACATGTCGTCACCGTTTGCCAAGAAGTCAAGAAGCTAAAAGAAAGTCATAAAAACTTTCATACCATGAGCCTGTATGCATGGGACTTATTCCTTCACTGATAAAACGGGCAGAACAATCTCTCCTAATCCACAAGAAATAAGCACTGGTCAGAGGCTGATACAACATAACCATACGTACACAACGACACCGCAAAACTGCTGTATCGGTTGCGTTTACACTCTCGCACAGCACACACACACATATGCACATACACGCATGTCGCACCCCCAGCTAAAAACTGTACCCCCGGCAAAGGAAGAAACTGCAGATAAATGGCTGATACCCCAATTCACGCCCATTAGCTTGTGCCTAGCAGTCTGCCAGCGAAAACAAGAAAATTACAAGGGTGAGCTATTTGTCGAGTGCTAAGCCTGTGGGGGATTCTAAACAGGCTATATCGGGAAGAAGGTGCACTCCCTACCCTGTGTGGCTTTTGACTGCGTTTGTATGCATGTCAAAAAAAACATCTCCTTTCCAATAATCACAGCGCACACACACGCCACGCAGTGCTTTGCCCTGTTTATCACACACACACCACGCAGTGCTTTGCCCTGAGTATCACAGGCACACACACACACCAATCAGTGCTTTGCCCTGAGTATTACGAGCACACACAGTGCTCAACTCGTACTCCTCATTTGAGCGTGGAGGCTCCTTCTTTGGGGACCATGGATCAATCAGATCGGAGATCACACCCACACAGCGCGGCAAGCCTCAACACGAGCTTCAACAAAGTTCAGATCACAGACCACAGACCACAGACCACAGGCCACAGACCACAGACCACAGACCACAGACCACAGGCCACAGACCACAGACCACAGGCCACAGACCACAGACCACAGGCCACAGACCACAGACCACAGGCCACAGACCACAGGCCACAGACCACAGGCCACAGACCACACCCACAGCCAGCGAGCCTCAACACGAGCCTCAACAAGAGCGAGCCAATGAATGCAACCGCAGCGCAACACAACGAGCCTCAACACAAGCGAATCACCGAGTGCAACCACACACAATCCGCAATCGTGGCCTGTGTGTGGACGCTTCACTCCTTGAAATCAAACTGTCTCTGATGGACACCCTCTGTGTATGACCACCAACTACATGCACACACTGAATGAAACACACACACACACAGCCGAACCCTCTCCCCCCTATCCGTCACAAACCAAGGTCGGGCTGTGCCCTGACCAGAGGTACCAAAGCACACCACGCCACACTAAGGTGCAACAATGGCCTGACGGCAACATTTCGCAACTTAGGAGTCGCAACAGGCAATGCAGCATCCATGCCTACAAGTCTTGCACGACCACCCCCTTACATGCTGACCGCCAAAAGGTTTGTCTTAAGTAGGAGGCACCTAAAGACTATTGTTGATGACCGAGGCCCAGACGCAGGCGCCCGTAGCTGAGTGACTGTGCCTGTGACTTTGACTTTGACTGTGACTTTGACTGTGCCTGTGACTTTGACTTTGACTTTGCCTGTGCCTGTGACTTTGACTGTGCCTGTGACTTTGACTTTGATTGTGACTTTGACTGTGCCTGTGCCTGTGCCTGTGCCTGTGCCTGTGGCCAGACGCCAGCAAAAGTCCACGACCACATCCAAGTGAGAAGGACGTTGCCCTTCTTGAGGGGGGCTCAATTGCCCGAACGCTGCGAGTGCGTGAGTGCATGCTCGCGTGGTGTGTGTGTGTGTTGTGTGTGTGTTGTGTGTGTGTGTGTGTGTGTGTGTGTGTGTGTGTTGTGTGTGTGTTGTGTGTGTGTGTGTGTGTGTGTGTGTGTGTGTGTGTGTGCGCGTGTGTGTGCAAGAGTGGGTGTGCGCGTGCGTGTGTGTATGTTTGGTTTTGAATTGAATTTCAGATAGAAGGACCAAAAAAGGGCAATCTTAAAGTGCAAAATAAAAACAAATTCGAGATTCCCACCTCCACTCTAATGTACGTACACGTATTTAAACTCAAACCACCATCCAATACCTCACACCATCACCTTTTGTGAGTGCACAGCTGCGCTTGACAAACAGGCACAGACACATGTCCTGTTTGTCTGTCAGGACAAATAGACAGACAAACATATCTGTCTGTTAGATGTGTTAAGGTCCTAAGGTTCACCCTGTCAGATGACACAAACAATCACAAGCACACGCACACACACATTCTCCCTCACACCCACGCACCTGCACATACTCCTCAATCTTGTTCACGATGGGCGCGTTTGCGTACTTGCGCACGCTCGTGCTGTTGGCAGCAGTGAATGAGCGTCCCATGCTGTAGTCCATCGCCGGCCTCTGCATGACGGCCTCAGAGCCCATACGACCACCTCCTACCGCGTTTTCGTCCTGTGCATGTGGGTTTTGAGTGTGTGTGTATGCATGCGTATGTGTGTATGCATGCGTGTGTGTGTGTATGCATGCGTGTGTGTGTATGCATGCGTGTGTGTGTATGCATGCGTGTGTGAGTATGCATGCGTGTGTGCATTTGCATGTGTATGTGCGTGTGAGTGTGTGTGTGTGTGCGCATGTGTGTGTGTAATGTGCGACAGCCTCAGAGCCCATGCGGCTACCTTCTGGCACGCTATTGTTCTGTGTGTGTGTTTGTATGAGAGAGCATGTGTGTGTGTGTGGGCTTGTGGTGCAGTGCATAGCCTTCTAACTAATTGCCTCAAAACAGCTATCGAATGCGACGTCAGCTGGCTGTAGTAAACTGAACAGCGGGAGGCAAAAGGCATTGCACATGCATAGGGATGGCCAGAGCTATATATATATGGTGTATAAACGATCTTTTTGGCAGGGAAACCACCAAATATACGGTCATATACGGTGTGTATACACGGTTCTGGCCAACTCTACAAATGCAAAACTAAGCATTAAACCTCAATGGAAAGCTGTCTGCAACTCCAGGCAGAATTTCTGTTGCTTTGGACTCACGCATTTGCACATGCACGCACAAACACACGCACACACACGCACGCACACACACACCTGCAACCCAAGCTTGTTCCTCCCGGAGGGCTCCACTCCAAAAGACACTCCTTTGCCTCCTCCATGCTCAGCTCCTCCACTTTCTGCTACCGACCGCAATTGCTGCACGTGAAACATGTGTGTGTGTGTGTGTGTGTGTGTGTGCATGTGTATGTTGAGTGCTGCATGTGGAACATGTGTGTGTGTGCGTTCATAAGTGTGTGAGTATGTATGTGTGTGCGTGTCCATGCTCAGCTCCACCACCTTCTGCTACCGGCCGCAATTGCTGCACGTGAAATAAGTGTGTGCACGTGTGCACGTGCGTAAGCTTGTGTGAGTGTATGTGCGAGTGCTTGTGTGTGCTTGTGTGTGTGTGCGTTTGTGCCCTACCGAGCCTTTTTGATCGGGGCCTAAAAGCGTCACACCAATCACATACAAATTACATTAAACTTTAACACTCAGCCACTGGTCAGTCAGCATATCCCGACTGCATAACGACCTACTCACAATCAGCGCTTCTGTTTTGGGCGCCTTGAACTTGGACAGCTGTCAAGTAACAGCTCCATACAGCTAGCTGTATGGTACTAACTAATTTTTGCTCAGAGCTCCACCCAGCTAGCTGTATGGCACTCACTCACCCACAGCTGATGCTAAGAGCTCCACCTATCTAGCTGTGTGGCACCCACTCACCCACAACTGATGCTTAAAGCTCCACCCAGCTAGCTGTATGACACTCACTCACCCACAACTGATGCTTAAAGCTCCACCCATTTAGCTGTGTGGCACTCACTCACCCACAACTTTTCTCAGAGCTCCACCTATCTAGCTGTATGGCACTCACTCACCCACAACTTAAGCTCAGAGCTCCACCTATCTAGCTGTATGGCTCTCACTCACCCACAACTTTGCTTAGAGCTTCACCCATCTAGCTAAATGGCACTCACTCACCCACAACTGATGCTTAAAGCTCCACCAAGCTAGCTGTATGACACTCACTCACCCACAACTGATGCTAAGAGCTCCACCCATCTAGCTAAATGGCACTCACTCACCCACAACTGATGCTAAGAGCTCCACCCATCTAGCTGTATGGCACTCACTCACCCACAACTGATGCTAAGAGCTCCACTCATTTAGCTGTATGGCACCCATCTAGCTGTATGGCACCCATTGAGCTGTATGGCACCCACTCACCTGTCAGACTGATAGGATGGACCGCTCTGGACGAAGTAACGATGTTCTAATTCCTCTATTGGTCTGGGTCTTGTCGATTTGTACCGGCAGGTCTAAAGCCCATGACCAGCACTCACATTCAGCGCTTCTTTGTTGGGCGCTTTGAACTTCATACCAATTACGTGCAAGTCGCATTAAGCTTTAACACTCAGCCACTGATCAGTCTTCATATCCCGACCGCATGACGACCCACTCACCTTTAGCGCTTCTCTGTTGGGCGCCTTGAACTTCATACCATTACGTGCAAGTCACATTAAGCTTTAACACTCAGCCACTGATCAGTCTTCATATCCCGACCGCATGACGACCCACTCACATTCAGCGCTTCTCTGTTGGGCGCCTTGAACTTCATAGTGGGGGCTCCTATGACGCTGCCCTCTCGGGTGACCATGACAGAGGACTCTCGGCCATGCAGCACCTCCTCCTGTGCGTGTGCGTGTGTAGGTGTGTGCGCGTGTGTGCGTGTGCGTGTTAGTGCATGCTAGAGTGTGTGTGTGTGTAAGGGAGGAGTTCCACGAAACTCAGCACCTAATTGGCCCCAATTCCTAAATCGATGCGGGTAGCAATTTTCGCTGCCTGCGCGATTGTCTCTCTCTAAAATGCACAACTAAGTAATAAAAATGCCCTCAACGTAACAACCTAATGATTCTTCCTATCCCCATCCTTTTAAAATGCGGAAGGGGGTACACGGAATCTTCTTATCCTCATCCTTGTAGGATGCATAAGGGGTTACAATCATTCTTCCCATCCCCATCCTTGTACGATATGCAAGGGAGTATACAGGATTTAGTACAGGCTGTTGCACTTCCCAGAGAGCATCTACTGAGGGCACTTTAGTCGGTGCATCACGACTGAATGATAACCACATCTGCTCTACAAGTGTGTGAATAATAACCACATCTGCTCTACAAGTGAGACACCAAAAAGTTTGGCAGCAGGTGGCGGCGCTTACCTGTAAGGTCTGGAGTTGGCCCTTGCGGCTCACACTGCCCTTAGAAGGAGCAATCTGCGAGCAAACACATACACACACACGCATGCACGGATATGAAACAGAGCACGTGCTCGTGTGCATTTGTGTCTACAGTCTGGAGTTCCCTTGCCGCTCAAACTGCCCTTGGAAAGCGCATTTTGCGGGCACAGAAAAAGGCACACAGAGGGAAATAAAATACGTGGCAGCATGTGTGTGTGCGTCTGCAGTCTTAAGATGACCCTTGCAGTCCACACTGCCCTTAGAAGGAGCAATCTGTGGGCACATACACACACGCGCACACACGCACACACATGCACACACACGCGCAGACACGCACACACATGCACACACACGCGCACACAAATGTACACACACATGCACAAACACACACGCACACGCAAACGCACACACACACGCACACACACACACACGCACACACACAGGAAATACAACACGTGGTTGAGTGCGCATGCGTCAGTGTGTGCGCACATGTAGATGCGTAGCACGCCCACAAGGCACGTGCGCGCGTGTGTGGTCAGACAATGCACACACACACACGCACACACACACATACACACACACACACACACACACACACACACACTAGGCGTGTGCGTTTTCACCCTCGCCTGTACACAAATGATAAATGATACACAACAGACCCCAAGGGTAGCTCCTTGTACAGCAGACACTTTTGCCTGGATGCGTTCTATTGCCACACACTTCTTGCCTGGATGTCTTTTACCACCACAGGTATAAACACTCAGGTACATGCACACGTAAGCACTCAGGTATAAGCTCAGATGTAAGCTAATCCCTATAGGCACTCAGGTACATGCACACGTAGGCATTCGAGTACATGCACATATAAGCACTCAGGTATAAGCTGAGGTTTAAGCTTATCTCTATAAGCACTCAGGTTCACACACCCAAAACCCTCGGGCATATATACGCTCAGGAATTAACATTAAAAACATTTACAACCACGCCTCTCCTCTCCTCTTGTTTGGGAGGAAAGCCCCAGCACTATACGGCCTCCCCCCCCCCACCACACACACATACGCACAAAGACCAACACACACACATACACACAAAGACCAGCACACACACACACGCACACACACACACAAAGACCAACACACACACTTGAGAGAAAGCCATACATACTCATGCACCCACATCCACACCAACCTACACATCTTAACACACCCACACCCACATCCACATCCACACCCGCACCCACACCCACCCACCCACATGCCTGAACATATGCACACATGCACGCACAAACGTGCACACACACCCACACCCACACCCACGTACCCCTGCCCTTGATGCCTCCTCCCGCCCAGATGACTTCCCAGCCTTCTCGTTTCCACCCCACATTTTGGCAAACAAGCTGCTGTACTTGGAGCCGCCCTTGCCTTTACTGGCATCCTCCTCCATTGCTAGCTCGGCCAGCCTGTGTGTATGTGTGTGTGTGTGTGCATGTGTGCGTGTGTGTCACTGCTAGCTCGGCCAGCCTGTGTGTGTGCATGTGTGCGTGTGTGTGTGTCACTGCTAGCTCGGTCAGCCTGTGTGTGTGCGCTTGTGTGCGTGTGTTATACTGCTAGCTCGGCCATCCTGTGTGTTTGTGTGCGTGTCATTGCTAGCTCTGCCAGCCTGTGTGTATGTGCTTGTATACGTGTGGTGTGTTGCGTGCGTGTTTGTGTGTGTGTGTCATTGCTAGCTCTGCCAGCCTGTGTGTATGTGCTTGTAT
>Ga0307948_1004295_pt1 | contig 10530 bp, 19 predicted proteins | sample OrgLakmetagen280_FD_201824 | JGI IMG/M metagenome (GOLD analysis project Ga0307948, IMG submission 201824) | Saline water microbial communities from Organic Lake, Antarctica - #280 | ecosystem: Environmental > Aquatic > Non-marine Saline and Alkaline > Saline | place: Antarctica: Organic Lake...
GCCCAGTTGGCCACGCCCACGCCCACCCCCTCCTCGGCCTCCTCCCATGCCACCTGCGCCTTCCTCTCCCTCCCATTGCTGCCCACGCCTTCGACCACCAGCACCTTCGTCATCGTTGTCGCGCAGGCCGCCAGTGCGGTAGGCTAGGGCACGCTCATTCAGGTCCACCATCACCTGAGGGCATGAGCAATACGCGCCATTGTGTGTACTCATAACTAATACTTGCTTGAAGGAACCAACCACATTGCGTTCATTTGTTTGAATGCTTGGCTTCAAGCACGAGTGTATGCAAGCGCGAAGGCAAGAGGTGTGTGCAAGCACAGGAGGTCAGGTAGTCCTGACTTTTGGTCATGCACACCATCCATGTAAAATGGCTCTCAGCTGCCGTGCAAAGCGTCCTGACAATAAGTCAAGTGCACTGAGCCTGATAACACAACAGGAGGGGAAGTGCAAAAGGTGGTGGGTGCCTATTTGCTCAAACATTTGTCTGAGACCATCACCAAGGCCACTTTACAAGTATGAAAGTTTGGAAACAAGCCAAAACTTTTAATCATACGCACCATGGCCTTGTCTGTGAACTGCATGGCCAATTGCTGCATGCGGCTGGCATCCATGTTGTGCATGACGATGGTGCGTGTGGGTTGATCCCAGCTGCCCTGCAGCTCGCTGTCAATCATCATTTTGCTCACGATGCTGCACGCAGGGGCAAGAGAAAAGGAGGGAGGGCACCAGCACGATTAGATGCTCTGTGAGGAGGAGGCAATTGCACAAAGAAAGGAAGGAGGGAGGGCACCAGCACGATTAGATGCTCTGTAGAGAGGAGGCTTTTGCGCAAAGAAAGGAAGAGAGAGGCAGCAACAGCATTGAATATAAAGGACTTGAAACAATACGCGGAAGACAAAATGCCCCAACCCAGCTCTGTTGCTGATCCCCTGGGGCTAGACGCGTGAGTGGTGTCAACAAGTTCACACACAAATTGTGCACACAAACCGTTTGCTGCAGAACCTCGCTGGCTTTGAATTAAGAAACAGGTCAAGGGCGTCTCTGCACAAGGCAGGCCCGCACACACACGAGCTTAATACAGATACAAACAGGCACACACCTGTACACCTTCTTCTCCGGCAAGTCAAACATGGTGCACAACTGGTCCAGCGATAAGCTGTTGTACTGGCTGCTGAAGCTGAACAGATATGTGCGCAAGGCTTCACCTTGCAGCTTGGATCGGATCATGCCCAGTAGTTCGTCCTGCGCGCACGCGCAAGGAACAGGAAAAGGTTTGCCTCCTCCTGCAATGCTGTGGCTTCCGTTTGAGGACAGTAGCCCAGAATGCACAAGCCCTGGTGGTCCTAGCGCCTCGCGCCAAGCGCTCGTGTGCATGTGTGGTCTGTGGCCTGCGCACTTTGCACGCGCCAGATTGCGACACACACAAAGCTCACCTTCTGGGGCACCAGGTTCCACACTGTCAACAAAGACACATACTCCTGGGCCTTGCGCCAATCTCCACGCATGAGTGCACGCGTGGCGGCCATCACGTGGTCTCGCACATTTTCAGGGGGGCCAATGAACATCTGTGCAGACGTGCGTGTGTGTATGTGTGAGTTAGTACACGTGCTCACCTGTAAGTGAGCATAAATGTGTGTGCATGCCATGTGTGGTAGGATAAGAGATACACCCCAAAGTAGTCTGTATGGTCCTAAGCTTTGCAATGGGCATAGATACGTGCAATGCGGCAGTCACAGTAATTACGCACATACAGGCATTTTAACGAGGGCACGCAAGAAGACCGCACGCACGCGCAACACAAGGACGCGCCTGTGACACAATCAAGACACTCACGCACGCACACACCTGGCGGTTTTGTGTGTCCAAGATGCGATGGAAGCTTTTTGAGATGATGCGCTTCTTGGGGTTGAGGGGGTTGGCGGCCATGGAGGGCACCTCCAGGAGCATGGCGCAAATGAGGCACACACTTTCCAACATCTCAAGGCTGCACACACGAGCGTAGTATATGACCAGCATGATTAAGAGGCTGGGTAGCGTATAATTGTAGCATGGCAAACTTACAAACCAAAGATTGCAAGAGAAGGGGAAGCGCAGGATAAGGCTTCACGCTGAAGTGCCACCCACAAAGGACAGCGACCGAGCAGGTAAGTGCTAGCTCATATTGACAAAAGGGCAGTAATATGAAAGAAGATGCATTGTCATGCCAAGTATGCCACGATTTTGCACACCGTCTTGCCCTTTCATACATATACTCATAATAACAAAGACACACATTCCCACACACAGGGGGCATCGCTGCACAGCCATTCCTCGATAGCTGCAGGGGCACACACAAACACACACACGTGCACCGGACGAGGCAGCTGCAGCATCACATAAACATGGAACTGTTCGCGAGGGACCTCGCCTCTGTGCATCTCCACAGCACCGGTGGGACTTCACCTGTGTGCCTCACCTGTCTGCCTCACCAGTGTGCCACCTGTGTCCCTCACCTAATGTGCATGTGGAAAGGCATTTGCCGCCTCTTCTCTGCAAGCTCCTGGTCAGGGGTCTTCTCCTGGTACTTGCTCATTTGCATTCCTGTGCACAACAGGCAAGTGCACTGCATTGTATTGACGGCACCCTCATCAGCTGCGAGCTACAAACGAATCAAACAACTGAACACCTGGAGACACTACCGAGCACAGCTCCGATCAATGCACCTCTGTTTTGGTTCACAGCTGGAAACACAGCCAAACAGTGCTGGTCATAAGTGCGGACAATCTGAGCTTTGCGGAAAGGCTGCTGCTGTCAGGCAATCGTTTACAGCAGCTACAACACAGGTCCTTGAAAAGGAGGGCAAGATGCACGAAGCACATCCGGGACTGTGCATGCAAGCTTGCATACATATAAAGACGCACGCACACACACATGCGCATACACACACGCACCCCCCTCCCACCCCTCCCACACACACACCTTGAGCCAGCAGCTCTTTAATGTGGTTGGAACCGTACAACTCGTTGAGGCAGGAGTGGGCTTCTGTTACGAGGCCGTTGCGGAAGGCAGACAGGCCCAGCTGGGCCATCGCGCGGTTGTACAAGATCTGGGTGCTGATGTCCATGTGCTGAATGGATTCCTGTGTTCATGTTGCAACAAAAGGGTGGCTTCGCATGTGGCAGGCCGCAGCAGTCGTATACAGGAGGCCCAATCTTATCAAAAACCAATGTGCTGGACAGACTATGTGGGACGCTTTTCTGGGTGCAGTACGAGCCAAGCCTTTGCCACATCTTGCCCTTTAATCACTTTGTATAATCTCAATCCTGCCAAGCAAATCTGAACAAGATATTGGTGCAAGTACACACACACAAGCATAACTCACCTACAAACACACAAAAAAAAGGTGTAATGTGGACTTCAGGGACATTTAATATTGTAAAATTTGTGCAGACCACAAACTACGTGTAAAATACAAAGTCACATTTCTGCAAACTTGGGTGCCAGCTTGACCCCAGATACCCGATTCACCCCAAAACGCCCCAAATTAACCCACAGTGTCGTTAATTCCTTCCAAACATATTGTAAAATGCATTATGACAATACAAGTTTGTTGGAACGCCGCTTCTGGGCAGAAATCTTGCAGGAAATTTGGCAAGAAATGCAATTGCACGACATGGCCGAAATTGTTTAATACAGGAAAATGCTTAAAGTATGAAATACGGCATTGTACGAACACACCGTATGATGCATTTCTGAACACGCATACACACAAGCACAAATATGCACACACACGCGCACACACACACTCACTTGCAGGTGGCTCATGAGCAGCATATCCCTTGCGCCATAAAAGTCGGCGTGGATGGCCTTGTGGTAGATGGAGCACAGCATGGCACGCGCTTTGGTGCGCTCATCCCCGTGCTTGAATATCACGGAGACGAGCGACTGCATCACGCTGTGCGAGTCCTCGCCCATCACGTAGTCGGAGGGCACCTGTGTGTACGTGCATAGGAAGCAATGACTATCTTGCTCCACTAGAAGCAGATGGCCATCAGGGCGGTTGTACAACAGGGCACAAACTTGGAACTGCAAGGAATGCTCTTCACAATCTTACGATACAGGGTAGCCTTTTGTACACACAACATGGACACAGTGTAAACAGGCAACGTTCAGACGGGTGTGGGTTGTTCAGTTCAATTTCTTGAAAGCTAGGGTTCGATAAAGTGTGCAAAAGTTCTAGAATCCTCAAACTGTTTGAGCAGCTAAATGTGCAATTTTAAGATAGAGGAATTTGCTGATGCCTGTGGTCATGCTCGTCCAAAACATGCTTGAATTGTCTTAATAATATATAATACGATGATTAATCTGTATACAAAATATCACAACGTTTAACGGCCATCTAAGGCTTTTCCCTGCATCTTTAACTACAATTTTGGGCCCTATAATTTGAAAAAAGGGCATAAAATTCGACCAACTTTTAGTAGCTTGCGAGCGGCGTTTTTAGGTTTAGTTAAAATGCGTGAAAGTTTGCAAACCAAAACTTTTGACCGACCCCTTTGTGGTGAACAACCCTGCACTCATCGTAAACCCCAAAGGTATACGACTCTTAATGTATATTACAGGACTGTTAAAGTCCTTTCATACCTGCATCTAAAAAATGCAACGTGCAGTCAATATGTTACTAATCCTTTCATATTACACCGAAACACCCCTTGGCACACATCTTTCTGCGTCTCCTACACACCTTTCAACCTATTTAATAGGGTAAGTCCAAAGCACCCTTCCGCACCCTTATTCGTCCTCCCTATACACTCCTCTGTAATTCTATCTCAGTACACTGCACATGGCAAGGCACCCAAACAGCCCTCTTCCCCATTTACACGCTCTGTCCCACCCTCACTCAAAAGCTCACCTTGACTTCCACCACCTCGTCTGGCTCCTCCACCGCCTCTCCATCTTCAGCAGGGGTGGTGGCAGCGGCAGCAGCAGCCTCCTGCTGCTGCAGCATGGTCAACTTGCGCATGGCGTTGTACACGGCCTGGGTCTTGAAATAAAAGTGCTCCACCAGGCGCAGTGTCACCTGATGGTGTGCGTGCGCGCGCAAATTTAGTGGCGTGTGTGTGTGTGTGTGTGTGTGTGATGGGGAAAGAGGGGGCAAACACTCATACTCAGCACATACCCCATACCCCATTCAACATGAATGATGGAGGTCACAGGACTTACTTACAGCAACCTCCTAGCTCAAAGGTGGCAGCATCAGAGTCCATGTTCAACCTTGCTCAAGGGCAACAGGGCTGGTGAGTGCAGACCACCAACGTGTGCTGCGTGCTTCTGCTCTGCTCAATTGCTTCCTACCTATTCCATGACTTTGCCTTTCTCACCATAATAGCAAAAGTCTGTCGCGAACGGGTTAAAACCGCTGAAGTTCTCTCAGCACAGCCTTTGTGATCACATTAAGCGCCTCATTTCTTCAACAGGCGAGAAAGCCAGCAAGATGCAGTTCGACCCTAGCAAACATGTTGCATACACCAGCACAAAACCTTGCCCAAGGACAAATAAAGTCAGGAAGGAAATAAAGTCAGGAAATTCCCACCTTGGCCAGGTTGCGCATGTCCCCGCTGCGCTGCAGGAAGTCGGCCACCTTTTGGGCCAGGGCCAGCAGCACAGGCTCGTCCTTCAGGCGCGTCATGTACTCGTGCGTGTGGGGGTCGATGACCTGCAGGAGTTTCCAGGCAGGAGTAAAAAGCCGTGAAGGGAGGCTCAACTGCTAACGTGGCAGGACCTGCTTGATCACAATTTGAATGAGTATTTAAAAGATATAAAAACTGTGTACACACTACCATTTTAATGGTACTTAATAATACGCAGTTAGTATTTGCATGACGTCGAAAGGCACGTCAGAGGCGGCTTGGAAGCAGCAGCCGGTTACGCAAATGAGGGGCATGATGTGGGAAACAGTAAAAAATTGAGGAATGCCTTTTTTAAACTTTTTCTCTCCTTCCTAAAACTGTCAAGATAGATTGTGCTGCACATGTTGCAAGGCAACGCTTATACAAGTCGCTTCAGCAGGTGCACTTTTTCTGTGGTGCTGGGCGTCCCATCTCTACTCCCCGTTGCACGCAGAGACAATGCCAAGTGTAGCGACACCCACCTGCAGGCTTTTGAACATCTCGTCATCTAGGCGCTCCACAAACGCAACAAGGTTGCCCCAGACCTTAACTACACTGCCATCTGTGGCTTCCTCCTTGCGATCCTCAGACATGTCCAGGCTCTCATCCACCTGCGTGTGTACGTGATGTGTGTGTGTGTGTGATGTGATGTGGTGTATGTGTGTGTATGTGTGGTGCGTACAAGTATGCCTGCACAAGTGATGTGTGTTGTCTACGTTTTTGCTGTGTGCAATGGTGATTCATACTACTGTATGTGTTTTGCTTTTCACAATGTACTCATGCCCTGCTCTGATTTATCTAACTGTCCATTGGAAGGCTTGCACGCTGAAGAGGAAATTTTTATCCAGTAATTCTTGTCTCCTCAAAGTGACCACATCACATGCGCCCCCAGCTCCACTCCCCACAATCCTCACACACCTAAAGAAGCACCCTGGACCTCACACCCACCTTGATGTGCGGGTTGTCCTGCAGGATCTTCATCATCTCCAGCAGGTTAATGATGCACTTCTTCCACACGCTGGTCTTGAGGTGTGAGTTCAGGGAGGGGTTGGAGTCAAACAGGCTGCTGACCAACTGGCCTAGCACCTCAAAACGCTGTGCAGGGCCCTTTGCCACAGTGACGAGGTACTGCAGCATCTCCATCTGTGTGTGTGTGTGCGTGTGTGTGTTTGTGTGTGTGTGAATGTGTGTATATGCGTATGAATGTTTGTGCATATAAGTGTGCAAATGTGTGTGTACTGCAGTGTCTGCAGTGACAACTTTAATGCAAGTCTTCTAACCTTTAAACAGCAGAAATTCTGCCATCAAGTGCACAATCATCTCCACTTGAAAAGCAAGATCGTCGTTCATCGTTCAAAGACAGATAACATGTAGCTTAATACCCTATGATAATTTAGCGAAGCGCATGTGTCTATTTCATGCTCGCTTTGGCCCTAAAGGAACCTTCCACGACACCAACATGATCATCAAATAGACGTAGTGCCCTAAAACCAGCCCTTTTTCTGACCTGCTCCTGTCGGTCAGTGCCACGTCGGCCACGGGTGGACACAATCTCCATCAGTTTCTTGTGCACCATCTCGAAGGTGATCTCCTTGGGGTCCATGGTCATCAGCTTGTCCAGCTTCTTGGTCATGGCCTGCTGCAGGAGAAGACCGGGGTTGGGTGGGCATGTTGTTGTCACAGTTAAGGTGCGCAGGTAGGCAGACGTCTAGGCTCCGTGGCAGAAGGGTGAAGGACCTGATAGACTGGAGCGTCTACCAGTCAATTCATACATAACACAAAAAGAGAAAATGAAGGAGAGACAGACAGAGAGAGAGAGAGAGAGAGAGAGAGAGAGAAAGAGAGAGAGAGAGAGAGAGAGAGAGAGAGAGAGAGAGAGAGAGAGAGAGAGAGAGAGAGAGAGAGAGAGAGAGAGAGAGAGAGAGACAGAGCGAGAGAGAGAGAGAGAGAGAGAGAGAGAGAGAAAGAGAGAGAGAAAGAGAGAGGGAGAGAGAGAGAGAGAGAGAAAGAGGTGTACGTAGCCTCTGTGAGGTGTGTGCACATGCATGCAAGCAGCGCTCACTCCCGTACCTCATAACCCCAAACCCAATGTGCGCCCACAGGAACATGCACGAACGTACACAACACAACGAGAGGGGCCCCTGCTCACCTGCTTCTTGTCGTCCTCGTCGGCCTTGCCCTCCTCCTTGCCGTCCTCTTCATCTTCCTCCTCCTCATCCGTGCTCTCCGGGCTCTCCTTGTACTTCTCCACTTGCTCAGCAAACGCAGGGATGTGCTTCTTCAAGCGCTGGCGCATGGCATTCAAAGCTTTGGCGTTGGTGCTAGACATTTTCTTTTTGATGTCCTTGTTGGCCATGGTGTCGTTCAGGAAATCGTCCAGCTCCACCAGCATGCGAATGTAGATGCGAGGCACTGCAACGCCCTGGTACTTTTGGTACTTGTCCAAGCGGCGGTTGAGCTCGTCAAACAGGGACTGGATGGACAGCCAGTCATTGATCTTCATCTTGTTCTGCAGCGCGGCAGGATGGGGGTGGGGGGTAAGGTTGTGTGTCGAACGAGTAAGGCGGTGCCGAAAAAGCCTCTGCTCAGCTTCATTTGTTACTAGCGCATGTTTCACTTGTTAACATGAAGCTGAGAATGCCGGCACAAGTGCATGATACATACGGATGTGTGTCTATAGTCTGTGCTTCCTGTTTCATCTTCTAGTGCTGTTACGTGTGCATGCTGTCAAATGTTGTATGCGCTTGTGCGTGAGTGTCGTGAGTTTGTGCGCCGGTACTCATCGTAATGTGGCAGTGCACGTGCATGACTATGCGTGTGTGTGAATGTTTTTGGCAGTTTTGTTTATACCTGCTTGTACGCGTGTATGCAGTGTGCAAAATTTCCTGACGAGTACATACACACGGTAGTATGCGCATAGGCATGTGTGCATGCACATGCATGTGTATTTCATGAGTGTGTTCCCATGTGCACATGCAATAATGCATGTAGTGCGCTGTGTGCGGGTGAGTACGCGCGTGTGGAATCCCAGCTGTCTCCCTCTCACCCTGATGTCCTCACAGCATGCTCCCAAATCCACCAGAGACTTGTCCTTGGCACTCTTCACCACCCTCCTTTCATCATCAGAGTCTGAGTCGCTGGACCCAGCAAGGAACCTGTGAAAAGGGGAAAGGGGGGCTCTTTTAGTGTGCAGGTGTGCGTGTTCACATGCAGAACTAGCACCAGACCCTTTCCCCTGCTCTCCTCCCTTCCAGGAATAACAGGTTGTATCGGCTGCCGTCGTTGCGACACACAATTTGTGAGACCGTCCACCCCGCATCGCTTTAAAAAGCCTGCTTCAGCCGCCCAGCTGGAAGGCAATAGACGGTCCCCCGTTCTATAATATGGCTATACAGGACTGCCTCCCGTGTACTGTAACTCCAGGCACGCACTTTGAGGGTCCCTTCCCATCGTCATCGCTGCTGCTGTCTGTATCCGAGCTCCCGCTGTCAGAATCCGAGCCGCTTGATCCTGAGCTGCTCTCCTCATCATCCTCACTGTGCTGCCTCTTGTCGTCATCCTCATCATCGGAGCTGGAGGCTGCCCAGAACTTGTTGCTTGCCTGCGTCGTGGTGCAGCAGCGCAACAACAGAGTGGGAAGTAAATTACACAAGCGGACACGGATCCCTTGCCTTGCGTGTTCAGTGCATGCTGCTCAGCCTTCAAGGACGTACCATGCTTCCTTCCAGATAGCTAACGTTTGCACAATAAAAGTTTAGGTATTTTTACGTATATCCCGTATAATTCCTGAAAACAACACATTTGGAAGGACCTGCTCTCTGCTCTCTCGTTCGATTCAGGTTTCAGTCAGGAATTAGTCGACAAAACATAGGTAGGTAGGATACGCCTGTTTTGCGGAGCTGAAGATGTTGGGTGATGGCCAAATTCACCCCTTAAGGGCACTTTTCACACTGCACCTCAACTTTTAATTGTTTTTTTGTTTAATTCAGGAATGCTTCTTAATCGATTAAGCCTCTGGCGCGCGTCGACAGTCTGCCTGACAAATGGGGAGGCTCGGCTTTGGCCCTCTGGGCATGCAAGTAGCCATTCTCTATGCCTATATTTGGAGCTACATGTACTCTTGCAAGGCAGCAGTGCTCAGTGCTCCTGGTCCCTTTGGTAGTTCCCATGAGCTGACCAGTGAGGAAGTGGGTGGTGGTGCAGCTTTCATATCCAATGCATATTCACCCATCTTGTATACACAGGAAAAGAAAGGGCAGCATATGAGCAGAAAATTCAAGGAGAACATTTCTGCCCTGCCTGCTCATGAAAGGGACCGTTTGCAGAGCTTAAGGTTGATGGGAGCTTTTTTTGAACGTGGAATGCGCTTAAACTAGTGCTATCGAGGACAAGAGAAACATGTGATTTACCTGTCAGAAGCTGTCGCCCTCTCTCTCACACACACACTCACACACATACACACACACACACACACACACACACACACACACACACACACACACACACACACACACACACACACACACACACACACACACACGCACACACACACATACACACACACACACACACAAGTGGCAACCTCTTTCTTTCCTTCCAACTGTTGCAGTTCAAGTTGGTGCATTCTGGAGGGATTATAAGGCAGAACTTCTGGAGCATTTTCCTCCTCCTCTTAACTACACACTTTTACAACAACATGTCACTGAATTTCGAGCTGTACAGTCTGTCGGTGCTGATCTGACCTCAATTGACGCCCTTCCTGATGGCAGCATTTATGCTGTAGTTAAAGACTGGAAGTCCTTTGAATTGTTTATGAGTGAATATGAAGCTTTCACAAACGCTGACTTTTTCACCCATAATACAAAGGTTAAAGGCAGCA
>Ga0307948_1004297_pt1 | contig 10529 bp, 15 predicted proteins | sample OrgLakmetagen280_FD_201824 | JGI IMG/M metagenome (GOLD analysis project Ga0307948, IMG submission 201824) | Saline water microbial communities from Organic Lake, Antarctica - #280 | ecosystem: Environmental > Aquatic > Non-marine Saline and Alkaline > Saline | place: Antarctica: Organic Lake...
TCGTGATAAACACAAAGTACGCGCACACACACATACACACACGCGTGTGCACACACGCACACACACATACGCGCACACACACCTCTTCCTTTCCTGCATCTCTTTTAGTACTATCTGGCGCAGTAGGTGGCCCTCCAAATAATGGTGCACTGTGTAAGGTAGCAGGACTGTGGGTGTCAGCGGTGGTGCCCTGAATGTTAGTAGCTTTTGGAGGCTGTGCTATATTTGAGGGGCGCCCCTGCTGCTCCGTAATGGGACTCACACTGCGTCGCTGCTTCTGCTGCTTCTGCTGCTGTGTTAGCTGCTGATGTTTCTGCTGCTGCTGCTGCTGCTGCTGCTGCTGCTGCTGCTCTTGCAGCTGCATTTTCTGCTGCTGCTGCTGCTGTAGCATGTCACGAGCCTCCTTTGCAACTTTCAGTGCCTTCCCCTCTGCTTGCTTGCCGCCTCCCGCCTGCTTGGCTGCTGCCTTTTTCCCATCTCCCACAGACCTCTTACCACCACCATTACCAATGTCGTCATCACTCTCTGAATCAAAACGACACATCCGCGCATCTCCCAACAGATGACCCACATCTCCGCTCCAGCCTTGCCCACCACCCACCTCCCCACCCCCAAACTCAACCACCCCCAAGACCTGCATGTCTCGTTGTTTCTGCTGCTGCTGCCGCTGCTCTTGCTCAGCCGCCAGCTGGACCGCTGCCGCCTGCTGGGCCTGTGCCTGCTGTTCGCTTGTCTGCTGCTGCTGCTGCTGCTGCACCCTGTTTTTCCAGGCGGCTGCCTTGGCCTCCGCTTTGGCCTTGCCAGGCACGGCGGCGGACGCTGCGGCGGCTGCCTCTTGTGCCTGTGTTGAGGGGTACAGCACGTATCCATTGATGCTATTCAGGCTACAATCTGTATGGTGTGCACTTACGCGTATTTGCTGAGCACAGCAAAACACGCTGCGGTAGCTGCTTTTTGTGTGCCTATGGACATAATTTGAATGAGCAGATTGGTTCCAATCTTACGATTGCCAAGCACAGCAGATGATGCTGCGGTGGCTGCCACTTGCACCTGTGTTGGGGGGAACAACACATTCCATAAATCTCTTGAGCTCTAAAACGTATGCCACTCTACGACTTCCACCTAGCTCCAAAACTCTACGGCCTCCAGCTAGCTGCAAAATGTACGCCAATCTACGGCTTTGACTCTACGGCTTCCACCTAGCATGCTTGCATGCTTGCTGAGCACAGCAGTAGACACTGCATCACTACGGCTTCCACCTAGCATGCTTGCTGAGCACAGCAGTAGACACTGCATCACTCTACGGCTTTCTCATAGCCCTTTTTTGCTGAGCACAGCAGTAGACACTGCATCACTCTACGGCTTCCTCATAGCCCTTTTTGCTGAGCACAGCAGTAGACACTGCATCACTTTACGGCTTCCACCTAGCATGCTTGCTGGGCACAGCAGTAAACACTGCATCAGCAGCTTCTTGTGCCGGACAAAAAGCAGGGTCGTTGATTAACAATGGCAGTGCGGTAGAGGTATGGCTTCCATTAAAATGACTTTTTGAAGCAAATTAGTTCTTACTTATTTGCCCACAAATGCCCATAAGGCGCCAGCGTGCGCGGCTGCTTTGCAAAACCCCACACAGCCTCTCTTTCTTGCACGATGCTCTAAAGCAACGGCGAAAGAAAGTGGCAGCCATCACACATCTTTGGATCCTGCACGTCCTCGCAAGCAATTGCACCAGCCCAGGGTGGCTGCAGTGTCACAAAGCAATTGCACCAGCCCAGGGTGGCTACAGTGTCACAAAGCAATTGCACCAGCCCAGGGTGGCTGCACGTCCTCGCCAGCAATTTTACAGGGTCACAAAGCAATTGCACCAGCCCGGGGTGGCTGCAGGGTCACAAAGCAATTGCACCAGCCCAGGGTGGCTGCACGTCCTCGCCAGCAATTCTACAGTGTCACCAAGCAATTGCACCAGCCCAGGGTGGCTGCACGTCCTCGCCAGCAATTCTACAGTGTCACCAAGCAATTGCACCAGCCCAGGGTGGCTGCACGTCCTCGCCAGCAATTCTACAGGGTCACAAAGCAATTGCACCAGCCCAGGGTGGCTACAGTGTCACAAAGCAATTGCACCAGCCCGGGGTGGCTGCACGTCCTCGCCAACGATTCTACAGTGCCACAAAGCAATTGCACCAGCCCAGGGTGGCTACAGGGTTACAAAGCCTGCCATTGCAACAGCCGTCACACATTACATCTGCAGATCCTGCATGTTGCAGCAACCCAGGATAGCTGCTAGGAGGCATGCCATTGTATGACAGTGCGTGTTGCACCTGTGATTGCACACAAACCTGTGATTGCAAACAAACCTGTGATTGCAAACAATTTAAAAATCGCAAAATACGCACATAAAAAGCGTGCCTGACCTGCAGCCTGCAACACCGCATTCACATAACGTCCTATCTACAACCTGCATTACAAGTCTAGGATCCCTCTGACCTACAAGCTTGCCTGGACTAGCTAACCACTAACGTGCCCTGCCTTGTGCAACAGTGTTTAACAATAGGAACTTTGTAACTGAGATCCACGAATTACAGATGCAACTGTCATATTTAAAACATTTTGAATGTATCCTAGATCACTGCGCAAATATACAAGCCCCACCTGCAACCTGGACCGTGCTGCCGCTGCAGCCGCCGCTGCGGACTCCGCCTATTAAAATAAATTCGAGTGTATCCTAGGTAACTGCGCAAAAGAAACAAGCCCCACCTGCAACCTGGACCGTGCCGCCGCTGCAGCCGCTGCTGCTGACTCCGCCATCTCTTGCTTTGCATTGGCTGAGTTAATAGATTTGATGACCTTCAGGTACGCGTGCTTCTCTTTGCTCAGAGCCTGCGAGTGTGGTCGGGGGTGAAGTAAGTGCATTGCTTTGCATTGGCTGAAATACTGATTTGATATTTAAAGGTGTACGTGTTTCTCTTTCGGCTCCGTGCCTGCGAGTGTGTTTAGGGGGAAAACATGCACGGCCTTGACACAGAAAGGCAGTCGATTTTACTAAAACCTTGAGGTAAGCATGTGTCTCTTTGCTCAGTGCCTGCGAGTCCTGTTGCGGGAAAAACATGTTTTTTTGCTCGGCCTTGACACAGGAAAGGCATTGAGGCATGCGTGCTTTTTTTGGCTCACTGCCTGCGAGAGTGGTTGGGGAGTAGTTATAAGAACTTGCTTTGGAATAGAAATTGGCCTAAACAACAATGGTTGTGCGATGGTTTGACAAGTAACAGCACGTGTGCCTTGAAATAAAAAGTTGTGTTGACATGTGTGCATAACCGTTGGTGATGATCTGCAGGCCATCTCACATTTACAGGATTGGCCAGAACTGTATGTTATATCTTAATTGACCAAAAGAGGTTTGTAATGACTAGGTTTGACCAGAACCGTACATATACACATTGTACATGACCATATATTAGGTTATTTCCCTGCCAAAAATACCGTACATACACCATATATATATGGTTCTGGCCAACCCTACACATTTATCATGTGCGCTTGGCACCTGTTATGGCAAACAATATGCGCAAATTACTTTGATTTGTGGTTGTAAGTGTGCGACCTTAGCTGATGCACATGCTGGCACTCTACAGTTATCCTCATGCGGGGCTGACTCTCACGTGTTCAGAATAAGATGGTGCTAGCCACGACTTGGCTTTGAATTCAAAATTGCAAGGCCAAGTATGATCACTCACGCTTTAGAATTGGCAGGGGCCTATATTGGTGATCAACATTAACGCTCGCAAACAGCACGCCAACTGTTCTTTGGACACACAACACACGTACACACACATACTTTAGGCACAAGCAGGGGCTGTTCTTGATATGTTGTGCTGCTGAAGGGGAACAACAGCTGCTTGTTAGCTATAAAACACAAACACAACCACACACCTGAGGCTGAGCAGGGGCTCTTGTTGGTGCCTCCTGCTACTTATGAGGATGGCTGCACTATGGACGTATAACACACAACCACACACCTGGGGCTGAGCAGGGGCCCTTGCCAGTGCCTCCGGTCGCTTGTGAGGCAAGGTAGGCGGTCTTTGGAGGCATAAAACACACAACCACACGCATAACACACACAACCACACGTATAACACACATGTATAACACACACAACCACACGCATAACACACACAACCACACGCATAACACATACAATCGCACGTATAACACACACAGCCACATGTGTAGCACACACAACCACACGTATAACACACAACCACACATATAACACACACAACCACACACCTGAGGCTGAGCAGGGGCCTTTGCCGGTGCCTCTTGCTGCTTGTGCAGCACACTAGCTGAAGCCGCTCCACCCAATGCGAGAGGTGACACACCACCCCCCACGCTGCTGTCGCAGCTTTTCTTTGGAGGCCCTCCTTCAGGAGCATCTAAAGCAGGCCAAGCTGACTGTGCTACCGTTGCTGCTGCTTGTGACGTGGGGAGTGCAGGCATTGAGGCTGGTGGCGCAAAAAGTGGAAGGGGGTCGGCGCCAGTGGAAGCTCGTAGGGCTGCCATGTGCTGTGCGTGCTTTGCACGGTTGGTCGCCTCCAGGTCACGGTTGCGGCGGTAGACCATACTGTGTGGTGCGTGTGCGTGTGTGTGTGTCTGTGTGTGTGTGTGTGTGCGTGCGTATGTGTGCATGTGTGCGTGTGTGTGTGTGTGTGTGCGTGTGTGTGTGCACTTGTATTTCATGCATGTATGTGTGTATTTGTTTTTGGCGTGCGTGAGACAATACGAAGGGACACATACAAAAAAAAAACACCTGACTGGGGGGCCCCGTGCGTTTCTCTTCTCAATCTCTCTGGAGGCCTCCTCAAACCAATGGACATGCTAAGGTGAATGATTTTAAAAAAGAGCGGGCAAGAACGGCAAACATTACCCATGCAGCTTTAAGGCGCCCTAAGTTGAGGTGACTGACAGTACATAATTTATACTGCACTGCAATACGACCGAACTGTGTATGTCCACCACACACAGAGCCTCACACGTTCCAATTTGGAACTTCCAAATGGTTTCAAGGTGTCTAAATAGCTCCTCGCAGCAACAGAGAACTTGTTCACTTAATCCACACCTGTCAGGTAGTTCCTCGTAGTCCCAGTTCAATAAGGACAGAGGGGCTTCCTGCACCACAGGGAACTGGTGCTTGATGCCGCGGCTGTTGGGAGGCTTTTCCAAGGGCACCTGCATCACCTGTGTGTATATGTGTGTGTGTATATGTGTGTATGTGTGTATGTGTGTGTGTGTGTGTGTGTGTGAGAGAGAGAGTGCTGGATCATTATTTTAAATGAAAGCCATGTCCCTGATTACTCACGTCCGCTGTAACCCCTACTTGAAAACACGGCATGCACTGTTGTCGTGCCGCTAGCAACCGAAAAAACACGCAAATACATTACTGCACCCCACACCCACACACATCTCACACACCTTCCGCCTCCTCCTGCTCAGACTAGGCATCGTCACGTGCAGCGGCTGGCTCACGTCCATAGGAGCAGGCGCAAACTCAGCGGCATGGTCGATCTCTGCTGCTGCCTCTGCAGCTGCAGCCTGTGCCTCCCATTCAGATTGTAGCCGTTTCTTGTAATCAGGCTGAGCTAGCTCCACCTTGAGCACGTGGCCCCGCCACTTGCAATGGTTGTACTGTGAAATAAAACGGGATTGGAAGGAAGCTTGGAAGGAAGCTTTTAAGCATGCATGCGCTTTGTAGAGTGCGAGCAAGAATTATCTGCAGCGTGTGGTGCTGTGTGTCAAAATAGGTTAAACGTCTAAGATAATCTAGGAATGCGTGCGTGTTGGATTGTGGTACTGTGCGCTGTGGGAATGGCAGAGCTCGTTCAAAATGTGGCATGATGTTCAGGCAGGCACACGTGCGGGCCATGTGCGTGTGTGTTTTAGGCTTGAAGAAATGGATGAATTGATTGTTGCACACTTGCAAGCTAATGCGGCGTACACATAGTGCAAGATGCGCAAGCACCACGAACAGGTGTGTGCATGTGATAAGCAACTCAGCTAAGCGCTTGACACATATGTGGAACTAGTGGGAACGGACGGCTGTATGCTCTCCCCCTCAGAACGACAACGTGCAAGCTCCCTCTCCCTCAGATTTACATGCAGCACACCCACCAGGCTCAAGCACCGTGCCAGGCTACTATCGTCCTTGGCTTGCATTTCCACGTAGGCGAACCGACAGTCTGCTATGGGCGTGGCACTGAAGGGCGGCGTGGCAATGTAGCTGGGTCTGCTGGCAGTGCCCAGTGTTTCAGGAGTCTTGTTGGGCACAAGCTCACAGGCCTCCACCTCCCCAAAGGACGCAAAGCGGCCAACAACATCCAGGATGGAGCAGTCCTCTGGCAGCCCACGCAAGTACAGCCTCACCATGGTCTTTTTGTTGTGTATAAGGGTCTGAAGGAAGGAAACAAGTCTCCTGATCTCCAACTGCTACCGGCTGCGCAGCATCAATACTTCTAGAAGTATTATTATTGTTCAACAACAATCAATTAATTTCCAACAATTCCAGCGATTTCCATATCCATGTTGTTGCAAGGCCATTTAACGGGTTCTTGCCCTGCAAGATGTGTGAGAAGGCTTAACCCTCAAAGAAAACACAGGGGCAGTATTGTATTTGCAGCGCAGGACGCATCTGCACCAGCAAAAAAGGTAATTGACGCATGCAAACATGTTTGTCTATGCGCAGCATGCACACACACACACACACATACATACACACATACACACACACACATATATACATACACACACTCACAAATAGCCACACTTGCACAAATATACATACACGCACGCACGCACGTGCATGTGCACGCGCACACACGAAGCGTGTGCATTAGCTAAAAAGCTCGTAGAATTATTAATCATGTCAAACAATTTACACCGGCAACCCCTGCACTGCCAGGGACCGTCATCCATCCAAGACCCCGTACTGGGCGACACGCGAATCATCCTGGTAGCCCCCAAAACACCAGGAAACATCGGAGCAGTTTGCCGCGTTGCAGCTTGTTTTGAGGTGAGGTATTCTCCTTTGGTCATGAAGTAAAGCACACACACACACGCACACACACACACACACACACACACACGCACACACACACACGCACACACACACACACGCACAACAAGCATTTAAGCACAATACCACAAATTTGCACGCAGAGCATCACACTACACATCAGCACGCGACCTCAACAGGACGGGCTCCATATTCTCTTCCAATGCCACTTACCCTCCTCCTCCTGTACCCTCTCCCATTCCAATCTTCAATCACAGACCCCCCAGGTATACGTTGTAGCGCCGCGGTGCGATCCTTTTTCGGGGGAGGCCCAAATGGTGGCCAGCAGTTGCCCTGAGTTTTTGCAGGGCATCACCATAGTAGGCACGCTAGAGGAGGCACTGGCAGACACAGAAGGTGAGAAAGGGCATGTAAGGACTCTGGAAAAAGCTAGAAGCTGCGTTGTTACTTGACCATTAGTAAAGCAGTACGGCGTCGTGCAACATTTGCAAAAAAATAAACAAGTTGACATGTAGGACGCCAGCAATTGCTGGCTAGCGTAAGGGGGTGCAAACTATGTTTCTTTGGTAGATAAATGATTACCTAATGATCTCTTTTGGTAGATTAATGATCTCTTTTGGGGAAAGCAACTTGATTGTTGCTGAACCATGGTAAGAGGAGAGTGAGATCAGTTACTAATTCCTTGTGTCTTGCGATGGTGAGGTTCTATTGCGTGTTTTAGGCCACATTTATAGGGCTGGCCAAAACCATATATACGGTGTATATACACCGTAAATTTCACCAAATACACTGATATACAGTGCAGTGTATATAAACAGTTCTGGCCAACCCTAAACGTTTACCCCATCGTAAAACCTTCCATTCCATATCTTACTCAGGTATACTCTAAGTTAGCCAAAAATAAGTTTGAATTGCTCCAGATCCGTCCTAATAACGTCCTAATTAATATACCATGAGCTTGATCCATTATACCATTGTAAATGTAATAAATCCTTATGTTCTAACGCAGGCAGCATAGGCTTTACTAGGAGGGCTGGAGCCACACGCATCACACACAGGAGTGTGCGTGACCTGCTTCAAACCTATTCTCACGCCATACCGAATATGGTGGGTGTATAAAACTATTTTAGGGAAGCACTGTCTTTTTGCTTAAATGCAGCTCATCTTTACCCCTTCCAAACTCCCAAGCATTCGAACTTCTTGAGCTTTACTGGCCAGGAAAGTGGGCAGCGGGCGTTTTCTTTTTTCGTTCCTGTTTTTTTGAATTAGGCAGCAGACTGCGAGCCCCTTAACTCTCATGCAAACTTTCCATTACTTTTACATGCCCTCCTATGTGGTTGAATTTACTTAACAGAATGTGTTAGGTAAAGTGGCAACGGGCTTTCTCTGACAGATCCCTGTTTTTACGATTCACAATACGCATGTGAATACCCCCCTTTTAATGCAGTACACTCATTTGCATACACACATACACACAGAACACCCAGCGTCGCTGGCTTGCATACACATACACACAGAGCATCCAGTGCACACACATACGCACAGAGCACCGAGTGTTGCTGGCAACAGGAGCCTGGCATCACCGGCCTTGTTTTTGGCCGTGAGGAGAGCGGGCTGTCTGAGGCTGAAGTGCATTTGTGCACGCACGCGTGCGCTATACCCACAGGTGTGTTTGTGTGCGTGTGTATGTGTGTGTGTGTGTGTGTGTGTGTGTGTGTGTGTGTGTGTGTGTGCGCGTGTGTGTGTGTCCATCGCTCAGCCTTGAACATGCACTCCTGGCCACTCTCTGTCCTGACCACTCTCTGTCCTGACCACTCTCTGTCCTGGCCACTCTGTCCTGGCCACTCTCTGTCCTGAACACTCTCTGTCCTGGCCACTCTCTGTCCTGGCCACTCTCTGTTCTGACCACTCTCTGTCTTGGCCATTGGCTTCTCTTAAAAGCCCCTCTCCTGGAAGCCCTCCTGCTGTTCTCTTGCTGTTCTTGCTCACGATCACTCCTCTGTCTTTCCTCGCTGCCCCTGTTCCTGCTCGTTGCTCAATCACGCACATGCACTGCTGCTCTCTGTCTGTCCTGGCAACTGGCCTTTCCTAAAAGCTCTCCTGCTGCTGCTTCTCCTGATCTGCACCAGTGCCTTGCAATCAATTCTGGCAAGGTACCCTTTAAACCAGAGGCCCCATGTTGTGGTTGCCTTTGGTGAATGGTGATGCTGCTGCCAATGATTTCTTCTTGCTAAACATACCCACAGGAAGGTATCAGGGTTCCATGAACCTCTCGCACGCAGTGGCGGCGGTTCAGGCAGAGGTGTGTTCTGCGTAATTGTAACTGCCTGGGATACAACATTTGCACCGATGCTCCTGATTCTTGCATCACTTGGTGCGGTTCAGGCAGAGGTGCGTTCTGCGTGTCTGTGATTGCCTGGGATACAACAATTGCTTTGATGCTCCTGATTCTTGCATCCCTTGCTGCGGTGCAGGCAGAGGTGCGTTCTGTGTGTTTGTGATTGCCTGGGGTACAACTATTGCTTTGATGCTCCTGATTCTTGCATCACTTGCTGCGGTGCAGGCAGAGGTGCGTTCTGTGTGTTTGTGATTGTCTGGGATACAACAATTGCTTTGATGCTCCTGATTCTTGCATCACTTGGTGCGGTGCAGGCAGAGGTGCGTCCTGCGTGTTTGTGATTGTCTGGGATACAACAATTGCTTTGATGCTTCTGGTTCTTGCGTCGCTTATGCGGTGCAGGCAGAGGTGTGTCTATCTGTACACGTGTGTGCTTGCAATTGGCTGAACATTTGCACCGCTGGATTTATGACGCTCGTGTTACTTGCAGCTCTATGTTTTAAATATCCTGTGCTCTTTGTGGTAATGCCATTGTTTTTGTACTACCGCTGTGTTGTACTGCTTTGTCTTCATAATAAGCGCCTTTACCAAAATCCATTCATCTGTTCTTTGGTGCTAGATCGCGTGATCTCACAGATTAACGCCACAAACGCCACGGAACCAAGCCGCCGCGCTGTCCTCACAGCTATATTCTACAATTTGTCTTGTTCTTCAATCTATCTATATGGATATAGTTTTGCGTGTGCTTTTGTGCTACTGTGCAGCTCTTCCAAACGAGGCTCCTGATCTCAGATCACGCCAAGTCACAAAAGCGGCAGGGGCAGCAAGGGGGGGGGCGCTTATCGTCTGATGACCCAGAATCGTTGCCTGCTGCTGAACCACAGGTTACAGGTATGATGAAGTTTGGACGATGGTTTGTGTACTTTGTTTTATAAGGCTTGAGGTATCCTGTGTAGGCAGAAGGCGATGCTGGGCTACAGGCCACAGTTGTGATAGCCGTCATACACCGTCATACACCGTCATACACCGTCATACACCGTCATACACCGTCATTCACCGTCATACACCGTCATTCACCGTCATACACCGTCATTCACCGTCATACACCGTCATACACCGTCATACACC
>Ga0307948_1004298_pt1 | contig 10528 bp, 12 predicted proteins | sample OrgLakmetagen280_FD_201824 | JGI IMG/M metagenome (GOLD analysis project Ga0307948, IMG submission 201824) | Saline water microbial communities from Organic Lake, Antarctica - #280 | ecosystem: Environmental > Aquatic > Non-marine Saline and Alkaline > Saline | place: Antarctica: Organic Lake...
CAGGGCGATGATGTCTGTATCGTTCTTCATGGCGTATCGTTCCTTTTGGAAGTTCTGGCAGGCTTCAACACCCGCCACGATACGCCGCCTTCTCAAATCCCGTCACCCAGATTCACGCATAGCTCGGTCAGCGAGCCGCCATGGCCAGTGTTGATAGCCTCGAGGAAGGTCATGGCTTCGCGCCCGCGGACCTCGCCCAGCACGATACGGTCAGGCCGCATGCGCAAGGTCGATGCCAAAAGTACATCGGCACTCCGAGCATCCGCATCACGGTCGGCGATCAACGTCACGGCATTCGGCTGTTCGGGACGCAACTCGGACGCTTCTTCGATGGTGATGATCCGCTCCTCGGGTGGGACAAGTGAGAGGATCTTGCGCGCTGCGACCGTCTTGCCTGTCGAAGTGCCGCCCGAGACGATCATGTTGAGCTTGTTTTCGACGCAAAACCGCAGGGCGGCGTCGATGTCACCCGATGCCACCACATCGCGTAACGCGGCGCTCCTCTCTCGGCGCAGGCCTTCGAGGCTGCGTTCTTTACCATAGAGAAAGCCGAGTTTGATCGCCTCCAGCGGCAGGGAGGAGAAAAAACGTAGCGAGATGGAAAACCCGCCATCTACTGCGGGAGGCTGAATGACCTGCGCCCGGATTGGACGATCGCGAAAGAGGATCGAGACCGAGACGATTGGCTTCTTGGTGCTGAGCGTGGTTGAGGCGGCCGAGGCGATCTGGTTGCCAAGGTCCTTGATCTCGGTCTGGGTGAGCGGGGTGCCGAGCCCCCGCATAAAGTGATCACCCTGGAACTCTCCCCAAACCTGTCCGTCTGGATTAATGCAGATCTCGATCGTGTCTTCACGCTGCACGGGCGCGCCGAGCCGATCGAGCGAGGCTTCGAGATAGCTTGCTGCCATGTCAAAATATCTCCAGGTCGCGGTCAACCATGACCGTGATCCGCGTGCCCTGATCGACATGGATCACCGGGCGGATCGCGAGATAATCCTGCATCACGCTTTGAGTGCTATCGCGCAGGTCCGAGCCGACATCGCTTGCGACATCGGCAGCAGCCTCGTCATCGATCTGGCCCGCTGCGGCAGCTGGCAGGGCACCGATCAACGAGATCAGCGCTGCAGAGCCGAAGCGCTGCGCAAAGCGGGTGTCGACGAAGCCAGTGGTTCCGGTGCGACCGAGTTCATCACCGCCGAAGGCGCTGATCTCCACGGTCTGGTTGTCAGGCAGGATGATCCTGTCCCAGGCCACCATAACCCGCGATTGTGCCAGCGCCACATCGGAGCGGTATCGCCCGATCAGTCGCGCGCCGCGCGGGATCAGGACGCGCGATCCGTCAAAGGAATGGACATCTTCGGAGACGATGGCGCGAATTGCACCGGGCAGCGTGCTGTCGAGCGCGGTCTCGGTCACCGCCTGGATCATGGTGCCCTGAATAACCGTGTTCGTTGGGTTCACAATCACCTCAGCGCGCGTTACGGGCGCGGGCCGCGCACCGGCGCGCACGAAGGCTTCATCGGCATTCAAGCGCGCAGCCTCAATCGTACTTTCGCGGTCTGTCCCTGCCCCCATCCCGGAAAACGCGATCATGGGCGACGCAATCCGTTCTGCTCGCGCCTCAGCCTCAGCGGCACGTCGGCGCTCAAGTTCAGCCAGCCGCAGTTCCTCCTCGTTGGGGCCGAGGTCCGTCGGCGCGGGCGGGGTCAGGCGCGCGACCTCAAGGTCCATGCGCAGCTGGTCAAGTTCCCGGTCGCGTTCGGTCAGTTGCCGCTCGAGCGCCTGCTGCGCTTGTGCAGATGCCGATTGGAGAGAAGCGATCTGAGCCGTGAGGTCTGCAATGGCCTGTTCAGCGCCGTTGTCCGATGTCTCAGCTGGGCGTGCCCGCAGGTCTTCGAGTTCGGCCCGCAATGTGGCGAGGCTTTCCATCAGCGCAAGTTCGGACTCTGTCGGACCGGTCTCCACCGGAGGCGCCGGTGCTGGCTGCGCTACAGGTGGGCGTCCCAGGTCCCCGAAGCCGGGCCCGGAGTTCTGGAACTCCTCGGGGGCCGCGGTCACCATTGGAGCATCCGGGGACGGCTGCAGGGCAGCCCAGGCGAGACCACCGAAAGCCGCAAGACCGACAATCCCAAGGATTGCGGCGCCCGGTGATGTGCGTTTACTCACCCGCGCGTTAGCTGTGGTGCCTTCAAGCGCTGCAAGCCGTGCGGCAAGATCTTCGGTATCCTGCGTCATGATGTGGCCTCGGTCCCTGCGTCCTGAACACAGACGACAGCTTCATCGAGGCGAAGAACCCATTGTCGGTTGACGCCCGAGACGCGGATCACGCCGTCACTCAAGGCCTGGCTATTCACCGCCCGCTCCCTGCCATTGGAATACCGGAAGATCGCCGGGACCGGCGCATTTCTCGCGAAGCGGAAATAGGTGAATGTGCCATCGTCCCAGATAGCTGTCGGCGTGAACTCTTCGCGGGCGCTGACCGCGTAGTTCGCATTGGGAGCCTCAGCTGCGACCGCCTGGATAGGCTGAACGCGGCTTTCGGGATAGCGGAACTGCACCACATAATGCGGGGTCTCGCGCGCTTCGACCACGTGGAAATAATAGGAACGGCGGTTGGTATAGACGGTGATGTTGGTGGCAACGCCCGAGGCCGTAGGTTTGATCGCGAAAGCGCGCCCGCCGGGGACGCCGTCGAACTGGAAACCCACAGTATCACCGGCGATGATCGAACGAATGGTCTCACCTTCACCAAACTCCACAGTGGTTACGCGGGTCAGGGTCGTGACAACGCGGTAAACCTGCCCTTCGGTCCAGGTCGCCACGCGGACGCGGTTGTCATGGGAGCCTGGACGCGGTGTGGTCTCGGCAAAAACGGCGGGAGCCGCGAGGGTCAACGCGCTGGCGATCAGAAAGGCATTTACGAGAAAAGGGATCATTCGGAACGGTCCGATCGGATTGCATATTGGGTGACGGTGAAGCCGAAGGGGTTTTGCCAGACATCGTCGATCGAGCGGGTCCGTTCGGGCTGGAACGCAAACATCAGCGTCGCTGTGAACGATCCGTCCTGCGCACCCTGCGGGCTGGTCAGGCGTTTCCTGAGACGCACCTGCGCCCGGTTCTCGCCGATCAGTGTGATCGAGGCGATTTCGACGGCCATTTCGGCTGATGCGCCGTACCGCGTCGGCGGATAGTTCTCCTGCCCGGACGTCCATATTGCGCGCATGCTCGTCTCGGCGGCACCGGATGACTGTGCCAAGACCCTGCGCACACGCAGATCATTGTCGAGCTGATTGTAGGTCTCGCGCTCATAAATGTAGCGGTAGATTTGTGCTTCTATCACGGCGGGTCGCTCGGCGAGGGACACAGTCTCGACCCTGGCGTTCGGGAGCGCCATGCCTGTTGCCGGATCATAGGGCACAACGACTGGGGGCGGTGCCTCAACCATCAGCGCAACAGCCGCGGCCGCGAGGCAGCCCACCGCGCCAAAGCCAGCGCCACCGAGACCGATCATCCTCCACAGTTGTTCACGGCGCAGGGCACCATAAACAAGCTCCTCCTCCACGAGCTCGCGTGTGTTCATCCCCATTGCTCCACTCATGGTCGAAGTTCCGGTAGGGTGAAGTCCATGTACCGTCGCTCTTCGGCAACGGTGGCGGCATCGACCACACCGACATTGCCCGCGCCGAGGGTCTGGATCGCTTCCAACTCCCACATGCGTGTCATGGCGATGGCGAGCTCTGCCGTAACGCGGGTATTGTGGTCCATGGAGGCTTTCAGATCCTCCATATCCGGGATCATCTCGACCAGACGTTCAACCCGCTCGAGAGATTGTTCAGCCTCGGCATGACTGTTCTGGGCAGCGGCGGACATGACGGCACCGGTGGTTGCACGCGTGGCGACGCCCTCCGCACCTGGATTGCCGCTGGTGGCAATCTCGCGCAGTGAGTCTTCGTCAAAACCGGCACTTGCCAGCACCGCTTCCATCTGGGTGCGCATCGGACCTGCATTAGGGCCGATGAGGCTGCTCCAGTCGCCCGCCTGGATACCCCGGATCAGACCGGGAATATCTTCAAAATTCGCCTCAAGTAGGTTGTCCAAATCCCCGCCCATGGCAAGGCCGAGGATGCTGCGCGGTCCGGTGAGGGAGGCATACATCTCGTTCAGCTGATCGAGCTGGCTTTGCAGCATGTCGAGCTGCTCGAGGGCATTATCCAGAAGATCGGTCTGGAGCCCGAAATCCTGCAACATCTGCTGAAGCTGACGGATTTCCTGAGCGATGTTCTGGGTGTCGACCGTGGGAACGCCCTGTGCGGCGACGGGTCCGGTAAGATTGAAGGCAAGTGCTGCGGCCGCCGCACTGGTGAAAATGGAACGGGTAAATTGCGCGATCACTGCAAATCCTCCTGATTGAAATTCATGTATTGCCGCTCAGCGGCTTGGGCGGCGGCCATGGCGAGTTGTTCCTCGCTCAAGGGCTGGGTGTGCGCGGCCTTGATCCGGGTCCGGATCGCGACCAGCCGGGCAAGCTCGGCCCGGGCATAGGTGTTGAGTGCGATCGCCTCGTGCAGGTCTTCGGTCTCGCCGATCCGGGTGATGATGCCTTGCCCTCGCAGGGCCGCGGCCCGCACCGAGACCAGCGAGTAGTCGCCATAGACGCCCGCGCCATGGGCCGAGAGGCTGAAACTCGCATTGGCGAGAAGCACCGGGTCGATGGTGCCCAGGGCATCGATGCCGCCGACGGCGGCGAGGTAGATGTTGTACTGCTGCGGGATCACCACGACGTAGTGCTGGGTTTCCGCGAAAGGCGGCACACCACCGTGGTTCTGCACGTTCCCCGGACCCGCGTTATAGGCCGCGAGCGCGTGGATGATGTTGCCATCGAACATGTTCAGCATCTGCGCGAGGTATCGCGCGCCGCCGGTGACCTGTAGGTAGGGGTCGTCGTGATAAGCAGGGTAGATGCCGAGATCGCCTGCGGTTCCAGGCATGATCTGGGTGAGACCAAAGGCCCCAACGGGCGAACGCGCCCCGATCTGGAAGCGGCTTTCCTGCCAGATCAGCGCCTGCAGAAGGCAGCGCCACTGCACGAGCGAGAGCCCCGCGCGGCTGACGCCCGGCAGGCTATGGGTGTCTCGGGCCGCGCGGATGATCAGCTCCTCGATCCCTTCCCGGGCATCGCCGAACATCCGGGCCGCGGCCGGGTTGTTGTCCTGAGGTGCATAGAGACTGGAGGCTGCACTCTCGACGCCATTTGCGGCCCCCTGCCCCGCCTCGAGCCCGGCCACAGTGCCCGCGACATCGGCCGAGCCAAGCGACATGGCATCCATCACCCCCTCAAGCGAGGCGAGTTGCTGGCGTTCGATCTCGGCCAGTTCCTCCTCGCGGGTCAGACGGTCTTGCTGAAGCGCCAGATCCCGGTCGGTCTGCTCGAGGATCGCCTGCCTTTCGGCGAACAACGCCAAGTCGAAGGTCGGCACGCCCTGCGCCGTTGCGGGCCCAAACAAGGGAGCCGCAAGCGCAAGGCCAAGCACCGAGAAGGGAAGCCAGGTCCGCATCTGATCAGTTGCCCGTCCCCAGCATCACGAAATCGCAAGCCGTGTCGCGGCGCGTGACCTCCGCTCCCATGGTCGAGATCGTTGTCGTGGCGGCTGCCGCCTGCGCAGGGGCATCGCGGAAGTTGAAACAGTTGGCCTGCGCGGGGTTGTGTTGCGCACAAGCCGTCAGGGTCAGGCCGAGGCCAAGCAGCACGGCACTGCGGGTGATGGTGCGGGTCATGTCACTCTCCTGAAATCAGCCCAGAAATTTGGTCGGTCGCGGTAATCGAGGCCAACGAGGGCCTCGCCCTTTTCCATGCCGCCGAGGATGGTCACGAGGGGGCCAAGGGCGCTCAGATCAGCGTCGATCACGACTGCGCCGCGGTCATCGCGCACGAGGGCGAGCCGAGAGGCAGAGCCGACACCCAGAAGCACGTCGAGCTCTTTGTCGCTGAGGCCCAGCATCGCGTAATCGGCGGCGGAGGCGCGGATATTTGGCAGGAGCACCTGGGTCGGCACGGCTTCGACGATGGTCTTGCCGGTGCGGGTACGCTCAAGCTGGCTTGCGTATTGGGTCATCATCACGACGACGGCGTTCTGCTTGCGGGCCGTCACCAGCCAGTTGCTGAGCCGCTCTGCGAAATACGCATTGTCGAGTGCCTTCCAGGCCTCATCGATCACGATGATTGTGGGCTTGCGGTCCTCGATCACCCGCTCGACCCGGCGGAAGAGATAGGAAAGCACGGCCATCCGTTCCCGCTCGCTCTCAGAATCAAGGATGCCGGTCAGATCGAAGCCGGAGACATCGCCATCCAGGCTGAAGGTATCCTGAGTATTCGCCCCGAAAATCCAGCCGTAGCGACCCTCGGCTGTCCATTCCTGCATGCGCTCAAAGAGGTCGCCCTCATCATCGGTCGAAACCAAAAGCGAGGCGAAATCCGACCAGTTCCGCAGGCCTGCGTTCCCTGCACTCGCATTCTGGCGCACGACTTCTTGCAGACGGTTGGTCTGCACCGGGGTCAGCGGACGGTCGCGGCGCTCCAGCAGGCTTGCAAGCCAATCGGCCAGCCAAGCTTGGCCACGCGCGTCGATCTCTGTCTGCAGCGGGTTCAGACCTGTGGGCCGCCCTGCCCGTACAGTCGAATAGCTGCCACCAAGTGCCCGGACGGCCATTTCCATACCCGCGCGATAGTCGAAGACGAAGAGCCGCGCGCCCGCCCGCCGGGCCATGGTCATCAGAAAAGCCGCCAGCACGGATTTGCCTGAGCCGGGACGGCCCAAGATCAGCGTATGTCCGCCCGTGGGTTCCCGGTCTGGCGCGCCCTGTTCGTGGAAATTGAAGCGAAAGCCACTGCGCTCTGGCGTCGGAAAGAGCGCGATCGGCACACCCCAGGGAACTTCCGTCCCGATCTTGCCGAGTGGCGTGCGGTGGAAGGTCGCGAGATCGGCGAAGTTGTGGTTCGTGATTGCGGCCTTGCGGCTCCTTGCACCGGTGTTCCCGGGATGCTGCGCCATGAAATGCGCCCGCGCGCCGAAGGCTTCCGAGATCAGATTGATGCCGGAGGTTGCAGAGATGTTGCGGATCTCTGCTGCGATGTCGTCGAGGGCGGCCTGGCTGCGGGCATAGACGGCGACCGTCATGTGGTGCTCTCCGAAGATCAGGCGCTTGGATTCCAGATCGTCTTGCGCCAATTCCAGTTCCTGCGCGAGGCTGACGGCCCCGTCATTGGCCGCCTGCATCAGGCGCAGCTGCCGCTTGATGCGGCCCGCCATGATGTTGGCGTTGATCGGCACGAAGGAATGCGTGACCACCATGTCGACGGGCAGGTTCAACTCGTCGAGCATCAAGCTGTCGGTCTTGGCGGGGTAGTTCTTGACTGCAAAGATCGCGCCGAACTTTTCGCCAACCGCGCCGTCGGACAGTTGGATTGTGGTGCCCCGGAAGGTGACGCGGGTGTTGGCCACGTCCTCTGCGATCACGCCAAGGCGCGAGCGCGGATGGACCGGGTGCTCCTCGCCAGTGTTGAGACTGCCCAGGAACCCCAGAAGTTCGCCGGTCTGTGCCGGCAAAAGGCGCGGTTTCATCTCATCAAAGGAGGAGAGCAGAAACCCCACGACCTCATCGAGCTTCCTGAGCCGCCGTGTTGTGTCGGCCGCGAGCCGTGTGTGGGAGGACCCAAGTCCAAATGGCAGACGACTGCCGGTCTCGGGGCGCTTCAGGACCGTCAGGGTCAGCGTCTTATCGCGGAGACCCGACCGGCCGAGATGGGCACGCCACTGCTGATCAATGGCGGCCGCGAAGCCCTCGTCCGGGATGGGCGGCAAGGTCACATCGACCGCTTTCGAGACCTTGTGCAGGTAAAAAGAGAACTCGGTGCCAACCTGTGCGACGATCCCGGCCAGAAGCCCGCCGATCCGGTCAAGATACGCGTCCTCGCTCGTTGTGCTGTTGACTCCCTCGAGCCGGATGCATTGCATCAGCTCGTTGCCGCGCGTCCGGATCGTCTGGTCGGTGACGAGGCTGACGTAGGGCAGCATGGACGATAGACGCTTCTCGCCCTTGACCCATGTGGGAAGCGCCGTCAGCGGATCGAGCGCGTCTGCATCCTGGCCTGCAATTCCATCACGGGGCATAGCTATCGCCTCCGTGGAGATTACGGTTCTTTGTCGGCGGAGTTTCCTGCAACGTTGTCACCAGAACATCAAGGAAGTTCGCGGCTTTCCAGAGCGCGGGCCAGGCCAGGCCCGCAAAGACGGCCACCACCCAGCTCTGCACCCAGAGGAACAGAAGCGTTGAGCCGAAGAGCCAGACCATGGCGTACATGATTGGCAAGCCCATCAGCTTGGGTGGCCTGAGAAGGCCGATGAAGACGCGGGACTGGTCAGCCATGGGTTTTACTCAGGTCGTCCAGATCGCGGCGACAATGGTGGGTGCCGCAGCAATGCCGGCGATCGCCACCACCACCCACAGCGCTTGGCGGAAATCGAGGATGCCAAAGAGCCAGGAGAGGAACACGCCGATTAACGCCAGCGTGCCGATCACGATGCCCAAGGGACCGGTGATCGCATCGACGATGCCCTGCAGCAGCGTCTGCACAGGCGAGAGGTCGATGCTTTGGGCCAGCGCAGGGCCGGCCAGCACGATGAGGGCCATCGCGCCGAGCGCGACAAGAGATGGTTTGGACGTCATGAAAGATCTCCTCTGAGCCGATGAAACACGGCCGTCACACGGGCCACATGCCCTTGGGTTTCGGTGTAGGGGGGAATGCCGCCATGGCGCGTGACCGCCTCGGGGCCAGCGTTATATGCGGCAAGGGCCAAGGGTCCGTCGCCGAACTGGTCGAGCATCATCAAAAGGTAGCGCGCCGAGCCGTCGAGGTTCTGGGCAACATCGTGGGGATCGACGCCGAGATCGCTGGCAGTGCCCGGCATCAATTGTCCGAGGCCGATGGCGCCAACAGGGCTTCGCGCGATCGGGTTGTAGGCACTCTCAACTTCAATATTGGCGCGGTAGAGGAGCGCCCAGTCGGTGACGGAGAGTCCCGCACGACGCAGAGCGCCATGCCCGGCATATCGCAGGGCGGTGGTCTCGATCGCATTAAGGATTTCTGCGGAGGCGCGAACAGCACGCGGAGCCGGGATCGCCACCTCAGTGACTACTTCAGGGCCACGTGGTTCTGCGAAAAGAAAAAGGCGATCCGTCGCCTCTTGGGTCTCGGAGAAGGAGCGCAGGGTGCTTGCGTCATCAGAGACGGAATTCAGTCGGCCATCGGGACCAACAGAGAAAATGAAAGCGTCGGCACCCGCCCGTGTTTCAGCCGCCAAGGGCGCGGAACAAACGCCTGTACCCAAAACAACGACGAGCGCAAAGGCGCGGTTAGCTGTCCTTGACCGGGGTCGCTCCGTTTTGCGACCCTGATGTATGACCGGGAGCGGCATGACGCTCACGACCACCTTCGTTGAGCGGAATGCTAACTGTCGCGCAGCCCATGTCAGCCAGGAAGCTGACAAGGCCAACGATGGTTTTGAAATCGCGCAACTTGAGAACACTTCGGCTGGTAACGAGCATCTTGTCGTCACGCCCATCAGACGCGACGGCGCGGATGACCCACGTACCGTACCAGCTGTTATGGCGCTTCTCGGCTTCTTCCTTGCAGACCACCTCGATGAGGTAGCCCTCGGTGAGCAGGCCGCGCAGTCCGTCTTCTGTAACCACATTGGGGGCTTCTTCTATCATGGCTTTCCCACGGGTCCTTTCTCTGCCTGAGGTGCAGCATCGGTCCCGTAGAGTTGAAACACCACGGGCGATACAATACAACATTACTGATAGCAAGACAATTAAAACGACTTGACGAACACCGCCTTGCTCTAATACCAGTGATAGCTGACAGATAAGTGATCTTAAAGGCAGCAAAGGAGTTTTGCCCTGCACATTTCCTGTGCGCGCATTGCTACGTTATTGCTGTCGGTCTTGCTTGGATGCGCGCCAGTACCTGCGTTTGCGAATTGTGTTCCGCCCGAGCGACCGTTCCTGCCCCAGTCCCAAGACGACATGCGAACCTACGCCGAACTGATCCGGGCGGATTTTGAAACTTACATCACTGATGTTCAGGACTATTTCCGTTGCGTCGATGAAGAGCGTGCTCGCGCCTTCGCGGAGGCTAGTGAAGTCAGTGAGGATTATGGCAGGTTCTTGAATGCCGTGAAGTGATTGACGTGGGCGAAAGGTGATCGGGCGGCAAATCTCTTTGCCTACATCATGCTTCCAGTGCGAACGTTCGCCAAAGGGGATCCTGCGAGGATCGGACGTTCTCCATCTCGCTTCAACGGCAGAATTATGGCCGGTAACTTACCCGGGCCCCATCATCAACGATAACGAAATGATCTTGATACGCTGGATCATACGGGTTCGGCAGCAGCATAAACTTGGGTTCGGATGTAAGGGCGTGATCCACCTTAAGCACGAAGTAGGAAATATTTGAAGAAACGAACGA
>Ga0307948_1004302_pt1 | contig 10523 bp, 7 predicted proteins | sample OrgLakmetagen280_FD_201824 | JGI IMG/M metagenome (GOLD analysis project Ga0307948, IMG submission 201824) | Saline water microbial communities from Organic Lake, Antarctica - #280 | ecosystem: Environmental > Aquatic > Non-marine Saline and Alkaline > Saline | place: Antarctica: Organic Lake...
CTATCTATCTCTCTCTCTCTCTCTATCTCTCTCTCTCTCTCTCTCTATCTCTCTCTCTCTCTCTTTCTCTTTCTTTCTCCATATAATATATACCTACAAATCTACCTACCAACATGAACAGCACATTCACTTTTTTCCGCAAAAAACACTGTTGTGTATGCACATAGTGTATTTGTATACGTGTTACGTGTATTATGTATGGTATTGGCCAGTTTTAGTTAGGGCCATCGATGGTGGAACAACTCCTGTAAGCTGTCTAGTAAGGGCCATCAATGTTGGCACAGCAGAACTCCTGTAAGCTGTCTGCGAGAGAAAAGTGAGGATAATGCTTAGAGAGATATTCCTTTAGACGTGATGCTTATCTTTCTAGTTAAAAGAAGAAATTGTGGTACCTAGCTCCAGAGTTTTTCGTCCGCTTTATTCATTAGTGCCACCATTTGTGCTGCACCTTCTAAATTCCAAGGCCAAAGGGCTGGTAGATGCTGGCAATATCTATGCTGTATGTTTTCAGATGTCGGTACGCTCCATATTGGCAGGCATGCATGCACGCGCACGCACATACACTCACGCACACACATTCACGCACACATGCACGCACACACACACACGCACGCACATTCACATACCCATTATTTGACGCACACAGCTTTTACCATGCCTGCAGTTTGATGCGTACATCTGTCTGTTTCAAGACCTATCCTTGACACACAATTACACACACATGTACACGCATACACACACATACACACACGCGCACACACACACACACACACACGCATGCACACACATGTACACGCACTCACACGCATATGTACACAGTTACACACACGGCTTGTGCCGCGCATGGTTTGCAGATCGATGCGTACAATTGTCTGTTTCAAGACCCATTCTTAGAAGAGTGGCTGACAAAGGAGCCTGAGTTTGCACGAGGCGAACTTGAAGCTAGGTAAGCCCTGACTTTAGCCTTGCTCGTTGTGTGGGCAGCTGAATTGCTTGCCGTGTATTGGATATGAAGATATGAAGCACTGTGTCGCTGTGCACTGCCTTTCTCCTTTGCTGCTGTCCCTCTTTGCTGCATCCCTCTCCCTGGAGAAGCAATAGAAATGAAAGCCGCACAGGCAACGTGATCACTCTCTGCACAGGCGACGTGATCACTCTCTGCACAGGCGACGTGATCACTCTCTGCATAGGCGACGTGATCACTCTCTGCACAGGGGACGTGATCACTTGCTGCACAGGCGACGTGATCACTCTCTACACAGGCGACGTGATCACTCCCTGCACAGGCGACGTGATCACTCTCTGCACAGGCGACGTGATCACTTGCTGCACAGGCGACGTGATCACTCTCTGCACAGGCGACGTGATCACTCTCTACACAGTTCAGCAAACAACGCTTTTCCCTCAAAGTGCTACTGCGCTCCATTTGCATAATTTGAAATTGCAGCTCATATAATTGCAAGTCTGTCGTTTATACCAAGTATGGTTGGCCAGAACCTTACATATCTACACACCGTATATGACTGTATATTTGGTGATTACCCTACCAAAATAATCGTACATACACTGTGTATACATGGTTCTGGCCAACCCTATTTATACCAAGTACAGCATGAAAATGAACTCAGGTATGCTGGGTAATTGCGTACCAGCTTGTGCCCAGCCCCTCCTTTCGATCACTTGTCTATAAAGCACCACAGTACACCAATACCTACTATCAATCACTTGTCTATAAAGAACAACCATCTATAAAGCACCACACTACACCAATACCTACTACCGATCACTTGTCTATAAAGCACCACAGTACATCAATACCTACTACCGATCATTTGTCTATGAAGCACAACCATGTATAAAGCACCAAAGTACACCAATACCTACTACCGATCACTTGTCTATGAAGCACAACCATCTATAAAGCACCACACTACACCAATACCTACTACCGATCACTTGTCTATAAAGCACCACAGTACACCAATACCTACTACCGATCACTTGTTTATAAAGCACAACCATCTATAAAGCACCACACTGCACCAACACCTACTACCGATCACTTGTCTATAAAGCACCACAGTACACCAATACCTACTACCGATCACTTGTCTATAAAGCACAACCATCTATAAAGCACCACACTACACCAATACCTACTACCGATCACTTATCTATAATCACCACCAGTACACCAACAGTAGGTTGATAGCAATGCTACCTGTATCAGCTATTAAACTGATCAAAACAGATCATGCAATCCTTCTTAGCCAAAAAAGATTGAGAAAGATATAGGCACAGTACACCAAGCATACGTTCTTAGGGTAAATGCATACGTAGGGATGGCCAGAACCGTGTAGCTACACCGTAGTTGACCGTATGTTTGGTGATTTCTTTGCCAAAAGACACTGTATATGTAGGGTTGGCCAGAACCGTATATATCCACCGTATATGACCGTATATTTGGTGATTTCCCTGCCAAAAATACCGTTACACTGTATATGTATGGTTCTGGCCAACCCTATGTATATACACCGCGTGTATAAATATATAATTATATATATGGTCCTGGCCAACCCTATGCATGTGTCAAAGCGGTAGACTCAAGTGCCTGCTTGTGTACGATGCCAATGCCGATTACTCATACCACAAGCGCACTCAGGAAACTGACCACCTACTCATTCAGGGTGGCTGCGTATGCCAAAGCAGCAAACCTCAAGTGTCAGCTTGTGTACGACGCCATGGGATCTAACTCCAAGTCTGAGGTGGGGTACTGCTTGCTTTTTAATTTAATTAAATATTTGTGAAATGGTGCTGCTAATGCTGTTGCTCAAGATGAGGCTCATAGATTTTACGAGGCCATGGGATATATCTTGAAGTATAAAGTGGAGTCCTGAGGTGACGCCCTGACGTGAAGTCCTGAGGTGAGGTGAAGTCCTGCTCTGTATGAGGTGGGGTCTGCTTGATCTGTATGAGCAAAAGCGAACTGTGCTATGTACACTAACCACATACCACGCTGTGCATTGTATAAAACTGTGCTATGTACATTAACCACATACCACGCTGTGCTATTTACAAATCTGTGCTATGTACACTAACCACATACCACGCTGCGTTATGTACAAATCTGTGCAATGTACACTAACCACATACCACGCTGTGCTATGTACAAATCTGTGCTATGTACACTAACCACATACCACGCTGTGCTATGTACAAATCTGTGCTATGTACACTAACCACATACCACTCTGTGCTATGTACAAATCTGTCTCTTGGTCTGTTGCCGCTCTGTGCTGTGTTCAAATCTTGTAAGTGGGTAAGTGGGTAATTATATTATCCAACACCGTGAAGCAATCAGGTATTTCACGAGTATGTCATCAGAAGGAAATCAGAAAGGAAAGCTGATACCCCCATGTAATCGTCTAGGTATTTGTACTTGCAGCACTGTTTGGCCTTCTCCTCTCCTTAGTGGAGGAGTTAGCCTTCTCCTCTCTTTAGTGGAGGAGATAGCCTTCTCCTCTCTTTAGTGGAGGAGTTAAACGGTGTTTGAAGGCTCTTTTTTCATTGATTTACGTGGAGAGCGGACTTCATGCCTGCGTGGTTTATATTGTTCTCGCACTGCAGGGCAACTTACTCCACACTGTTTGTGCAGGCGCTTTCGCACCAGCAAATCCCTCAAAGTGGCAGTGTGTCTTTTACTTACTGTTGTTATTTATGTTAAGCTCCTACTCAAAAACAGAGCGATTGCTTTCATTCTCTTCCTGCATGCCCAGGGGCACTTTCCCAAACTTATTCAAAATGACGTCACAGGAATATCTCTGTAATGACGTCACTGGAATATCTCTGCAATGTCGTCAACTCTTTGCTATGACGTCACGGAATATCTCTGCAATGACGTCACTAGAATATCTCTGCATTGTCGTCAACTCTCTGCAATGACATCACAGGAATATCTCTGCATTGACGTTACCGGAATATCTCTACAATGTCGTCAATTCTCTGCAATGACGTCACAGAAATATCTCTGCAATGTCGTCACTGGAATGTCTCTGCAATGTCGTCAACTCTCTGCAATGACGTCACAGGAGTATCTCTGCATTGACGTCTCAGGAATGTCTCTGGAATGTCGTCAACTCTCTGCAATGACATCACAGGAGTATCTCTGCATTGATGTCACAGGAATATCTCTGCAATGCCGTCAACTCTCTGCAATGACGTCACAGGAATATCTCTGCAATGACGTCACAGGAGTATCTCTGCAATGTCGTCAACTCTCTGCAATGACGTCACTGGAATATCTCTGCAATGACGTCACTGGAATATCTCTGCAATGATGTCACAGGAATATCTCTGCAATGTCGTCAACTCTTCGCAATGACGTCACAGGAATATCTCTGCAATGACATCACAGGAATATCTCTGCAATGTCATCAACTCGCATAGAAGGCGTGGCAAGGCGCATCTACGCAAGCGAGCCCCTGTGTGGAGATTGTGCTGCGTATACTCTCAACTTGCAGACACGTGGTGTACGTATGAAAGCCACCCTTTAACTCACTTTCTGCATGCACTAGGAACGTTGACAATGGTTACAGAGGTTACAGATATAAAGCCATCCGTCAAAAGTGCGACTGCTCGGCTGCGAAGTAAACCACCGTTTAACATGTGAGGAGTGTTTGTTGATGCGCAGGGCACGTTTACGCAAGTGAGTCCACAGGTGGTGGCTGTGTTCGTCACCCGAAGCGAGGCAGACACGTACATCGTGAAAAAGGCATGGAGCCACAAGAAGAAGGGGGCCTCTGAGGTCATTGTCGTCTCCTCGGATAGGCAGATCATCATCGGGGTGCGTATTACTAAAGTGTGCTTCATGGCGCGCGCTTCCTGTGGTTTTTTGCAGAAAACGAGGCATCCTGGACGCCCTGAAGTGTTCTGCTGTACGTCATTGTTACATTTTGCGATGAACAACACACGCATTAATAAAATTGGCTGCTCATTAGAAAGCAGGTGATCATAGGGAGTAGAACTGTTCTTGAGGTGCTTGTTACAATTATGAGCGAAATTTGAGCAATGAAGGAGGTGCGGCATTGATGCCTCTGCTCATTAGAAGGCAGGTCGTCAGAAGGGGGCGGAGCTGAAATGTGGTCTGGGGTATTGTAGGGTTGGTCAGAACAATTTATATAGGGTATTTATGTGGTATATATATAGGATATACATGTGGTATATATATAGGGTGTATATGTGGTAATTTTGGCTGGGAAATCACCAAATACACGGTCATATACGGTGTACATATACGGTATTTTTGGCTGGGAATGGCTGGGAAATCACCAAATATATGGTCATATACCATATACGGTATATGCATATTTATACGGTTCTGGTCGACCCTAAGTACTTGTTGCCAATGTTGTGCAATGAAGGAGGTGCGTTATTGCAAACACTATTGCAAACGCTCAAAAAGAATGTTGATGTCTCTCAAATAGAAATCAAATAGTGAAGTGTATTGCAGACAGTGAAGTGTATTGCAAACAGTGAAGCGTATATTGATGCCTCACACAGTGAAGTGTATTGCAAACAGTGAAGCGTATTGCACACAGTGAAGTGTATTGCAAACAGTGAAGCGTGTATTGATGCCTCTGCTCAAAAAGAGGCAGGTTCGTTGCTGAGGTGGGTATAATTTTGTGGATCCATAATGTCACATGATATTGTGCAGTTATTTTTTAGGCAGGCAGGCATCCCTTTTGGAACTGTGCTTATCGCAAACAAATGTTGCACAAACGCACCCCCACCCAATCAAATTTTGATATACCTCACCTGTGTGGTGTTTATCTGTCCACCCTACAGACCTACAGACCTCACCTGTATTTCTATTTTCATTTAATTCATCTGTCCACCCTACGTACCTACAAACTTCACCTGTATGGTGTTTAATTTGTCCAACCTACATACCTTGCCTGTATTTCTATTTTCATTCAATTCATCTGTCCACCCTACGTACCTACATACCTCACCTGTATTTCTATTTTCATTTCATTCATACAGCAATTGTCATTATCCTGCTTGCCTCTGATGGGTACATTTTCAGCGAGAACAGCCTAGCACAGGGCCATATTTTATAAACTCACAGGGCTGTTGTGTGTGCCCCATTTCAGAGCATTTCCTCGTAACATGTTCCTATCAAGCATGCTTCAATTCCTGTGTGTGTGTGTGTGTTTGCCCCATGTCAGAGCCATGCTTCCAAATGTGTTGTTCCTTTCAAGCGTGCTTCCATTTCTGTGTGTGTGTGCGTTCGTGTGCATGTGTGTGTGTGTGTGCGTGTGTGTGTGTGTCATGTCAGTGCCTTTTCTCATCACGGAATTGTTTTCCAAGCGCGAATGGACTCCTGTACATGTGAGCACCAGGTCAGAGCCTTTTTTTCATACGTGTCACTCCCTACCACCCGCATATTGTCTGTTCTGATATGCACCTATGTTTGTGTTATTCACACTCGTGTATATGTGATTCACACCTATGTTTGTGTGATTCACACCCGTGTTTGTGTGATGCGCACCTGTGTTTATGTGATTCACACCTTTGTTTGTGCTCAGGTAACGGACGAAGACTTGGACATCACCAGCCGCAGCGCAGAGGAGTGAGTACAGTGCCCATGACACACCTTTGATGTGCCAGAGTAGTGTGTGTCATTGTGTGTCATGTGTGTCATGTCATGTGTGTCATGTGTGTCATGTGTGTCATGTGTGTCATGTGTGTCGTTGTTGCTGAAGGGAAGGGAGTTTCAGCATTGCTGCTTAGGGGAAGGGAGTTTCAGCACTGCTGTAAGAGGGAAAGGAGTGAGGGAAGAGGGAAGAGGGAAGGGAGAGAGGGAAGAGGAAGAGGGAAGGGAGTGAGGGGAGAGGGAAGAAAGTAGATGGAAGGGAATTCAGCATGCTGTAACGGGGGGGAGTGGCTTGACTGATCATACTCATCGTGCATCGTGTTGCACCTCCCCACACACTTTTTCCGAATGTGCACGCACTTTCAAAGTGCACAAACGAGGCCTCAGTGATGCTGAGCGTCTCGCACGTATCTACCTATATGTACATGTGAGGCCTGAGCATTGCTATGTGACAAACACACATATCTATATGTAAATGTGAGGCCTGAGCATTGCTACGTGACAAACACACATATCTATATGTAAATGTGAGGCTTGAGCATTGCTATGTGACAATCGTACGTGCCTATATGCACACGTGTGGCGTGAGCATTGCTATGTGACAATCCTACGTGCCTATATGTGAATTTAAGGCCTGAACATTGCTATGTGACAATCGTACGTGCCTATATGTAAATGTGAGGCTTGAGCATTGCTATGTGACAATCGTACGTGCCTATATGTAAATGTGAGGCCTGAGCATTGCTATGTGACAATCGTACGTGCCTATATGTACATGTGAGGCCTGAGCTATGTGACAATCGTACATGACAATCGTACGTGCCTATATGTACACGTGTGGCTTGAGCATTGCTATGTGATAAACGTACGTGCCTATATGTACATGTAAGGCCTGAGCATTGCAATGTGACAATCGTACGTGCCTATATGCACACGTGTGGCCTGAGCTATGTGACAATCGTACATGAAATTCATACGTGCCTATATGTAAATGTGAGGCCTGAGCAGTGCTATGCGACAATCGTACGTGCCTATATGCACACGTGTGGCTTGAGCATTGCTATGTGACAAACACACATATCTATATGTACACTTGTGGCCTGAGCATTGCTATGTGACAATCGTACGTGCCAATATGTGCATGTAAGGCATGAGCAATGCTATGTGCCCCACTTATTTTTTTGGATTTCTCCCGAACTTCACACACAAACCGATTGGGGGCTCACTTTTCTCTGCTTAATAAGCACGCTGCCGTTTTTTCCGCAACACACACACACACACACACACATACACACACACATACACACATACACACACACACTCTCACACACACACACACACACACACACACACACACACACACACACACACACACACGCACACACACACACACACACACACGGTTGCAGATTTATGAAGACCATCATCGCCTGCAAGAAGGGCGACACAAGCAATGTCCGCAGATACAACAGCGCACCTGGCATGCCGAGCAGCCCAGCTTGGTACTTTCGTTGCGCTGTGTCTGGCCAGAAGGTAGGTGGCCAATGAAGAGGAGGGAGAGCTGGGGGATATATGTGATGTGTGCTCTTTTGCAGCAAACGTGTACTGTGGTAATTTTATAGTGCTGCGTAAGCCAGCGAGTGTGTGTAGAATAGACATGGTTGGAGGCATGCGTGAGAAATAGACATATTTGGACGGTTGTTGTAGGTTCGTGTTTTTTGCAGCAAACTTTTTACTTCCTTTGGTGCTTCCGTATGTGTGTGTGTGTGTGTGTGTGTGTGTGTGTGTGTGATAGCGTTCTTGTGTATGTGTGTGTGATAGCGTTCTTGTGTATGTGTGAGTGTGTGTGATTGCGTTCTTGTGTATGTGTGTGTGCGTGTGATTGCGTTCTTGTGTATGTGTGTTTGTGATTGCGTTCTTGTGTATGTGTGTGATAGCGTTCTTGTGTATGTGTGTGTGATTGCGTTCTTGTGTATGTGTGTGTGCAGTGCTGCAACAGATCAGCAGCAATCTTGTGCAGACAGGGGCGAGTAGAGGGCTATGGGAAAAAGGAAAAGGAGAAACTATGCCGGCAATGTGTGAAACCGCTCCCCACATCTATTTGGGCTACTATGTGAAACAGGCAAGCACCAAAAACACCTCAATTTTAAATGTTTAAATGCAGGTTTCTTATTTCATGATTTGCTTGCACAAGGAATTTTGCATTATACTGGTATTAAGCCATTTGTCTCTAGTGCATACAAAACACTGCTTTGTGGACAATATGTAAACGTTGATGTTATTAAAGAAAACAATGGATAATGCCTCCCTGACAGGCAAATCCCAAACATACCTCAAATTTAGATGCAGGTATCTTATTTCATACATGTATGCCTCCCTGACAGGCAAACCCGCAGCCTGCGGCGCAACAACAGTGTTTGTGGAGAATATGTAAACTTTGATGCTATTAAAAGGAACAATGGATAATGCCTCCCTGACAGGCCAACTTGCAGCCTGCGGCGCAGCAACAAAGCCCTGCTGCAACTGCCTTGGATTTGGAAAACGCGCTGGAAAATATTTTGTGGAATCACAGAGTGGATGCCACCAATGCTTCAATGGACCTGAGTGATCTGTGTGATGATGATGAGGACAGCTGTGAAATACTGGAGGGGGATGAAAGTGAAGGGGAGGGGAACGAGAGCTTGAAGGCCGAGGGTGGCAAAAGAAAGGTCAGAACAAAGGATGAACTAGACATTGATAGCTTGGACGATTTGCTAGGAACCCGGATTGTGTAAATCGTGTTGCGTGAGTACTGGAGGTTAAGGGCCGGGGTCTGCGGCTCCCTTTACTCAGGTGTTGCATTAACGCTATTCATTCACATTCACATTGAAACAGGCATGTATACTAGGTACTTCTGTCAAATTTATTATCCCTCATTGTATTGCTTCTATCAATGCTTTTGCATATTCATGTGATTGATTTATGGAGCTTCTTCTAGATCTAATGTATCTGAACCTTACTTTCCTGTCCTTTGACTCAAACTCTTCGGAAGAATTTAACATATTGCTGCAGGAAGTAAGCCGATCAACATATTTAATGACAGGCTAGCACCTCATTTGGCAGTTTATAAAAAACACGTCCTGTAATATTTCTTCAAGTCAGGAAACGTTGAAAAAAGAAAACCTACGCAGGCAGTGAAAAACCACTCCGCACATAAAACAAGGAAAAGGAGCCTCTTTGGTATCGGGTACCGTACAACTCCTCCACCAATAGAAAAAGAAAAGATCAATCGGGATCAGAAGGGTTGCAGGTTGACCTGAAGTGTTTGGAGCTTGAAAGCGTGCTTTTAAACTCTTTAAGGGTAAGATCCAAGTCCTTGAAAATTTAACGTGCAAGTGTGTAGTGAGTGTCTCTCTCTCCCAAAAGGATGGTGTGAAGGTTAGTGGAGGCTTATTGAAGGATGGTGCCGATGTCTAGTGGCCCCTAGTTCCTGCACGGCGCTCAGCTGGTTCTGAGGTCTAGTGGCCCCACAGTACTTAAACTCAACGAGATGGATGTCTGTTGGAGAATGCCGAGATCATTAGGTTGGTGCTATATGGGGAAGGTGGGTTTGCTGGTGGCTGACGATGCTGCCTAAGTGCTTTTGGTCTTCTTCAGCAGCACTCCGAAGAACCCATCCCCTCCTTAGTTGTTTATTTCTTTTGTTTTGCAAAAATGGGGGCAATCAATACAGCACCTGGACAGGTGCGGTAAACCTTTACTTTTTTTTTTTTGGTGGGGGTTGTTACATGGTCCTCAGCAAGGGCCTGACAGAAAGAAGGAAAAATACCTATAAGACTGGGAAAAGGAAAACTCCTGCCTAAAACAGAAAAACCCTCCTTGAAAAACC
>Ga0307948_1004305_pt1:0-5000 | contig 10517 bp, 16 predicted proteins | sample OrgLakmetagen280_FD_201824 | JGI IMG/M metagenome (GOLD analysis project Ga0307948, IMG submission 201824) | Saline water microbial communities from Organic Lake, Antarctica - #280 | ecosystem: Environmental > Aquatic > Non-marine Saline and Alkaline > Saline | place: Antarctica: Organic...
CTGAGGATCACACCAGCAAGGGACACGGCCGCCACCCATCCATGCAAAATCGTTTGTATAGTTCACACCGTGCTGTACCTTTTATTTTAGCTGGATTATTTGTCCACATTGCCGCATTACACCATTATGGTAGCACAGACCTTATGTTTACACTGTGCTTCTTCTATATGTGTAGGGTTGGCCAAAACCATATATATACTGTGTGTATACAGTATTTTTGGCAGGGAATTTACCATATATACGGTCATATACGGTGTATATATACGGTTCTGGCCAACCCTATATATGTGGGTTTTCTATATGTGCTTTTTCTATATGTGGTTTTCAGGTCAAGACAGCCCAGGAAGCAGAGGACAAGGTCCGCACCACCATGCAGGAAGCCATTAGAGGTAGGCAAGGGTGCATATGCCATTAGAGGTAGGCAAGGGTGTTATGGCTAAGGAAGCCAGGAAGCCAGGAAGCCATGAGAAGCCAATAGAAGCCATTAGAAGCCATTAGAAGCCAGGAAGCCATTAGAGGTAGGCAAGGGTTCGCACCACCATGCAGGAAGCCATTAGAGGTAGGCAAGTGTGATATGGCTGCTCCATGCAAGAAGCCATTAGAGGTAGGCAAGGGTGTTTTAGAGGTAGGCAAGGGTTCGCACCACCATGCAGGAAGCCATTTGAGGTAGGCAAGTGTGGTATGGCTGCTCCATGCAGGAAGCCATTAGAGGTAGGCTAGTAGGCTAGTTGAAATATGGCTGCTCCATGCAGGAAGCCATTAGAGGTAGGCAAGGGTCCGCACCACCATGCAGGAAGACATTCGAGGTAGGCAAGGGTGATATGGCTACAGCAGATTCCATGCAGGAAATCGCTCTAGCTCAGTGCTCTCGACATGCTAGGAAGAAACGTGCACGTTCAGCGCCGCACAGTCAGTGATTACGAAGGTCAGTGAACACGTACGTATTTATAGGGTTGGCCAGAACCATAGATTTATAGGTATATACAGTGTACACCCGGCATTGTTAGATTGTTAGCAGGGAAATCACCATACATACGGTCATATACGGTGCAGATATACGGTTCTGGTTAACCTAACGTAATTTGTAACTTGCAAGTACTGCAGATACTCTTGTCGGTGAGCTACTTTGGCCAACTACTTTGCTCTAACTTTTGGTGGAGCGTCAAATGGGTTTTCGTCCATATAGTTTGTGTTCCAGCACAGGGACTCTTGGCTTGTTGGAGCTTCACGCTCCAAAATGCGCAAAGTACCTAAAATTGTTGTAGCGTAATGATGGAAAAGGTAGTGTAATGAAACAAAGCTGAACTAAGGCACCCTTATATACGAAAGTTACAGTGGAGGCGAAAGGACACGAGGCCATGTGTGTCTTATCTGTGTATGTCAAAACAATTTTGCATAGTCGTGCTTCAGTTCACTTCCTCTGTATTGGTATACACATGCAAACACACACACGCACACACACGCGTGCACACACATACACACACACACACGCGCGCGTGCACACACGCACACACATACACACATATACACACACGCGCACACACACACACACACACACACACACACACACACACACAAACACACACACACACACACGTGCACGCGTGCAGGAGGTGCTACTGACGAGGAGATTCGTGCAGCGGGTGAGCGTGCAGCCTTGGAGTTTCGGCAGGAGAGTGAGCTCATCAAGCGCTCCAAGAACATGCACGGAGATGCCCAGACACGGTGAGCTGTGTGGCAGCCTGCTGCCCCCTTTGACAGTGCAGACCCTGCAGACCCACACCCACACACGCTGTGCAGGAGCAAGTCATCATTATCAGCTTAGTCTTCTCAGCCTCTCACCCACTGCTCCTATTGACGGTGCAGGTACTATGAGCTTGCGCACTCAGTGCAGGAGCAAGTCATCGAGCAGCCTCTGTATCTCACACCGCCTCCTGGGGCCACTCTGAGAGAGTACCAGGTACTGCCTTAAAGGGTTCACTGTGCATGTCATATACACAACACACATGCACACACACACACACACACATGGGGCCACTCTGAGGGAGTAACAGATATTACCTTTAAGAGTCCACCGTGCTGGTCACCCACTCACACAACACGCGCGCACACACACACACACACACACACACACACATACACACACACACACACGCACACACACACGCACACACACACACACACACACACACACACACGCACGCACACACACACACTTACCCTCTCCTGTGTGCAGATGGTTGGACTTAAGTGGATGGTGTCTCTTTACAACAACCACCTGAACGGTATCCTGGCAGATGAGATGGGCCTAGGGTGGGTGATGTCTCGCCCCGCAGGAAAGCGGTGCTGATCAATTGTATGTGCGACTAAATTCATTGCATGCAATAATAATCATTGCGTGCAACAGAAATCAATCGAGTAATTGAACGTGCGTCAAGAGTAGGTTAAATAATACATGTCAAAAATAGGTCGGTAGTAAAACAAGCGCACCTCTCTTGTTGTGTTACCGTTTGTTTACGATCACTTCAGAAATTTAGCCAGGAACATAAAATCTTAATAATTCTTGGGGCCCGGGGTATGTGCATCTATAGTATAGTCTGTACCTCTGCAGATGTAGCTTGTACGTTTAAGGATTAAAACGTGACTTTGTTGACGAAATGTGTTTTCCATCACCCAGAATGTCGTTGTAAATGTGTGCTTCAACCACAATTGTTTTCACAACCCGAACGTCATCTTTTAGCGGTTACTAAGAACATTTTGTGCAAGCACGCCACCCCCCTTGCCTTTAAAGGTTAAGATACTTTTAAATGCTAGTGGGTGCAAGACCTTGCGTCCATACACTGCATGCTGCATAATTGTTTTCAACGGCACACTGCATGCTGCATACTTGTTTTCAAGAGCACACTGCATGCTGCATAATTATTTTCAACGGCACACTGCATGCTGCATAATTATTTTCAACGGCACACTGCATGCTGCATAAATATTTTCAACGGCACACTGCATGCTGCATAATTATTTTCAACGGCAGGGCACTGGCAAACCCTTTTGTGCGTCCCTGTGTTTTAAATACTCAATGGCAGCCACTCAATGCACCACACCAAAGTATTATCCAATTACCTCGTTTTTTCCTTGTTGCTTATGTGTGTGTGTGTGTGTGTGTGTGTGTGTGTGTGTGTGTGTGTGTGTGTGTGTGTGTGTGTGTGTGTGTGTGTGTGTGTGTGTGTGTGTGTGTGTGCGTGCGCGCTTTGCCCCACTGGCATTTGCTTGAATGCACGTGCGTGCTATGTGTGTGTGCGTGTGTGTGTCATCCTGCTTGTGCTCTCTCCATTTGCTCACGTGTATGTGTGTGTGTGCAACCCTGCTCGCATGTGCGTGTGTGGCTGTTGACAACCACAGGAAGACAGTTCAGGTATGTGCGTGTGCGGCTGTTGGCATGTGCGTGTGTGGCTGTTGGCATGTGCGTGTGTGGCTGTTGGCATGTGCGTGTGTGGCTGTTGGCATGTGTGTGTGTGTGGCTGTTGGCATGTGCGTGTGTGGCTGTTGGCATGTGCGTGTGGCTGTTGGCATGTGCGTGTGTGGCTGCTGACATTCTCAGGAAGACAGTTCAGGTATGTAGTGCCGCTGACTTTGCATGACCTGCTTGAAGAAATAAATGAGATGCAAATGCCTAAGACAGTTCAGGTATGTAGTGCCGCTGACTCCATCACATGACCTGCTTGAAGAAAGAAATGCGATGCAAATGCCTGTAGTCTTGAGGAGCATTTAAAGGTAAGGTAGGCAAAGTTACATCGCTATATATGCCTCTGGGGGGCATCTGAGCGGAAGCTTGGAAAAAGCCTGAAACCAAACCAAAAAGGCACTAAAAAATCAAGGGAAAGGGCTAAGGAGCATTATAGTCACGCCTACATCTTCTGAACCTGCCGCGGCTTTTTTCCTGGAGGAGAGACAAATCAGTGTTGCCTAATGACTAGGGTTGGCCAGAACCGTATATATATACCGTATATGACCGTATATTTGGTGATTTCCCTGCCAAAAATACCGTATACCCCGTATATATATGGTGCTGGCCAACTCTACTAATGACTCATCTGCAGCTCATTATATGCAGCCTGCACACTTAATCCTTGCATACAAAAAAATGTGCACCCCTCCTCTGTCCATAATCTCCTGCAGACATTCACTTTTGCATGCACGCACACGTACACGCAAAAACACACAGCGCAGGCATGCACAAAGCACAGCACACACATACACGTACAGACACACAGCGCAGACATGCACAAAACACAGCACGCATACACAAAAAACACAGTGCAGACATGCACAAAAACAGCACGCATACACAAACAAACACACAGCGCAGACATGCACAATACACAGCATGCACATTCACGCAACAACAAAAGCGCAGACGGCACGAGACACAGCACACACATTCCTGCACAAACATACAGTGCAGACATGCACAGAACGCGAATACACTTAACGTACACGCACGCACACACAAGCACAAGCCAACATTTGCCGACACGTGTATACCTCTGTGCACATGCATCATATCACAAAAACGCAAATGTGCCAACCTCTCCTCCCCACTTAACCATGCACACATATACACACATTAACAAGTACAGGAACACACACATACATACGCACGCACGCACGCATGCACGCACACATACACACACACACACACAAACAATTGCACATCATCATGCAGGTCATGGCACTGATCGCTTACCTCATGGAGCACAAGAACAACTTTGGGCCCCATCTCATCATCGTGCCCAACGCTGTCATGGTGAACTGGAAGTCAGAGCTTCAGACTTGGCTGCCAGCCGTGAAGTGAGTGCTAAATTTGTATTAACCATACATCATCAGATCAGATTAATCATACATCATCAGACTTGGCTGCTAGCCGTAGCGCTACATTTGTATTAATCATACATCATCAGATCAGATTAATCATACATCATCAGATCAGATTAATTATACAT
>Ga0307948_1004305_pt1:7500-10517 | contig 10517 bp, 16 predicted proteins | sample OrgLakmetagen280_FD_201824 | JGI IMG/M metagenome (GOLD analysis project Ga0307948, IMG submission 201824) | Saline water microbial communities from Organic Lake, Antarctica - #280 | ecosystem: Environmental > Aquatic > Non-marine Saline and Alkaline > Saline | place: Antarctica...
CAAATACTACACACGTGTAGACTGCACATGCAAAGACGACACGTGAAAAACGTGCAACAAATCCCACAGTCTTTGCCAATACATACAAATACTGCACACGTGTAGACTGCACATGCAAAGACAACACACGTGAAAAGCGTGTATCGAATCCCACAGTCTTTGCCAATACATACATATACTACACATAGTAGACTGCACATACAAAGACAATACAAGTGAAAAACGCACATGCAAAGAAAACATAGGTGTAAGCTGCACATGCAAAGTATACACACGTGAAAACTGCACATGCACTGCACATGCAAAGAAAACACACGTGAAAATTGCACATGCAAAGAAAACACAGGTGTAAGCTGCACATGCAAAGAAAAAATAAATAAACTGCACATGCAAAGACTACACACGTGAAAACTGCACATGCAAAGAAAACACGTGTAAACTGCACATGCAAAGAAAAAATAATAAACTGCACATGCAAAGACTACACACGTGAAAAATGCACATGTAAAGAAAGCAAAGAAAACACACGTGTACACTGCACATGCAAAGAAAAAATAAATAAACTGCACATGCAAAGAAAATACACGTGAAAACTGCACATGCAAAGGAAACGCAGGTGTAAACTGCACATGCAAAGAAAAAATAAATAAACTGCACATGCAAAGAAAACACAGGTGTTAGCTGCACATGCAAAGAAAAATTAAATAAACTGCACATGCAAAGACGACACACGCAGCCACATGTTGTCCGCATGAGCTCCTGGCGCAGATGAGTGTCAGCTTGCAACTGTGCCAAGACTTCCTGCTGCCCCCATCTCGTGTTTGCAAGTGTATACATGGCACAGACTCCACACGCTGTCTGTCGTCTCCCTACTGCCCCCATCTCGTGTTTGCAAGCGCATCCTGCACCCACGGCACAGACTACTCCACACGCTGTCTGTTGTCTCACTGCCGCCCCCATTTCGTGTTCACAAGTGTATCCACAGCACAGACTCCACACGCTGTCTGTCGTCTCCCTACTGCCCCCATCTCGTGTTTGCAAGTGTATCCACGGCACAGACTCCACACGCTGTCTGTTGTCTCTCTACTGCTCCCATCTTGTGTTTGCAAGTGTATCCACGGCACAGACTCCACACGCTGTCTGTTGTCTCCCTACTGCCCCCATCTCGTGTTTGCAAGTGTTTCCACGGCACAGACTCCACACGCTATCTGTTGTCTCTCTACTGCTCCCATCTTGTGTTTGCAAGTGTATCCACGGCACAGGCTCCACACGCTGTCTGTTGTCTCCCTACTGCCCCCATCTTGTGTTTGCAAGTGTATCCACGGCACAGGCTCCACACGCTGTCTGATGTCTCCCTACTGCCCCCATCTCGTGTTTGCAAGTGCATCCACGGCACAGACTCCACACGCTGTCTGTTGTCTCCCTACTGCCCCCATCTCGTGTTTGCAAGTGTATCCACGGCACAGACTCCACACGCTGTCTGTTGTCTCTCTACTGCTCCCATCTCGTGTTCACAAGTGTATCCACGGCACAGACTCCACACGCTGTCTTTCGTCTCTCTACTGCTCCCATCTCGTGTTCGTAAGTTCATCCACGGCACAGACTCCACACGCTGTCTGTTTTTTCCCTGCTGCAGCGTCTCAAAGAGCGACAGAGTAAGCTGTCCAAGGACTTGGATCGTTTCCAGGCAGCACGTCGCCTGCTGCTGACAGGCACCCCACTGCAGAATGAGCTGCGTGAGCTGTGGAACCTACTCAACCTGCTGCTGCCCGAGGTGTGTGTGTGTGTTTACGTCTTTCCTGCATTTGCTGGGTCAGTAGATTTAGTCTTTTTGTGAGCTGCAAAACCTGCTCTACCTACTGCTGCCTGATGTGTGTGTGTGTGTGTTTGTGTGTGTATGTGTATGTGTGTGTGAGTGTGAGTGTGTGTCTTTGCTGCATTTGTTGGGTGTCGACTTGGATCAAACTTTTATGAGCTGCAGAATTTGCTCGACCTTCTGCTGCCTGTGTGTGTGGGTCTTTATGTAATTGTCAAGGAAAGTGCTGCTTCTGAGGAGATGCATGACAAAAGTACGTAAATTTATCAATATATAACATTTATCATTAATTTATAACATTTGGACCGTGCTGCTGCCTGAGGCGATGCATGATTCAAGTGCGTAACAATATGGACCACGAAATGCTTGAAGCGAAAGACATTGGTCTCCCCTCTAGGACAAAAAAAAAACCTTTTATGGGGTTTGGGCATTTGCAGAGTGGTTTGACACAACATCTTATTGGTTTGGTGCATCCTCTCATTTCACACATTCTTTGTGCATGGCAGTCGTTCGACGACATCTCCCAGAGTTTTATCGAGACGCTGCATCTCATTACACCAAATACCCACTGTGTGTTGCTCTTGGCTGTCAGGTGTTTGATGACAACCGGCAGTTTGCAGAGTGGTTTGACAGCATGCTGGAGGCAGATGAGGGGGATGACGACGACGATGGCATGGGGGGTGCAGATGAGGTAAATAGCAGATGAGGGCTGTTGAGATGGTTGCTGAAATCAAGTGCCACGCCAATAGGGATGAGGTACATCAGGGGTGGGCGATGATGGATTGGGGGGTGCAGTTGGTGTAAGTAGTAGATGAGAGGAGATTTTGAGGCGAGGCGCTGAGGCTGAGTGCCATACCTACGGAATGAGGCAGAGTGCCATACCTACAGAATGAGAGGCAGGTTAGGGATGGGCAAGGTCGGCATGGGGGGCGCAGATGGAGTGAATGACCTTGGTTTTCAGGCAGCGTTGGGTTGAAGGGTCAGTAGCAAGAAGGTTTTTGTAGGGGAAGTATTGCTCGCAGACAAATGGGGGGGTGGGAGGCGGGTTTGGAGTTGGTGGTATGCTGACTTGTCATCGACATGTTTTTCGCAAATTGCAATAAACTTTTTGTTCGGAGCCAAAGCCATTGCTGTGATTTCTTTCACGATCTCAGGCTACCTGATAAACTTCATCTCGTTAGTGACTATATTTCTCATTCCG
>Ga0307948_1004311_pt1 | contig 10505 bp, 6 predicted proteins | sample OrgLakmetagen280_FD_201824 | JGI IMG/M metagenome (GOLD analysis project Ga0307948, IMG submission 201824) | Saline water microbial communities from Organic Lake, Antarctica - #280 | ecosystem: Environmental > Aquatic > Non-marine Saline and Alkaline > Saline | place: Antarctica: Organic Lake...
CGATGGAGATTCGGGTGTGACAGCTGCTTTTTGATTTGGTGCAGTGATGTAAGGCTGTCTGTGGCTATATGTGAGTAGCCGTGTATGACTGCAGCTGCTTTAGCTGCTAGCTCTGCACGTGAGATGGTGTTGGTTATACCCATGCCTTTTGGGCTTACATAGTGGGAAACATTTAAGTGAGGGTGGTATACGCCTGATCCGGTGTCTTGCCCTATTTCATTCTTTTGGAGGCTGCCATCAGTGTAAGTCCAATCCCGCCGATCTTTTACGTTACGGGTTGGGTTTTGGCTGGAGCTGTTTTGGGGTGCATCGTCGATATTACTATTATGAGGTTGGTCAGTGCTAATCAGGGCACTTGTTTTATCTGGGCCTTCTGGGGCTTGAGGGTGGTGATTGGGTAGCTTATTAAATTTGTTGAGTTTTGAGTTGTCTGGGCGGAACTTAAGGCTGTTTGGTAGGGATGGTTATGTATGTTTTGAATATCCCACTTTGCCTCAGGAATTTCTTTGGCAAGTTCTTTTAGCCAGTCTTTGTTGTGAGCATTGAAGCAGAACCTGCCCTTAGTGTTCCATATGGCAATGATCTTCAATTCCCAGGAGTGTTTGGAAAGTGGTATTTGTATGTTTTACCAGAAGGGCACTTTCGCATATTGGAGTTGGTCTGATGGGATGGTGCCCGGGAATTTACACATGTGTGGGTATTTGCGGCAGAGTGATGCATAGGGATTTGTGGTCATATTTTTATTCCAGGAAGGGAGGAGCATGAATGTGGCTGTTTCCTCTGTGCTGACAGCAGCAGAGTAGATGGCGTGTCTTGTTGCTATTAGTAATAGCATGGTGTTTTCATGGTAAATGGGATGGCAGATGGAGAACCCAGAGAATCGGGAGGAGAAGGCATTCAATGGTGTTTGCCCCAAACACTTTGTTTCTTGGGTGCTCACTTCAGAAATGGGGGAATTTAGGGTCATAGTCAAGGGGGGATGCCATTTTTTCTTCAGTGACCAGGGCCCACTTTTGAAAGGCGGCGGTGATGTGGGAGAAGAGTATCCGGGAGAAAGAGTCTTTGGTTTTTTGGTTCGTATGTTTAGAGGTAGAGAGGTCCGTTAGCTTAACTCTGCAATGTCTGTGCCTGGTGCGTGCTCTTGCTTGTTTGAGGCTGGTACTCCAGTCTCTTTGTGACTTCTTTCCTCCTTCTGGTACTCTATTAGACCTCTCTGACTGGGCCTTTTTTGTCTGCCGGTAAAGGAGTTTTACGGTATTCGGTACCAAAGTGGCATACTTTTCCTTAATTTCATGTAGGGAGTTTGTGGTTTTCGCAGGGAGTTTGTGGTTTTCACTGCATGCGTAGTTTTTCTTTTTCTTTCTTTTCATACAAGTATGGAAGTCCAAACCCTCTACACTGCTAACAATTGTCGGTAAAAAATGCCTCTGAATGAATTCAACCATTCAATCAGCAGCAGCAATCGGTTTATAATATTTCTGATGCAGTCCTCGCTGATGGAACCATAAAACAGGGAATACTAAAAAATGGTTGTATTGATTGACAAAAGACGAGAGTAATTTTAAAACGGCAATGCGACCTAAGGATAATCGAGTACAAAAAAATGCCTTTAATTTCAATGTGTTATGCATTTTTGTAAGTAACTCTACAGTCGTAAGGTCCGCTTCATATATTTGAGCTTTTGGAATAAGAACCAAAATCTATTAAATTCCAATGAAACGGCTTTCATAGCATGATTTCAGCTGCAAAAAAACGGTGGCTCTAAAACTAACCATACCTGCCCATATCTGGGGTAACGTGTATGATGACCACTCCATCATTTCCAGGTTCAATAAAATGCTTGCATCCCTTCACTTTTGCCCAATCCAGGACAGCTGGTTTAATCAGCGCAATCCTACGAGCGCTGTGTGCCCCCCAGCCTGTGATGCATCTCAGAAGTACTCCTACAGGTCAAAGGCGGTGTACATTGATGAGCAAGATGTTGACAGCATGACGTAAATAGGGTCTCAGCCATTGTCTGCAGCTGCCTGGCGTCAGCCTGGTCAGGCTTATATTCTGCATGTTATCACAGATCCAAAATCGCTTCTTTCCACCTCACCTTCAGGTGATACTAGTCTGCCTAGGGCATCCATCTGCCTCTCAAGCAGTGCCAGCGCTTCTGTCACGTGCATCCCTGTGAATTGGTGATATATGTGTTATGCATTGTGTGTTGCATGTGTATGTGTATGCTCTAACATTTATGAGGCGTTGTGCTTTAATTGCATGTTTGGCTGGCTCTTACTGTCCAGGTATGCAACTTTCCATCCTGTGTTTTTTTAAAGTGTATGCTTACCGTGTAAATCCATGACAAACGTGTTGCGAATGCCCAGGTTGGATGCCTTGTAAGCCTACGCACAAGGAGACGAGATTTATAAACAACAAAGGAAGGCTAAAAAGTGCATCAAACATCAATGAGCATGGCTTCTCTAGCATGATCAATTACCAGACAACATTGCAGCTGAAACGCTGCGCAGCAAGAACCAGCCCAGCCAGCTCACTCATCACTCCAGACATCATGCACCAAGCCTAGGGCGTACACTTTGCATTGGTCTACCTCTTCGTTGGATGCCTGTCGGAACTGCTTAGCCAGCTCTCCGTACTGCCGGCCACGCTTGGAAAACTCTGACGCTGCCTTTCCATCACCAGCAGTGTATGCCTGCCATAACCATCAAAACAAAAACTTGCAAAATGTTTAGGCACCTGAATTTTGCAAGCAATTTAGGCAGAAAAAGCCAAGCATCACAAAGCATTGTAGCTGCAAACGCCCGTCATTCCATGAAAAAACAAAGATGCTACGACTCACCGCGTTTGCTTGTTGGAAGAACGCGTTGCGGAAGTTGAAATATATATGGGCTATCTGTCTTGCCTTTCCAGCCTGCAACCTGCGTGGTATAGGTGCTGTGCTGTCTGAAAGCATTGTCATGAAATGCAATGATACAAGGAGGCAATCTTGCTGGCGCGTCTTATGTGAGACAGAGGACTTTTTTCTGTTTCATGCTTCCAGCGCGCAAGTAAGAATCCACGTGGGAAGATGTCTTGTGCTGATGTCTGATTGCGGGGGGCCGCCCTTTCTTTTCAGTAGTCATTGAGGGGCTACAACCGCTCACTTAATGGTGGGTTACAAGTTATAGAGCTGGTATTCAGTAGTTTGGTGTGACAACACATATCAAAACAAAAAACAGTTATGCGCAGATGAGGCAAGATTATACTTTCAAGGGCTTTACAACCTTAAAAAGTAGCAAGCGCCCTGAAACACCTGAGCACATACCAAGTAATAGCACTAACTGGATGCACTCGCAGTTAGATCCCATTCTAAACGTGTTACAAGCAAGTAGCCTTACTTTGATCGTTCCTTATCTGCAGCATCTTTAGCAGCAGCCCCCTTCCGGCCACTTTGCCTTGCAGGTTGCCAGCCAGCCTCTCCATGTCCCTCCCCCAGCCCGGATGTCCCCTCCACTTGAGCGAGCACATCCCCTGCAGCTGACAACCCTTGTCTGCCAACAGCCTGTTGCTGCTGTTGCTGCTGTTGCTGTTGCTGCTCAGCTACCACATGTGACTCTCCTGCTGATCTAGGGATGAGGAACGTTGCCGTTTGCTCTGCCACGCCGGCGTAGCTGTCAGGGCGCCCAATAGCAGCTGCCAAAACTTCAGCCTGTGCTAGGTTATGTGACGACGCAGGTTTTAAACAGTGATATGTGTTGCGCATAACTTGCAAACAACAAGATGGATTGCACACAGTTTCCTTTAAGCCACATAGCGCTCCCGAAGACACACACCTGAGCATCTGCTGACGCAGCTGCCTGATTGTCAGCATGCAAGCAGTCATGGAGAAAAGACACAGCAGCAGGCAAGTCTTCGTTGCACTGCCGCAATGTGAAGTCAGCAAGAGAGCCGTCCAGTCCCTGCACATATTTAAGTTGTGTGCGTATGTAATTGTGCATGAGCGTGTGTGTAAGCATGTGTGTGTGCACTTGTGCCTATGCGCGCTTCATGATTCATTTGGGAAAAACTTGTTTTGCATGCCACTAACAATGAGCATATTTCATTTCACCCAAAATTCAGCAAGCAGAAGCACAGCTAGAAGTGGACAAGACCTACCTCAAAAACGCTCAGCAGCCTTTCCACCTTTTCCCCCAATGATAGCTGACCATGTTCTTTGCCTAACACGCTCAAGTCAGGAGCAGCAGTCTTATCGCTTTGGAGAGGAGCAGCTGCGGCATTTAGGTAGGTGCCATTGCTGGTGGCGTGGCCTTCAAAGTCGCCTTCCACACCGTCAAACGTATTAAGCTTGAACAGGTCATCCAGGTCAGGAGCTGGACCTGTGGTTTGAACAATGTGTTGTGGGGTTTATTTGTTGTCAAACCTATAGAAGGGAAAATGATTTCCAAAAACTTATGTACTAAGTCAAGCTCAACCTCATTTTCTGGACTGAGATACGAGGCCTTTACACAACTAACAAGCTTTACCTGGCAAAATGCCTGCATCTAAGAGGTACTCAAAAGCAGCCGAGACGTCTCCCTGGACTTCAGCTAGGCTGCTAACCACAAAATGGTTGTCTAACGTGGGGAACAGCTGCTTTAATGCCTCCACGTCCCTGCACCATTTGTCAATGCATGTCATCCATTGGTAAAAGAGAACCCCTTTTAGGTTAGGAGCCACATTGAAGGCTTAAATTAAGCTAGACATGTGCAAACGTTTGAGATGCAAGGGCATTTTACAGCCTGCAAATATTCACAGGATTTGATCGAAAACTGCTTGCGACCCTCACTGTAATTGAAGCATTAATAACACATTCAGCAGTATTTGCAAAAAGAGGGCTTAGTGCCAGCACCACCGATTTATGAAAGTTGGGCAGCGATGAGGTTATGTGCATAATTTACACGACCACATCCTGGTTGCCCTCTGTGGTCCATTCAAGTTTGCATTGTTATAAATATGGCAGAGGCAAAAGAATTGAATGTTATAATTTGTGTTTCCAAATAAATTGGAGATGCAGCAGGACCAACACTTATTAGTAAATAAGAGGTAGTCCCAGATTGTCAGTAGTGTAATTGTTGTGTTGTGAGCACGCTCGTTGCTTGAAACAATATTGCTGTTCGCAGCACAGTCTTATGGCGCATTTACAACAGGTAGATTAAAAGATGGATGGATGAACGGATAAATGCCTAAATCCACTTTTGCATTCACAACGAGTGGATTAATGGCTGAATTTATGAGATAACGTGGATCAATTTTCACCTTAATCCGGGGGGGGGTGTCGATTAAGGATAAAAGTTGTGGATTAATAACAGAAATTGGCGTTGAACCCTGTATAACACGCCTTCAACCTAAACCAAGTCTGAACTTCAGGGCCCTGGAATGTCGGCCTCTGGCACAACTTTGACCACCCAAATATCTGTTCTTTCGACTTTCTGCAGCCTGCCATGCTGCTTGGGGAGAAGTCAGAGAAAGGGGGTGAGCAAAAGTGGTGGAAATTGAGCTGCATTGTGACACGCATGGATTCATGCTTGGATTAATGATGTTCATTCATCTGCCCCTGGATTAAAAATTTTAAAACGTTGTAAATGCGCCTTGCGGTAAGTGGTAAGAAAACTCGCAACACTTCTTCCTGGATTTGAACAAGCTTCGTCCACCTTCCCAAAAACTGTAGTGCTGGAATATAGCCATGGTCATCAAATTGCTCTGATTGCCCTGCGACTAACACAACTAATAGCCAGGCGTCCCTCTCCTTCATTATGCTTAAAAATATCTTGTCAACACGATTATGCTATTGGCCTTGAGAGCAGATAGTGTGCAGCTCAACCAGCGTGGTGGTGGTTTGGGTGGCAACGGATGTGGCTTTGCATCACAGAGGTGAGAGAGGAGGGCATTAGTGTTGTTTGTGTTGTGCCTCCCTCCTTACTGGGCAAGGACTGTGTGGGAGCATTCCCGTGACTCCAGCATCGGGTGGACGCATCACAAAATGATGCAGCCCTTATACCGTCTATGATCATGAATGCAGCAACGCGAGAACCAGAAGATGAGCGTGGAGGAAAAAACCCTCTCCGGCGAAAAGTGGGAGCCCTGCTTCAGTGTGCGAAGAGCAAGGAGAACGTCAGGTAGGATGGATGAGCATGGAGGAGGCGCCATGAGAAGCACACAGGCAGCAGTGTGTGTATGTGTGTGCTGTCCTGGACACGCACCAAATATCATACATGCGCATTCTATTCCGCTCCACACAAAATTACGTGTGCACACAGGAAACCTGAAGCCACGCAAGGTGGACGAAGGGAGCAAAGAGCTGGCGTTCCTTCGGGAGGTGCGTGTATGAGACTCCGGAAGATCAGAGAATCTCGTTCAGGAAACGGACGCCGCTATTGCTTGGTGATGTGTCCCTTCCCTCTGTTGTGAGGCGTTCACCCCTCGTGCAAGTAGAGAGTTGTTTTCACACCCACCTATCAAGGTCTTGACCTGAAAGGCCAAAGCTCAGTCTCGGACTCTTTGCACCTCTGCTATATATAGAGCATTTTGCAATTGCACTGCAGCAACAAGCACCACCTGTTGACATGTCAACGCCTTTTTGCAAAACTCCTTTCTCAGGCGTACGAGCACGATGAGGAGCACCTTGTCGCTGAGGCCCTGTTTGACCTGGCCAACATGTTTGGTGAAGATGAGGAGGAGGGGGCCAATGGTCACGGGAGCGGGCCCCACTCTCGGCACTCTCCTGCTCTGAACGGCAAGCGCACGCGCAGAGGCGGTTCCTTATTACGGACGTACAGCCAGCAGCGCGCTTCACCCCTGCCACACAACCAGGTACCAGCATCCAATGGCCATTTCCCAGGAGAGACAGCAAGAGGAGCAAACGCAAGCAAGCTACAGCATTCCCTTTTCGTTGCTCAGCAGCAGCAGCTATTGCAGGCCCAGCAGCAGCATTTATTTCAATCAGCTGGACAGGCGACCCAAGGCTCCACCCATCCCCATTTACACAATCCCTACTACAGCATGGGGCTGCCAAGCAGCAACCACTACTTCATGCCCCCTCCTCCCTACCCCCATATGCAGCTCCCACACGGAGCACTGTCAGGCAAGCTTGCCACCGCACTACTCCCAAACGGGAGCCCTGTGCCTCTCGCATTTGGCCCCAACGGAGCCCTCATGCCGCTGTCAGGAGGCTGGCCTCATAATTTGCTCCACCCTCAGCAGCGCCAGCAGTCAAACGCTGCATCCGTGGCCCAGCAGCAGCTGCAGCATGTAGGGCTGGCGGCACAAGGGGGAGGGAGTGCACCACCCTTGGGAGGCCCTACACTAGGAGCAGGCCTGAGCCTGCCTGTCAGGGCCGGGGTTCCCACAGGGATAGGAATGCAGCAGCAGCAGCAGCAGCAACAGCAAGGCCATCTAGGGCAGCAAGGCATTGGAACTAAATTGGAAAGGGGGGCAAGTCAGCCTTGCGTCAACCAGCAAGGGGAAGCAGGCTGGCAGCTTGGCAACCACCCAGACAGCAAGGGCCAGTTTGCATCAGCATTTGTACAGCAGCAGCAGCAGCAGCAGCAACAGCAGCAGCAACAGCAACAGCAGCAACGACAACAGCAGCCACAGACGCAAGTAGAAGCCCAGCAAAACACTGGGCACCTCAATGCAGAGGGCTCGCAAGGTGGAGGTGAGGGAGCAGGGGGGAGGGGCCGCCTGAAGCGCTGTGCACTGCATGTGCGCATTGCACACATGATCATGGAACGGCAGAAGCAGCAACAGCAGCAGCAGCAGGATCCCCAGCAACCGCAACATCATGGTAGCACTTCTCCCCGCTCTCCTTCGCACGGCAGCTTGGTGCGGCAGCACAGCGCAGGTAGCACTTCCACTTGTCCCTCTGCACCCTCTGCGCTTGCAGACACCAACACTTCACCTGCCTCCACCCGGGCACCTCATCCCCCTGCGTTGGCCCAGCCGAAGGCCCTGTCAGGAAGCAGTCCCAAGCAGGAGACGTTGGCATCAGCATCAGCAGCCAAGGGGCAACAACAACAACAACAACAACAACAACAACAACAACAACAACAACAACAACAACAACAACAACAACAGCAGCAGCAGCAGCAGCAGCAGCCCCAGCATCCTGGGATTCCTGGAAGTGATGGGCTTTCAGCGTTGCAGGTGGGTGTATTTAAACTTGGTCACACGCACATACACACACACGCGCACACACACACATACGCACCTGCTACGTGAATACATATTAAAATGCAACATGACTGAAGCGTGCCTCGTGTGCCCTGTTATCACCTGTGTGACAACTGAGGGGTTGCATGCACACATGTAGCTCTGTCAGCTAGGATGTGCTCACAAATTCAGCTGTTGCACACTTTTTGTCACAAGAGAAATTTGCAGCGCCTTCAACCATTACGCGTCATGTGCAATACGGTGGCAGCTTGCCTTCATTCTCCATGTTGGACAAAATTGGAGAAGCGGCAAGCGGCGCTGTTGTTGTCACTCTTGTAATCTGTGTTGCCCCCCTAATTTTTCTGTAATACGTGTGTCACAACAGGAGGCTGCAAAAAAAATTTCATGACACCCACATGTGAATTTTGGGCCTCCGGCTTTGCCATGCCAAGTAATGCAATACCTGAGGAGCTATAGGGCAAAAACTGGTTTGCGCACACTCTTGCACTGACCACCTGTTTAGTGCACAAATCCAGCTAAAACCCTTGCCAAAGCACTTTTTTACTTCATTTATGCAACTTATGTATAATGCAATACGTGTGCAAATTTGGAATCAATCGCTGGTAATTTGCCTGAAAACACCCCCCGCGGCCTACTTGGGGACGTTCCATGCATTTCTATGACCAGGCACCCAGACCCCCCCTCCTTTAATCAAATCACCCAACAAAAGTGCCAATCGACTTGGCTTGAGCTGAGGAATCCAAAAATATATTGATTACTTCGTGAAAGTGGCCCAGTAAAATTCTGGAGCACCACCCAAATTTCTCAGAACCCCTCTCACCCCCCCCCCCCGACCCCCTCAGAATCGACTCATTTATATATACCAATTGATAGCTCTCGACGTCAGGATTCCGAATATCTAATTTATATTTCAATTGACACGTGACGCCAAAAAGTTATGATACTTGAATCCTCCTGGTCACAAACTTGTGTTTACACTGTGTCCTCAAACTGCGATTGCAACACGAGCTTGTTGTTTTGATGGTTCGTGGAACCCGTTTCGCAACTGAATAGCGAATATGCTACAAAAGGTCTATAGGAGGGCTCTTTCTGAGGGAGGATTTGCAACTCAACAACGTGCTGCTGATGCTGCCGCTGATGCTGCTTGGCTGAGCCTGTTCTGGTCACGGCCTTATTGTATAATATTCGTAGCTTCCCGCCACAAACTTTTGTATAAGTCAGGGATGTGTCAACGGTCATTTGGGACGTTCAATACGGTTAACTACGTGTTAGAAACGAAAAATACGTATAATACGATCGTATTAAAAAGCACTTTGGGAATGCTGATTTTTGACCCAAAATGGACCCGAACCGTCCAATACCGTAGCGATCACTTCGGAAGTTGAATAATTATCGGAGCCAAAAATCGAAAATTTTTAATACTTATCGGAGCCTTTTCCGAACCGAATTCGAGGTGAATAATTTATTATTCTTAGTGGTTTTTAGGGCACTTTAAATATGGCCTCCCATTGTGCCAGTGTGAACCCCTGGCCTTGTTCTCGAAGCCCCATTCCCCTGCTGAGGGGCTAAACGCTCAGAGGCCATGAGAAGCTGCAGCTGAGGAGCTGGCAGAGGAAGCAAGAGGCCTGCGAGGGGCGAGGCTGTGATGAAGAGGCCCGTGGGGCGTCCATGCATGCTGCTCCAAGAGCAAGCCTCCTCCTCTCACAGGCCCTTCAGGCCCTTCCTTTGGGGCATCCACACAGAGTTAGTGAAGATGGCAAGTGGGGAAGGGAGGTTGCTTCTCTGATTGAGGGAAGCACACGTGCAAGCACTCACAGCTGTCATTTTCCCGTGCAGCCAATGGGCTGTCTGCCCATCAGCCTGCACAGCAGCAGCAGCAGCAGCAGCAGTGGGGAGCTCTCGAATTCACAAATTAATTCCCGACAGGACCTGCCCGAACTGGATTTAAACTCAAAAATTAATCCCCAGACCCCCTCACGAACTAAAATCGGAGATTTTATTTATTAATTCAAAAATGTGTGGTCCCGAAGTGATCGTGAACCTACGGTATCACCCAAAACGTCTCCATTTCTTTTCCAAATTATTACATGTTATTAACAAACTTCATAATATCATTGGAGGCTTGCTTCAAGGTCGTTTTTCGGGCGGAAATTGCCAGAGGTGGTCATCTGAGGGTCCAAAAAGGGGCGTTTTAAAAATGTGAATGGAGTATGCGTGCCGGAGTTTGCACTTTTCAAGGTCAGCACCAAATGATAGCCCTCGACATCAGCGTCTGGCTACACCTGAGCGTAAAAAGTGCAAACTCCGGCACGCAC
>Ga0307948_1004313_pt1 | contig 10503 bp, 12 predicted proteins | sample OrgLakmetagen280_FD_201824 | JGI IMG/M metagenome (GOLD analysis project Ga0307948, IMG submission 201824) | Saline water microbial communities from Organic Lake, Antarctica - #280 | ecosystem: Environmental > Aquatic > Non-marine Saline and Alkaline > Saline | place: Antarctica: Organic Lake...
GCTTGTGGGCTGTGAGGGATAGGCAGGGGGTGGAGGCAGTGAGTATGCTTGGACTTGCTGCTGAGGGGGTTGCTGGGGGTGGTGGGTTTAGGCTTGCTGCTGCTGTTGCTGTTGCTTAGAGTTTTGCTGGGTGTGGTGGGGTTGGGTATGCTGCTGCTGCAAATCGGTAAATCGTGCTGGTAAAGTGCTCCTTGACATTGCTGCCGCTGGTCCTTACATGCTCACTACTGGCAGAAGTAAGGGAGACTCTGGACAGGCCACCTTTGTGGGGTATCATGGCAGGCATAGAAGTAGACCTGATCCATCCTCACGACTCCCAACTTTTACCATAATTTGCTGAGCACTGATATTCAACCTTCCAACGAGCGATCATTGCAGTATCACAGCGTGTTTCAAAGTAAGACAGAGTGGTTTGACAGGAGCTGATATGAATCTTGAGCCTCAGCGTGTTTGTCACGGTGGCTGTCCAAAGCACATATTGAGGTGGAATTCTGACAAAGCACTTCATTACGCTGAACATCTTGGAAACAATATCGAAGGCCACAATTCTTTTATGAAGGCTATTGAGAGAAAGGACGTAGAAGCAGCTAATAATTATTTACGGGCTATGATTATTTCAGCTGCTTGCAATTCTAATTTGGGGAATTTTTCAGGAATTTTTCGCCTTGCGTTTTTTATCGGAAGAATCAAAGGGTGGCAGCTGGAGCCAGAAAGGCTCCTTGGTTTGATGATGTATGCAGGAGAAAGAGAAGGGATTATTTACGCTCTTTGAGGGACGGTAGAGAGGATTTACAGGATACAAAGAGTACAGAAAGCATTGCGGAGGGTTGCACGCAAATTCTCAAAACAACAGACTGCTATTTTTTTGGACAAGTTGAGCAAAAGGGATCAAGCTATTTACGACATGCTGAAACAAGAAAGACAACCTGTCCACCCCCTGTGCCTACAGATGCTTGGAATACCTACCTCCTTTCACATTTCAATGCTAAACCACCTCCTAAACCTCCTGATGCACTGAACAGAAATTCAAGGCACATAGATGCACGGGCTTCAGCTGTCCCTTTGGGTCGTGGTCGTATTTCACAAGGTATGAACAGAACTGCCGATGCCTTTGACCGTCCGAGTCTCGCTGTTATGACGTGCCTGGTCTCCAAATTTTTGGGTAAGTTCAGTTTAGTTTGGATTACAAAGGCATTTTTGGGTAAGATGATTGCCTCTTCTTCACCTGGTTTTGAAGAATTCTCAGCTCCTTTTTTGAAGTACGCTTACCCAGGTAATGAGAGATAAAAATGTGATTGTTCCTTACCTGGCCAACCTCTTTCACGTTGCTTGGAGTGAGAAACGTATTCCTGCTTGTTGGAGAACAGCCAAGATCTCCCCCCTTTACAAAAAAGGCTCTAAGCTTGATCCCAACAACTACCGCATGTTGGCTGTGAGCGGGACTTTGTATAGACTCTACGCCAACATTTTGAGAGAACTAGTGACCAAGTGGTGTGTTGAGAACCAAAAAGTTCCTGACACGCAATTTGGCTTCTATACAGACCGTAGCACGATCCAGCCTATGTTTATTTTAAGGCACCTAGTCCACGCTGTCATACAGATTAAACCAAAGGGTTGTTCCCACCTTCACACGGCCTTTATTGATTTTAAGCAAGCGTACTATTGACAGACCACACCTTTGGGATCATTTAAATAATATCAGGATGCCCACTCACCTTGTCAATGTTATCAAACAAATGTACGATGGAGACGAGTATGTTTTGATTGATGGTGCCAAAACTACCAGTACCGGTAATTCCACTGTGCCTTTAAGAGGTGTAAAACAAGGTTGTCATTTATCTCCTCTCCTCTTTTCCCTTTTTATCAATGATGTGGATGATGAGTTTGGGACTGGCTTTATGGGTGCTGTTACTGGCACTGAGGGGCTCAGGGTAACTCACATACTCTATGCTGACGACCTGAACCTGACAGCAAATGACCCAGTCCAATTGCAGAAAATTTGAGACGACTGGAATCGTATGCTGCCAGGAAAGGACTTACAGTAAATGTGCAGAAATTTTACATAGTTGATTTTAATGCGTACCGAAATTCCGCATTTCCTGTTTTTCTTCTCTACAATCAGGAGCTTGAAGAGAGAGATTCTTTTACCTACCTGGGAATGTTAAATTGATAAGCACTTAAACTTACACCATGCTGCGACCCATGCTTTGAGGCCTTTTAATGCAGCTTTACGAAGAGTGAAAGAGTTTGGTATTGAAAAGAGGATTTCTGACAGGCCTCATGCGATGTTGTGGCTTTTCGAGACATATGCGTTGTCAGTTGGCATGTATGCCAGTCAGATTTGGTCTACGCAATTTCTGAAGCATGACAATGGTTTCAGCAACCCTTTGCAGGTCGCACACATGGCTTTTTTGAAGAGAATTTTGAGAATTAAATCTACATCTGCAAACTGGTGTGTGCTTTGAGAATGCGCGCAGGAACCCTTGCAATTTTACTGGTTCAGGTCAGCCGTCAAATTTTGGAACAGGATGGTTGATTCAAACAGCAATGCTTTACGCGATATTATGAAAGCAGATATTTCCCTTGGGAATTCTGGTGCTTCTAATTGTTGGACTAGACAGATGAAGGATGCTTTTGGTGATTTGCAGAATGGCACTGTATACAGAAGTGACTTATTACAATGCAGAAAGCTGAATATTTCTAATTTGCGCATAGACTTGAGATTCAGGCATCAGGCAGTTTGGAGAGAGGCACATGGTCAAGATCCTTGCTCTTGTTTAAAAAAGTCTGTGGCTTTCTACAACTGGTTTGCTTTGCCCGAGAGACCGGTTTCTGATGCACGTGCACCATTTGTCTTGCCGGAGTATTTGAAGATGGCTCTGACCAAAAGTGTCATGAGGAACGTAGCTCGGTTCAGGATTCGAGGACATGGGTTGAAACTGGTTTATATGGCAAGAGTCCGGACAGGAGTGCACGTGTTCGCAATTTGTGTGAAAACGGAGATTATATTCAAGATGAGAAACACGTTATTTTTTCATGTATCGGTACCGAACATTTACGGCACCAGTTCAACCAATTATTTGATACTATTTCTGAAGGTGATATCAAAGGTTCTGTTTTTCAACATAATTCAGAAGTTTACAATTTATTAGTACAGCTGTCGATCTTTTTGATTTATTAATTTGTTGGGATTTATAGGTTGAGCAGCCATGCCAGACTGGAGGCCTTTGTAATCCAAACTAAACTAATTATGATAATGGTGCATGGCGCTATAATGTAGTAGCAGAGTCATGGGCCAGATAATTTTAGCTGATTGTTACTTCTTCATTATCAATCCACGATAAAAGCAACCAAGTCAAACGGAAAACAAGAGCAATAAGATCGCCAAAATCTACGCATCTGGGAATTATCGTCTTTGCCTGTTTCGCCGTCTTACATTCATTGAAGGAAGAACACCAATGCAGAAAAAGAGATAAGAGGATATTATTTAAGAGTTGAGTATTGTACGTTATAGTATTGGATTAATGTTCAATACAGAGGCACGCCTGTAAGAAGCGTCAAGCATTCCTTCTTGGTGTTTACACAGAGGCAATAAACGAGAGGGCAAACATAGGCATGATGAGGGTCTTTGTTTCGAGCAAGCAAGGCCCACCCTCGTCGTAACAAAGTAACACATTCTTCCATTTTTAATATTTTTAGTACGAAGTACTCAAACGTAGCTCTAACGTACTTCCAAATAATTGACCTAGCTGTCCTTTGTCATGCACCGTAACATTGCAATAATTGACCCCCTACACCTCTCACAATTGAAGCTGCGTGCTAACAGACGCCTTCTCCGCGGGATGGTCTACGAGACATCATTGCCTAAGGGAGCAGCGAGACCTAAATGGCCCGCAGCGTGGGAGCACAGGTGGGACCATACCTGTACCATGCCAAGCCAGGTGTATATACATGTGTATACATGTATATATGTGAGTGTGAGAGGTGAAACCACACCTGTACCGTGCCATGCCAGGTGTATATATGTATATGTGTAGGTGTGAGAGTTGGGACCACACTTGCACCATGCCATGCCAGTGTGTATATGTATACATGTAAATATGTATATATGTATATGTGTAAGTGTGAGAGGTGGGACCACACCTGTACCGTGCCATGCCAGGTGTACATATGTATACATGTAAATATGTATATACAGGTATATACGTGAGTGTGAGAGTTGGGACCAAACCTGTAACATGCCATGCCAGGTGTATATATGTGTAAGTGTGAGGGTTGGGACCGCAAGCATGCAAAACCAAGATGTTCATTTTCTTTTCGATTTGTTTGCTTGGGACCACGCCTGTGCCATGGTAGGACAGGTGTATTTATATAAGGTAAGGTAAGGTAAGGTTACATCACTATATATGCCTCAAAGGGCATCTCAGCGGAAGTTTGGAAAAGGCCTGAAACTACACCTGGCTAAACAAAAGAAACAGAAGCTAGAGGAAACATGAAATAGATGTAGAAGAGAAAAGTGGATAGTGAAAGAGAGCATTTGTTTTGAAGAAGCGCGAAGAGAAAGCATCAAGGAGAACGAGAAAAAAGCTGTTGATGACAGGTGTACTTATATATTGTGGTGTAAGATTGAGGCGGGACCCAACACATGCATCGGTTCTTTTCTTCTTCTAGCTCTTCTTCCAGCGTAAGAGCACAGGGTGAATTGTACTATATACCCCCATAGCCCCCATAGTCTTTATACATCTTTATACATCTTTATACATCTTTATACATCTCTTTATACATAGACTATGGGGGCCGGAATGAGTGTAACGATGCCCCACTTGCTGTGCTTGGATCAACAGGTATGGTTGTATGGTACAGTAGTAGTATGGTGGTGCAGTAGTAGTATGGTGGTACAGTAGTAGTATGGTGTTGCAGTAGTAGTATGGTGGTTCAGTAGTAGTATGGTGGTACAGTAGTAGTATGGTGGTGCAGTAGTAGTATGGTGGTGCAGTAGTAGTATGGTGGTGCAGTAGTAGTATGGTGGTGCAGTAGTAGTATGGTGGTGCAGTAGTAGTATGATGGTTCAGTAGTAGTATGGTGGTGCAGTAGTAGTATATGATGGTACAGTAGTAGTATGGTGGTGCAGTAGTAGTATGGTGGTGCAGTAGTGTAGTGGTACAGTAGTAGTATGGTGGTGCAGTGGAATGCACCAACAAAGCAAGAGTCCAGCACCAGGTATTAGACCAAAATGAGAGTAAGGACAAGATATATAACCAGAGGGGGGAGCACTGGGCAAAAGCACGAACGTGCTCTTTTTTGCATGAAAGGTGCAACTACTCACACGTCACTTCATCAAATTGGACCCAACCTAGCTTCAAACTGATGCTGACTTTATAAGCTACCCGAGCATGTGCTCAGATTTAGACAAGTCGCCCTGCGTACAGAATGACAGGACTAAAAGCACACGTCGTGCACCTATACGATAGATAGGTGCTTTCCAGGGGGAATGGCACATTAAATTACATATCTCGCCAACCACTTTTATTATAAGGACTTGAAAACACTAAAAATCACTCAGTTTGGTGTGCTGGCTGGTCAGATACAGCATATGGCTGCTCAAAAGTAGGGTTCACGCCGCGGCCGATTAGGTATGGCTCCCCTAATTTGCAGGTTTCAAGCTTAACTGCATTGAAATCTACATATCAGAGCTGAGTTTGAAACCTGCAAGTTGGGGGAGCCATACCCTAGGAGCATGCAAAAACCATACCCATTTTGGGCCTCAGTGTCCCCCCTCTGGAAAAATCTGCATAAACGACACGCACACGCACGCCACAGACACACACGACACACACCACACACACACACACATGATATAAAACGATGGCTTACACTGAGCAGCGTTTCCACCAGGTCACCATGCAAGAGATAGAGGTGAGCAACGTTTACAGATCAAGGCAGTTGGTGTGTGTGTGTGTTTGTGTGTGTGTGTGTGTGTGTGTGTTGCATTCTTACGCACCCGTATACACTGCACACACACACCAAAACAGACAGACACACACACACAATTCCATACACAAACGCATCCCACACACCACATAACAACTGTCCCACCTGATCCAAGGGCAGCAACTCGTGCCCCATCTCCTTCATATGATCCAACACGCTGTGCAGGGGACCACTGGTGACCGGCACAGCACAGCCCCCGCTCGCATCTCTCCACTCTAGGAGCACTAGCACAACTCGCCAGTGCACGTATGCTGCCGTCACCACAGCCACTGCACGTTAAAAGTGAGCGCGCGCGCGTGTGTGTGTGTGTGTGTGTGTGTGTGTGTGTGTTAAGTAAGCGTCACCCCACGCTTGAACACCTGTTTTTCCTAACTCAAGCAAGCGTCACCCCACGCTTGAACACCTGTTTTTCCTAACTCAAGCAAGCGTCACCCCACGCTTGAACACCTGTTTGTCCCAATTTAAGCAAGCCTTCACCCCACGCTTAAACACCTGTTTATCCCAACTCGAGCAAGCCATCACCCACCATAAAACATCTGTTCTTTTTAAATCGAGCAAGGCGTCACCCACCATGAAACATTTGTTCTTTTCAAATCGAGCAAGCCGTAACCCACCATGAAACATTTGTTCTTTTCAAATCGAGCAAGCCGTAACCCACCATGAAACATCTGTTCTTTTCAATTCGAGCAAGGCGTCACCCACCATGCAACATCTGTTCTTTTCAATTCGAGCAAGGCGTCACCCACCATGCAACATCTGTTCTTTTCAATTCGAGCAGGCCGTAACCCACCATGCAACATCTGTTCTTTTCAAATCGAGCAAGCCATCACCCACCATGCAACATCTGTTCTTTTCAAATCGAGCAAGCCGTAACCCACCATGCAACATCTGTTCTTTTCAAATCGAGCAGGCCATCACCCACCATGCAACATCTGTTCTTTTCAATTTGAGCAGGCCGTAACCCACCATGCAACATCTGTTCTTTTCAAATCGAGCAAGCCATCACCCACCATGCAACATCTGTTCTTTTCAAATCGAGCAAGCCGTAACCCACCATGCAACATCTGTTCTTTTCAAATCGAGCAAGCCATCACCCACCATGCAACATCTGTTCTATTCAAATTGAGCAAGCCATCACCCACCATGAAACATCTGTTCTTTTCAAATCGAGCAAGTCATCACCCACCATGAAATATCTGTTCTTCCCAACACGAGCAAGGCATCACCCACCATGACACATCTGTTCTTTTCAATTCGAGCAGGCCGTAACCCACCATGACACATCTGTTCTTCCCAACACAAGCAAGGCGTCACCCACCATGAAATATCTGATGGCTGGAGAGGAAGTAATCACCCACCATGAAACATCTGTTCTTTTCAATTCGAGCAAGCCATCACCCACCATGAAACATCTGTTCTTTTCAAAGAAATATCTGTTCTTTTCAAATCGAGCAGGCTGTAACCCACCATGCAACATCTGTTATATTCAAATCGAGCAAGCCATCACCCACCATGAAACATCTGTTCTTCCCACCACGAGCAGGCCGTAACCCACCATGAAATATCTGATGGCTGGAGAGGAAGTAATCAAACCTTCCAGGGTACCAACGCTCAGGAATACGCTGGGCGTAGATGGCAGCGCCCCCCTGCACGGCAAAAACCATCCAATCACACCTCTTTATATACAAAGCCCTTGAAAATAAAAGGAAGGGGCGACTGCTCTGATGAAGTACTAAGCAGTCACATACAAGCAAGCGCATGAGTGTGTTCTTGCAAGGTCATGTTGGCATTGGCAAAAAGAGCATCCCAAGCGTTAGCAGTCATGCACAAGCATGCGCATGAGCGTGTGTTTGGAAGACGTTGTGAATTTCAGCACTGTCTCACACGACAGTAAACATTCAAAGCTGAGTGTATTAGTACCGTACAGGCGTGTAACCAATGTGATTAAAAAACAATGCGGCCTATGCGAGGGCCTTTGGCCCTCTGAGCTGCACGTGCATGCACATGCACGCGTGTGTGTGCGCGTACGTGTGCGTGCGCGTATGTGTGTGTGTGCGCATACATGTGTGCATGCGTTGTGTACGTGCGTGCTTGTGTATAAGGTTGTGTATGTGCGTGTGTGTGTGTGCGCGCGTACGTGTGTGTGCGTACGTGTGTGCATGTGGGTACGAGTGTGTGCGCGCGTACGTGTGTGTGCATGCGCATGTGAAGGGATTGAAGGCACCCTTCCTCTTGGTGTCCTTCCTCCCCAAGAGAGGGCCAGCCTCACAAGCTGTTTGTCCCCCTTGGGGCTCTTGGGGGCAGCCATGGGGGGCTTTCCCGGCCTGTGCCCCGTTCATGCTTAAAATTAAGTAACCCCATTGCGAGCTTTGCGAGGCCCTTGCAACTTAGTTATTTATACCGCTCCCGACACTCCACGAGGGGGTCAGAAACGTTCGCGGTACGCGGTGATTACTGCCTATACGGTATGTGACAGGGGGAAATTCCAGTGAGATGGCAGCACCCCAGCTTTGAACACGACATGCGCACACCAAGCTTAGTTCAGTTAAGAATACAAAGGCATTCAACCTGGGGTGGCTGCTCAACTTAAGATCCTCGAGGATAACCTAAAAATTAACTTAGTAAAAAGGGACTGTAGCGCAACTGGAAATTGCTAACCTTAAAAACACGCACCATGCGTGTGTCGTTCGGCTCCAAGCCCCTCTTTGCGTAAAATGCACGCATGTGATTATTCTGATAGACGTGACCCACCCAGTGAGTTCCATGAGCATCGTGAAAGCCACTGACAGCTGCCACAACCCTTGGAAATTGAAAATGTCATTATCAAATGAGGCAGATGAAAATTAAGTATTGAAAATGGCAGGTCATGCCCACACAGACCAAACCTACCTAAAGCCAGCGTTTAAAAGCCCCCATGAAACTTACTGTGGTTGGCTGCACCCACGAAGGCCCAGAAACAAACGTGCTTAGATGCTTGCCCTTGTGCCCTTTGTCAAATTAGACCCACACCCACAAACAATACACTCACCAAGCAGGGCACGCCCGTAAGGAGCATAGGAGCCAAGCCTGCCAGAAAGCAAGTGTGATCATGTTCAGGGGCGCTCACTCAACCCCTCACGAAACTCACCAAGTAGGTTGCGCCCATAAGGATTATCCTTACAATAGCTACAACAAAGAGTGAGCGTGAACATGCTCAGGGGCTTTTACACAACCCCTCACAAAAGTCACCAGGTAGGTTGCGCCCATAAGGATTATCCTTACAATAGCTATGACGAAAAGTGAGCGTAATCAAAGCTCAGGGGTTTTTACACAACCCCTCACAAAACTCACCGGGTAAATTGCGCCTATAAGGATCATCCTTACAATAGCTACGACGAAAAGTGAGCGTGAACATGCTCAGGGGCTTTCACTCAACCCCTCACAAAACTCACCAAGTAGGTTGCGCCCATAAGGATCATCCCCAAGGTAGCCACTTGGACATGCCACACATTAGCATGGAGGTAGCAACTATGAAGGATGGGGAAAGCACCAAACAGCCCTAAGCCTGCAGCATGAAAAGGATGGGCACGTCCTTCCAGACCTTATATACAATCAGGTGAAGGATGGGAAAGCACCAAACAGCCCTAAGCCTGCAGCGTGAAGAGGATGGGCACGTCCTTCCAGACCTTAGAAACAATCAGGTGAAGGATGGGAAGCACCAAACAGCCCTATGCCTGTGACACGAAGAAAAGGATGGGAACTTCATTGGGAAAGCACCAAACAGCCCTGAGCCTGGGACACGACAAAGAAAAAGTGGGCACATCCTTCCAGACCTTAAAAAACAATCAGGTGAAAGACGGAAGAAGCACCGAACAGCCCTGAGCCTGGGACACGACAAAGAAAGGATGGGCACATCCTTCCAGACCTTAAAAACAATCAGGTGAAAGTTGAGGGAAGCACCAAACAGCCCTGAGCCTGCGACACGACAAAGAAAGGATGGGCACGTCCTTCCAGACCTTAAAAAACAATCAGGTGAAAGATAAGATGGGGGAAGCACCAAACAGTCCTAAGCCTGCGATGCGAAAAGGATGGGCTGTCAGATCAAATCACTGTAACAGCAAAGTACAGGACTCAGCACATCAACTAATTGCATCGTTCAAGACCTTAAAAAACCAGGTGTGTCGTTCCAGACTATACTAAAAATTTGAATATCAACTAATTGCATCGTTCAAGACCTCTAGAAAACAAGGTGTGTCGTTCCAGACTATACTAAAAAACTGGACGTCTTTACAGTGCAGACCCTTACAGTGCAGGACGTTCGCTTACAGTGCAGGATGTTCCCTTACAGTGCAGGCCCTTACAGTGCAGGATGTTCCCTTACAGTGCAGGATGTTTGCTTAAAGTGCAGGCCTTTACAGTGCAGGATGTTCCCTTACAGTGCAGGATGTTCCTTACAGTGCAGGCCCTTACAGCGCAGACCCATACAGTGCAGGATGTTCCCTTACAGTGCAGGATGTTCCCTTAAAGTGCAGG